>Ga0114906_1001427_pt1 | contig 12553 bp, 10 predicted proteins | sample MalvirDeepMed_M9_FD_89687 | JGI IMG/M metagenome (GOLD analysis project Ga0114906, IMG submission 89687) | Marine viral communities from the Global Malaspina Expedition - Malaspina viral metaG DeepMed_M9 | ecosystem: Environmental > Aquatic > Marine > Oceanic | place: Mediterranean Sea...
GATATTACTATATTTCCAGAACCGTCAAGGCTTTGGTTCACTATTTCGACAGAGTTCTCCATTACAAGAACAAACGATGATTTTCCTGGGGACCCTTCCCCCTTCTGCAGAACGAAACAATTAGTTCCTGGTTTGTCTACGGAAAGTCCTACATGAACCCTGTCGAACCCTTCCCCGGTGCCATCATCCATAGCCAAAAACTTTCCATCTTTAGAAATCAAAAATATACCGTCTTCTTGTATAGCTTGAGCACTTGGGTCTAAATCAGCAGATACTTTTTCAGATAAGAAAATTCTGTGTTGTTTGTTAGGAGATTCTATAAGTTTTAATTGTGGTATAAAACTACCGTCAACAGAATATAACTCAGAATAATCCCCATAAGACATTTCCAGTCCTGTGCCAGAAGGGTTAGAAAAATCTATTGAATCTGACTGTATTTGATCCAGCAAAAGAGAGGGAACTTCCCCTATGTAATAAAACTGTTTTGAGGGTGGAATTGAACTATCCTGGGACTCAACAAAAGCTACGTTCGCCCCATCTCTAGGAATATACTTTATGCCTGTGTTTATAGGTGGAATAGAAGCCTCACCAGCCAAAACAGGATGCTCAATTCTAATTTTTCCCTGTTTGTTGGCGTCAGAAGCGCTTATTACTTTTCCTATATAATACATTTTTATTGTGTTGAAGTTAGTGCTGCATTGCTAATAGACGAAATTAAAGAATTTAATCCACTTTGGGCTGCGGTAGGATCCCTAAACAATTTTAACTCGGTTATGTACCCTACTTTAGGATTTATCGTATGAGACACGCCTATCGTTCTGTATAGACCTGACAACCAGTGAGGCGTAACAGGCTCTCCTCTAAATCTTTCCTTTTGTGTGTCGGTAACTGTAAAGAGAGTTCTTCTTTCGTTAATTTCTCTCACCGTATCGTATTCAGGGACACCAAGCAATTTCAAACGAATCTGAAAAGCGTATCTCATATTTAAGTGGTTTGAAGCAATTAGAGAATTTACAAGTATATTTTTGAAGTCTTTTTTGGAATAAGCATCAAAAGGTGTTGTTTTGGCAAATGTGTATAAAGACTCAGTAGTAATTGTATTATTTTGTTTTTCTACAACCCCCCCAAGCACATCACCAAATGAAATCTTCACAGCGTCAGACAACCAGGTATGAGAATTTAAAATCTTTTTAGTAAAAAAAATATTTACTCCATAGTCTTCGTTTAAAAAAGAAACAAAAGCATCGATAGTTGCCTGATCTCTAGCACTTAAACTTGCAAACGCATCCCCAGCGAAAGAAGATCCTCTAATCCATTTTAATAAATCTTTTAAATTACTAAGCTCCTCTTCAGTTATGGTAATTTCCGAAGGTCTGGATCCTGGATGGTCTCCTACCCGCCCTAATATCACACGTCTTTTGTTTATGTCACGATAATTTTTTCTTTGTTCCTCTGTAATTGCGTTGCTTCCAAAGCCGTCAGTAGCCTTTGTTTGTTGAGTTTCTAACTTTTCACCAAAATTCCAAAAAGCAGTGCCAATTCTTTCCCTATTGTACAGTTCAAAATTATCTTTTATTTGGATAGTCATTTTAGCCCCTAAAATTTGATGCCATAAATACCACGCCTCCCCTGTAAAATCAAAAAACTTTACAATAGATGTAGGGTCCCCATAAGATAACTTACTGTACTTGGTATAGTCCAAGAGAGGGTCTGACTGTGACGGGTTTTTGGAAAAAGTAGTGGCTATCTTAGGGACGTTTAATTCTGGAAAAGAACTTATCTGCATATCGAAACCTTTACCAGGAAAAACATTTGAACCCGGCGAAAACATAGAAATATAGTCTCTGTAAGTCGCTATAAATATTTTTTCACTTTCTACTTTATCATCAATTAAATACTTAGCGTACTCCGCAAACCCCCAAGAACGTTTATCAGTGTGAGAAGACGGAATAGTCCATAATCTATAATCTTCTAATTGGTCTGGACCTAAAGAACTAAGCTTTTTCAAAACTTTTTCACATTCGCCGAACGCGGTAGCCCCTTTCGGGCAATCAAACTCTACCAAGGACAAATCTCTGTACTCCATCTCATCTGTAGGAAATATCCCAAAGTAATCTTTAAAGGCTTGTTTGTCGTTTTTTAAAGCGTTAAAATCAACTTCATAAATCTTTGAAAGTTGTGCGGTTTGGTTCAAATCTAAAAGAGTAGACTGAGTCAAAACATTATTAACCTCTACCCCAAAAGTATTTGCAGTTGCTAAGGTTTTGGAAATTTCACCAAGAGAATCGTTTATTTTGGCTCTTCCTGAGTCAGTCGTCAAAAATCTAGTTTCCTTAGAAAATCCGTAACCTATAAACCCATCAGGAACTTCAATTACAAATTGTTGACCTGGCTTTGGGTTAGTACTAGTAGCAGGACTATTTTTCATGTCATAATAAGAAGACAAAAGCCTAAACTTTGTCCCTTTAGGGATTCCATACCTAATTTCAAGATCTATAAAGTCAGTATCGTAAATTAACTCGGTTGGGTCAAGAGAGTTGGCATCCTCTAAATCTTTTATTGATTTTTTAAATAATAAAGAGGTAGCAGCAGATGTTAAGGAGTTTGCCTTTACAACCGCCTCTTCTGATAATTGGTCCTTGGCAACGACTTGAGTGCTAAAACCCCCAATTCCAACGGTATTAGAGACACGAATTAGATAATATCTAGAATCTTCCCTCACTGACTGCACAGAAAACCCTAAAAATCTAAGAATTGATTCTCTTGCATCTTTTTTTAAACCTTCAGGTGTTGCCTCTACCTTTACGTCTTCGTAAAGCCTAATGTTATTATATCCAGTATAAACAGGCACTCTTGTTGTTATCGAATACCCTTCCCCCCACCCAACAATAGTACCAATTAAAGTATTAATATATTTTGCATATTCCTTATTTTCTACAGTAAGAACTTTAACATCCATTAGGCTTTCTAGAGCTTGGGATAACAAGTCCAAAGTTATATCCAGAATATCCCTGTCTGTTCCTGAGACGCCACCAATTAACGCAGTTCTTCGTTTCTGTATTGAGTTCTTGCTTAGAACTCTGGAATGCTCTATAATTGATTTCCCAGTAATACTTAAAACTTTCTCTCTTTTGTCGTTAAACTTATACTTAACATCAGATATTTGTGCTACGTGAATTTTTGATTTCCCTTCTGATACGTCTCCGTATCCCCACTGTATTAACATTTTTGGAGTTGTTGCAAGTTTATCCTTAGAACCTTTCACGCTGGCGAACATGTGGGAATAGATAGCTCTGATAACGGACTCTAGCTCTTCAACAGGGTTTAAAATGTCTAGATCAAAAGTAAACGAGGATTCACTTGACTCTTCCAACCCTAACATGGTATATTTAAAATTAAGAAGGCTATCACTAATATCAATCTCAAAAAAATCTTGGGTAGACTTCCACCCTAAGAGACCAAGCTTTACAAATACTTTCTTGTTGTCAGAAAATGCAGACATCCTAATTATTTATTAAAGGTATTTTTATCTGTTTTCCTTCTTTTAATTGTTCAAAAGGATCAATAATATTATTTGCCACACATACAACCCACCAATAATCTACAATACCGTATGCATGATAAGAAATCAAATCAGGACGACCTTCTAGTCCAGCGGGAATTACCATAGTTTTCTTTGGGAGAAGGTCCAAATTTTCTGCATAAGAATTCCAACCTTTTGAAGATATAATCTCCTTGGTAGACTTATCTTTAAAAACTACATCTTTAACGTCAAAAACTGAAAATCTGGATTTATCAGAAGACATGGTTTTAAATCTGTATAAAATGTGAATCCCATCCTTGTGGAGAGATTCTGTTTCCAGTTACTGAATCAATATTCTGATTGTAACTTTCTAAGCTTAAAGTAACTTCTATAATTCTCGGTAGCAAGGTTTTATTGTCGTACCCAGATTTCCCGTCAAATTTTAAATCATAAGATGTTGCAATAAATCGATCTAAATTATAAAGAGTTCCAAATTTTAATTGTATTGTTGGGGGTCCTTGGCTTCCTGTTTTATCCACAGCAGCTATTACAGAAGATCTTATAGTGTCTATCATGTGGTACACGTAGTGAAGAAAATTTGTCTCGTTGTAATCAGCAGTATCTAAAATTCTTTTTTGTCCTTCAGAGTAAGGGAATTCGGTAAGTCCTTCAGGTGGAACAATAGCAGAAGGTGTGTTAAACTCTCCCAAAATTGAGGCTTGGTCTCTAAGACTAGTAATAAAACTTAAATGATTATTTACAAGATCAGTATTAAACTGCCTTCCGTATTCTGACATTTTTTTAACCATAGAAAACTGTAAAATATGAGGAAGAGTCATAGAAAAAGAAAGTTTAATCTCCCTGGGTCTCGCCCCAACGAACAATCTCCAAGGCTCATTTCTGTTCATTACGTCATTAGACGCATAATTAGCCCTTCTGCTTTCTGATATGGTTGGATTTTCGTAAAAAGGGATTATGAATGAAGTTTTGTCTCCGATATTATTAACGGAGTTAAACTCAAACTTAAGGTAACCTCTCTCCTCTAAGACTTGGTTAAACCTGTCCAGAGCAAATTGTATTTCCTCTGTTCTGAATATCCCACCTAACAGCCAATTAGAAGCTAACCCTTTAGCCTGTCTCTCTGCTTGGTCTAATATGTCCAATCCAGCACCCAAAGACGTGCCAAAGGGTGTCCCTAATCTTGGAATCATACCACCAAAAGTATTTGCAAGCAAGCCGAATGTAGACTGAGAACTCTTACTAGAAGGCAACGGTTGACTACGATGCTTTTCAATCTTGTTAGCCCGATCTCTCTGGGCTTGTGTTAGTGGGTCTCTTTTAATTGACATTGTCTACGGAGGAGTGGCTGTTGATGTTGGCAACGTAAATCCTGGCTGATTTGCTAAATTCTGAATACCTAGCACTGCTTGGCCTTCTTTGTCAATTATATTTGTAAGAAGATCTGCGTTAGTTGCAGCAGTTTCGTTCAAAACTCTATGTATGCTCTGAAGCGCCATGAGGTTGCTCATTAAAGCACCGGTTATCTTACTTTCTTGTTGCTTTATAGGATCCCTTAAAATGTTATTTCTCTCCTCATTACTATCCATTACCTCATCATGCCTCTTTTGGTCTTTTTTTTCTTTCTCATCATGCTTCCCAAATAGTTTAGGCAAAAGCATTAGAGCACCCATGAAAATTAAACCTGGAAGAGTCCTTTTGGCAAACCCACCTACCAGTCCTTTAATCTTGGATCCTCCGATGACTCCGCCTGGGGGGAATGCGCCCTTTCCGGCCGCCGCTCGGCCAATACCAAGAGATTTTGATTTTCTGGCTATAGCACCCCCAACAGCCTTACCTTTTGTAGTTAGATATTGTGAAATACCTATAAAAGCGAATGCTTGAGCTAATAAAGATAAAATAGGAAAAAGAGGAGCAAGAGTGTCTACAAGGGTAGTAATGCTTCTCGCCATAGCGGTAGCAGTCGGGATCAGATTAACTGTTATAGACCTTTTTAAGTCATTAAATGCAACCATAAACGTATCTCTGTTCATATTAGCAACAAGAGCTTCATGAGTTGTAATCTTTCCCTGCTCCCGAAGATCACCAAGACGTCTACCTAAAAGCGCTAATTCAGGGACATCTCCGAAAGCTTTAACTAAAGCAGGAATTAAAAACTCAGAACCGGCCATCCCTCTAGCTGGACCTACGATACTCTCCATCCTAGCAACAGCCTGTTCAAACAAAGTTACTATCTTTTCTTTGGTGTTAGCACCTGACAACATTTCAAGAGGAATCCCAAGCCTCATGGCTAGTTCTGCTGATTTAGGTCCTCCAGAAAACAATGCTGCAGCTACTTTATTTATTTCTCCGGCGGCTTCTGTTCCAAACCTTCCCATAAGAAGCGGCATTGCTTCCTGAAGAGCTTTGGGTACCGCAGTGCCGTAGGTAACCGCTGCGCTTTTCATGGTATCTCTTAGTGAATTGACAGCATCTACAACGGCATTAGTGGAAATCTTATAGGACGCTGAAGATTCCTCCAACCCTTTGGCTAATTCATTTGTCTCTCTTGAGTTGACGCCTAAAACATGCCTGTTAAACGCTATGCTTGTTGACATCTTTTTCATGTCAATACCTAACAATTTAAACTCTCCTAATAATTTTCCAGTACTTTTAAAATCCCTCGTTAGTCCTACCATTATGGCATTACTCAAAACCTCAACTGATTCCGTGAAAGAGAGACCTTTTCTGTCTAAAACACTTATTAACTGTTTAGATCCTAGCATATTTGATCTTCCAGTGCGGATTAAAACTGCATTAAGCTCCTTCTGACTTGAGATAAGGTCATTAAGAGACTGCGTGAGGACTATTAACAAAGGACCAAGATTCCGCATAAGGGGGTTCATAGTGGCTAAATGGGAAGCTAAAGCTCTCCCAATCCCCCATCCTTGGAAAAGTCTACTTGTAAACCTTTGAGTAGCCTCCCAGGCTGCTTTGTTTTCTGGTCCTTGTTCTTCTAGTGGCGACATTATTCTTCTATTTCTGTATCTTCTCCAAGCTGCATACGAACAAACTCCTCAGCATTTACTATGTGGGCACCTCGTACATACTCACTTTTATATACCCTAAAATTAGATTTTGTTAATTTGGATACTATCTGCATCTCTCTGTAGGTTATATACCTTCTTCTTCCAAATTTGGATATCATATATGCTTTCCAAAAATCACTTAGGTAAGTAAGAAGAAGACCTTGCATGTAAAAACTTGTTCTAGTTTCTGGTCCATCAAACTTGAATAGTTTTCCTGTTCTTCCTTGTCTCCATACTTGAATGATCAGTGGGTTTTGAACTGTAGCTGTTGGGCTTAAATATACAAAAGAAACCAAATTACCGACTACTGAGTTTATTTTCCTGGTAGTACCCATGTAAACTGGCTGCATACCTTGTGGGAGAGACTTTTTAAGTTGTCTCTGAAAAGATTTTAAATTCTGTGTCATTTTCTAAAATTGTTTCCTTTAATATAATATATTTATATGAAGAAAGAAAAAAACTGTACATGTGTAATATATTACATGTATGGAAGACTTAGAATTAGAGGTTAAAGAATTATTAGAACAAGTAAATTACGCTTTGTCTGATAGATTTAAAGAAACTTGGAGACATAGATTTTCTACAAACTTTATTAAAATATTCCAAGAAAGACTATTTAAAAGTTTAAAAACATCTAAACCTGTAAAATTGTCTACTTTGTACAGTGTTTACTCCAAGAAACATAAATACTCTAAAACTGAAATAGATGAATTCTTTGAGTGTATAGATATCTCCCTGTATTATCCTTTAATATACAGAGATTAATCTTGTTTTTCTGCTTTTTCTCGTTCCTTAGCTTCTTCAAGCATCTGTTCAGTACCTCCAAACTCTGGACATAACTCTTTAAAGTTACACCAATTACAGTATTGGTTTTGTGATGCTACAAACTCTTCTTTCTTCTTCTTTCTGATCTCCCATATCTTATTCTCCAGAATACGTAAAAACTGGGATACTTGAGTTCTTCCATAAGAAATAGAGATTAATTTGTCGAGATGAGGGTAATAGTGAGCTACAGTAACATTATCGAGAGAAACATTAAACATCTTTGATACTGCATAAGCGTACATGATTAATTGTGGGTCTTTGTACAACTCAGCACTAGTCATAGGTTTTCTACTAGTTTTATAATCTATAACTAGGTATTTTCCTGATTTACCTTTAATTACTCTGTCAATAATACCGTTCAGCTTGTAATCATCCTTCATATCCACCTCAAAGGGTAGTTCAGTACTTACATGTTCATGAAGGTTAGAGTTGAACCTAAAGAAATTTCGTAGGATTTTATTCATACCACTTTCCTTAGCTTTGGGGAAATCATAGTTTGGTCTACATTCGTTTGCTATCTTTTGTAGCTCTTCTACTGATGATGCATTATACCCCAGTTCAAATACCCTATGTACATAGGATCCAAACTGTAAAGCATCAGTATTTGAGTTCTTGTTGTAGTTTTTTCTCAAGTAATCAATATATTTGAATTTGTACTTCTTTTTACACTCGTCGTATACTTTAATCTTACTGGGAGACACTTTATTTATGAACATATGAAAATTCCTTCTTCTATTATTAAAGAATATTTATTAACAAAATTCACAGATTATCACGTTTCGCATGATGAATTTTTAGTTAAATCACTGTTTTATAACGACAGAAAGAAGCATATGTCCATAAACACCGAAACAGGGTTATGGCAGTGTTTCAGGACTAAGGAGCAGGGAAATTTTCTGCAGCTCGTTGCCTTGTGTGAGGATGTTCACTATAGTGATGCTTATAAAATAATAGGCTCAAAGCTTTTTGACTGCCCAGAAAAACTTTTTGATGATTCTATACCTCCCCAAAAAGAACTTTACAACTGTAATAATATCATTGATGAGGCTTGTAACTTTAAAAAATTAATTGGAGGTATCGACACCAGTTCTGTGTCCGAGTGCCTAGCTATTAAATTTCTCTACAAACGGAAACTTCCCCTCAATAAGTTTTACTTTGGCAATACTGGAAAATATGCAAATAGACTAATAATACCGTACGAAGATAAAGATGGTTTGTTTTTCTTTCAGGCTAGACAATTAATTAATAATGGAATGAAATACTTAAACCCTGCTTCTAAAGATTGCGGTGTAAAATCTTCAGATATTCTATATCCTTTTAATAAGTTAGATACTTACGTTGTTGTTACAGAAGGTCCCTTAGATGCTATTACGTTACAACATATAGGAATAAATGCCACGTGCACACAAGGAAGCAGCTTGTCTAGGTCGCAACTTAAGGAGCTAAAAGACTCTAAGCTTAACATTATAATATCCTATGACAACGATGAGGCTGGGATGTATGGGACAGAAAAAACATTACAACAAATGATAAATTCACACATGAAAACTCCTTATGTTGTTAAACCGCCTAAAAAGTTCAAAGATTGGAGTGATTTCTACGTAGCTTCTAATAAAAAACACGTAACCAAGCACATTAATAAAAATGTTCGTAAGCTGGACTTTTTCTATAGAATCAACGAACTACTAGGTTAAACTTATCACTCATAACCACGTTATCCAGTACAGCGGAACTGACCTGGAATTGATATACTCCTGTAGAAATTTCAGATCCAGAAGTATTCCAATTCATTGTTATAGTGTCTGATGAGTCTACTTGGATGTCTGGTGCTGTATCTTCCCAATCCTTAATAAGGGTATATGGAAGTCCTTGTGATGTATCGTCACTGATCTTTAATATTCTAATTGCTGGGTTTCCAATCACTGAATCCATGAATATATTTTTAATATCTTGAGATATGTTTCTGTTTATTACGACATGTTCCGTAGTAAACTGAAGTTTTTCATTAGATCCTTTGTTCACATATTTCTGGACCAATTTGTGCGAGGTATTTACTAAAAGTGGTTCCGTGACAGCTACAACATCCCCTCGATACAAGGTAAATGAATTAATAAAAGTTCTAGCTTTACTGCCGGTTACATCTACTAATGTCCATATATCAAAGTATTTCCCAGTACCTGATGCAGTATTATTTTTATTATCACTAAAATCTATGTCTACAAGCTCTGAATTCCACTCGCACCCAGGTCTTAACACCACCCCATAATGGCCAGTCCCAGGTCTAAAAATAGAACTTGCAGAGTTCGTTTGGTCTTGATTATTCGGGTCGGTTACTAAAAAATTAGTTGGATCAAATTCTGCAGCTAGTGGGGAAGTAACAGGGACACCATTCAAACCTACATTACTAAAAATAATATTAGCAGATGCATGAAAAGAAGACGCAACTAGACCCAAACTAGAAGATCCTGCAGAAGTATCCAACCAAACAGAAGAATCTCCTTTCGCAGTATCAGGAAATACATGAACGCTACAAACCTCGAAAGCGTCGCTTAGCCTGCCTCCAGAAATGAAAAATAGTTCAAAATATGCGTCTGAAACAGTACTAGGCCTGTTTGCTCTTGGGGTTACTGGTATATCATTTAACGTACTCATAGTCCTACTTTATATACGTTATTACTTATTTCTTTTTGATGGCTTCTTCTTCTCTTTGGGCTTCATCGACTCTCATCTTAAGAAAAGCGTTTCTTTCTATTTTTGTCATACTTTTAACATCTGTTAAAGTAAAGCCACAACGATGAACTAGAAGGTAGGCTTCGTTTTCTAAGACTTCAATCTTAAAATATTCTTCTAGCTCACTGAAAAAAAACTTTCATTCATTGGAAGTGTGGTACGTTCGTCTGAATTGCAATTACTGCATTTAAATCTTACATCGTAGTTAAGTCCTATATTGTCTGAAAAGATTGCCTGTCTAAGAGTTGTGATGTCCTTAGCAGTCGTTTTTGACAAAAATTCTTGGATAATACCTCTTTCCTCGTAATCTTTAATTCTATCTACGAATTTCCACAAGCTGTCTGTAAGAGATGCAGAATTTCCCAATAATTTTTCATCTTCGGCTCGTGGGCATCTAACATATACATCCACTTCGGAATCTGGAAGGTAAACTTTTTTGGGGTATTCCATGTTGGGATCTGCATAGTCAACCCTTAATTTACTTATTTTTACCGACAGATCGTTTTTCTCCTGACATTCCTGACAAGTCACAGATATTTCGTAGTCGTCTCCGTATGAAATCTCTCTCAATTTGAACAATAGATAATTTTTATCAAACAATGACAGGTTGCTGTATTCAATCCCCTTTACACATCTACGCATTAACGTGCTTATAGCAACAATTCCCTCATTCATTTTAGTGACTGAACGAAGAATTCTTTCATCTTCATAAGTAAAAGGCCTAATTTCTACAGTGTCAATACCCTCATTAAATACTCCCATAGAAGGAAGTTTTATGGGGATATAATCCTTTTTCGTTTCTACCTTTGCAAGAAGATCGTTTAAAGCATCTTTAATATGATTTTCTTTTTCTGATTCCTGTCTTCTCATTGAGGGTCTTTGAATTGATTCAGGTTCAGTAGTTTCCTGTGATTTTTGCGTTTTTTCTTCGCTAAGATGCTTTTTAGCTAGATCTATAATAGTTTTTTCTTCTGACATGATAAAAAATTGTGTTTATAACTATAATAGTTATGTAATAATACTTTATGAAAATATTTGTCTCAAATATATATTCTTCTTTGAAAACATCAAATATTGAGGTTTTGAAGGCGTTGGGAAAGAAATACAGCGCTAAAGCACCTGGGTACGAGTACACTGGAGCTTACAGGTACGGTCATTGGAACGGGGTAAAGAAATTCTTTAATCCTCGCACTGGGAAATTTGGAACTGGTTTATTGTCAACAATACTAGAAGATTTAGACTATATTAATGAAAAATACGAAATAATCGATTCCAGACCAGAATTAAAGTATGACTTTTCTTCCTTAGACGGCATAGAATTCCGTCCATACCAGGAAAATCTCATAAAGAAGGCTTTAAAGTGTAGAAATTGTATCATAAAAGCTCCTACAGGGTCGGGAAAAACTATAATTATAGCTTCAATTCTTAATTCTTTGAGAAATTACACTGGTTTAATTTTCTTTAACAAAAAACAACTTCTTCATCAAACATATAAATTTCTAACTAAACATGGTCTTGACGTTGGTATTGCTTTTGGTGATGGGGTTGATATCAAGCCTATAACCCTTTGCACTATTCAATCTATTGAAAAAGTGATAGACACACACCTAAAAACGTCAGATTTCATCATTTTTGACGAAATACATGAATTTTCAAAGGGGAAAATAGCTTCAAAAGTGCTAAAATCATTTCCTAAGGCGTCTGTGCGGATAGGGCTGTCTGCAACCCCCCCAACCGACAAATTTTCTAAGTTATCTGTATGTTCTTTTCTTGGGAGAGAGATTGAATATGTCACAGCTGAAGATCTCGTTTCTGAGGGGTACTTAACCCCACCTTCAATAGAAATTATTGAACTTCCTGACGTTGAACCAGTAGAATATGAAGGTCTAAAATACAATGAACTTTATGATTCTTATATCGTAGATAATGCAGTAAGGAATGAAACTATAGCAAAAATATGTAAAAACATAAAAGGAAAAAATTCTAAAGTTTTAATCCTTACTAAAAATTTAATACATGCTAAAATTTTGCACGGTATCATTCCTAACTCATACAAATTAGAAGGAAAAGACGGAATCTCAGAAAGAGAGGAAACTTTGAAAAACTTTGTAAATGATGATGGGCCTTCCTTTATTATAGGGACTATAATATTCCAAACAGGAGTTGACATTCCAGAATTGACGCATCTAATAAACGCACGAGGGTTAAAAAGTGAAATTGCTACTATTCAGGCCTTAGGAAGAACACTTCGTAAGCACGATAGCAAAAATGAAGTGTACATATACGATTTTATAGACAAAGTACCTTATCTGTCGAAACACTCCAGATCAAGGATATCAGCATACAAATCACTAAATTTTAACGTAACTATACATGGAAACAAGAAACC
>Ga0114906_1001428_pt1 | contig 12547 bp, 12 predicted proteins | sample MalvirDeepMed_M9_FD_89687 | JGI IMG/M metagenome (GOLD analysis project Ga0114906, IMG submission 89687) | Marine viral communities from the Global Malaspina Expedition - Malaspina viral metaG DeepMed_M9 | ecosystem: Environmental > Aquatic > Marine > Oceanic | place: Mediterranean Sea...
CGGATCCTTTAGGAAAGACGGGTGGATATAATCCAGAGTCAATGGAAGTAACAATTTATGTATCTGGTAGGCACCCGAAAGATATTTTAAGATCTATCTCTCATGAATTAGTCCATCATCATCAAAATGAAAGAGGAGACCTTTCAGATGTAATTTCCACAGCGCTGGGATATGCCCAAGAAGATCCCCATATGAGAGAGATGGAGCGAGAAGCCTACGAACAAGGTAATCTTTGCTTTAGAGATTTTGAAGACGATAGAAAAAAGAAAATTAATTTAAAGCAATTAGGTGAATCTATTTATTACACAAAACCTATTTTATTAGAAGGAGGAAAAGAAATGTCTAAAAAGATTAAAGAGCCAATAAAGGATTGGAAAAATACAGAAATGAATTATAGATTGATGAAAAAATTTGGTCTCATGCAAGAAGTTGCCGTCATCGATGCCGGCACTGATCAAGCGTTTCATGAAGAAACTACTGATGAGCATGTTGTTTCTGAAGATACTTTGGAAGAAGACGAAGAAGACGCAGAGGATACGAAGCCTTCATTAAGTGAGAAAATGAAATCAAATTTAATGAAGGCGGAAAAATCTTTAATAAATGAGGGCTACCAGTACGGCCCAGAAGCTGATGAATTTTTTAAAGCGATTTTATACCAACCGGATATGCCTGTTGAAGGTGGAAGGACTGAAATAGTTACAGATCCAGAAACTGGAGAGAGACAAACTTTTAGAGTTGGTAAAAATCCCTATGTTGAGAATATTCCACTTTATTTAAGAATGTGTTTTGCAGATGAAGAATGTCGAGCAGCATTATTTGAAAGTGGAGAGTTGTATCAAGAGTCGAAAAAACCACTGTCCCCAAAAGATTTAAAAAAGAAAATTTTAAATGAAATACTTCCGCCGATGCGCCCAAAGCGAACAGCACTCACAGACGAAGAGTTAGCAAAAGCAAAAGAGTGGTATAAGCCATGGTTTGCTCCGAGCACAGAAGGGTTTAAACCACCAGGCATATATTCACTCTCGGCAAAACAACAACAAGAAGATCGAGTGTCGAGAAAAACGCCCTCTACAAGAGACGAATATCACGCTTGGGCGCATAAGCATGATCTTCCACCTTACGCTGAAGACTTGCCATGGTATCATTGGAAACATCTTGTGCCGACTGGGATACAAGATCCAAAACACCTAGGATATCATGAATCCTCTCCAGGATATTTTGGTCAATATGACGATTGGCGAGGCGATATCCCAATTGATATCACAGATGAAACGATAATAGATGCTCTTGCCATAGGAGGCTTAGGCAAGATGGTCGCCAAAGGTGGCAAAGCTTTTTTAAAAAAACTTCTTGAACCTAAAAAATGGAAAAGATTAGCTGATGTGGCTGATGATATCCCTGTTCCAAGGCCTGAAAAGCCACCAACTCCAGGGTGGATTGAAAAAAGAATGCCTGGAGCAGCAGGAGATACGGCGCGCGCAATTGAAAAAGATGCCGCAGAGGCGTTATCAAGACAAGATCTAACCAAGCTTGGAACAGAAGTTGTTATGGGACCTGATGGATCCATGATTCCTAAAGTTGTTAAACCTAGTTTAACTAGGCGCACTGGTGATGCGCTTAAGCAAGCGTTAAACTTAGGAGTCGAAAAATCTCCAGACGAAGTGAAAGGTCTCGCGCGATTTCTTGGAAAAAAACCTCTCACTCCAGATGAACTAAGAAAGTTAGCAACGCCACTTGGTCGCGAAGTTAACCTTATGAAACGTTTCGGCCATGGACTGCGTGGTATGACTTCTAGAAGCCCACTAACAAAATGGGTACATGAGTATCCAATTGGAAGAACAGCAATTGCTACTATTTTGGCTGGAACTGGATTGGCTAAGACATGGGATTACTATCAAGATGTCCCGATGATACAAGCACAGCCAGGTAAAGACTACCCAAGCAACGTACCTTTGCAGGTTGACCCTGCTACTGGAAAAGCATATGCATATTATATTCCGCGAGATTTACAAGTAGAGGTTGGGCCAACAGGATTTGATATTTTTCTTGATACATATTTACCGGGACTGACAAGCCCTCATTTCGCACCCGCTAGCCCAAGTAGAGAAGCTAAACAAAGGTTTGGAGCAATGCTTCCTTCTGACCCAGATGAGATTGCAAATATGTTTAGATTAGATAATATGGTAAAAGTAGAGACTAAAGCGGGTAAAAAAGCTCGTGAATTAATATGGATGCTAACACATAGAACAAAAAAAATAGGAGTAGGAAAAGCTGGAAAGGGGATGTTGGCGACGGATCGAAGTTGGATTGATCTAAATCGAGAAGATCAAGAACTTGTAATAGGATATATGAGGTCGACTATGTTGCCTCATTATATGAAACAAACTTTACAAGAGAAAGAGGGTTCCAAAGCTAGTTTTGAATATAGCAGAGTTTCGCCGGCCGCACAACGCTTTTTTGTAAAAGAAGATGAAGAACAATTGTATATAAAGGATAAAGATGGGAATAAGGTTCCCCTTGAAGATGACACGGGCAGCTTGGTAACAGTGAAGCTTCCATCTCTTGATATTAAAGGAGATTTTTCAGACGAAAAGAAACAAACTATTCAATTAGCATTACTTGGGTTTGGAAAATTACCTTCTATAGGAGGAAGATCAAATAATGAAATCATTTCTAACGCTCTCACCCAAAGAATATCTGGGAAATGGTTATCGAAACAATTACCCGTTATAGTTTTTCCAGAATCATTGGCTAGACGGTTTCCAGCTGGCGAAGGAGGAAACAGCATGCCTTGGTATGAATGGTCACTTTGGATTGGGACTCAACTAGCTTCTTATGCTTCTTTTAGAACATATACGCCAGAAGGTGAAGACATTCCTTTTGAAAGGCCATTTACAGGAGAGGGAGCAGAGGCTCTTAGATATTTTTATCAACCGATTAAGGGCGAAGAGGGCCCAATAACTGCACCGAAGACTGTAGAAGAGTTGGAACAACAAATGGGAATTCGTGAACCTACATTGCCTACGTTAGAACAAGATGTTGGCCAACCATTACGTGATATTCTACCGCCGACAGGATTAGAGCCAGAATGGGAATTAGAGCAAATTCAGCGTCGGGCTCAAGAAGAACTTACAAAACCCTCTGAAGAGGCGCCTGAAGCAAAACCAACAAAACCAACAAAACCAATAAAACGTAGAAGAAAAAGGAAAAGAAAAAAACGGGACTGGCGGGCATATGATAAGCGAAATGATGAATATCCTTTTAGTTTTGAAGAATAAAGAATAGGAAAACACAATGAAAACAAAAGATTTATTAGATAAGATAACAAGAAAATTTCTTCTCGAAGAAGAAAAAGTTAAACCAACCATTGGTGGCTATGTTGAAAACTTAACTGAGTTTTTGAATAATATGCGCCCCGCTTCCATGAGAGAGAACAAAAAATTTGATACCGCCAAAACACATTTACAGGAGATAAAAAAATTATCCAGACAAATGGAAGGAAAAGTAGACCAACTTGAAGAACAACTTCAGTTGTTGGAGGAAGGAGATAAATAGTGGGCACTCCTGGGCACATGTGGCACCCATTTGACCTACCTAGTGTAAATACGGGTAGCGACCTACTAGGTTTCTTTAACGACGCTGTAAGGCGCCTTAAAACGGCTCCTGGGAGCATTAAATGGGACGGCATCAATGTAAGCTTTAAGCTCGTTACTAATGAAGATGGTCAGAAAGAATTTCGAATGGATCGTGGCTCTTCTGAGCCTGCATCTGTTATTGGTATGACGGCGCAAGATGCATATGCAAAATGGGAGCCAGGCCATGGAATGCCGCCGGCAATAGAAGATCTTTTAAAAATATTCAACACGGCTCTTCCATCAATAGAGACAGAGTTAAAAGCTTTGGGAATGTGGGACGATTCTACTAAATATTTCAACACAGAGTATATGCCGGAAGGCGGAATTAATGTAATTCAATATGATAGAAATATTTTAGCAATTCATGGCATAAACCAATTTTATGAGAAAAAAGCTCAACCTTGGAGAATTAAACAAGGCATTGGCATGGATCGGCCTGGATTAGAAAGACCCGTTGATCCTATCACTGGAGAGGTTGCCACAGGCGGCGGCACTGAAATAGAATATAATAAAGACACACTAAGCACTTTAATAGAAAAAGTTAAGCCAATTGCAATAAAAGAGGAATTTGGAAATTTTCACCTAGTTGGAGATCAGCCTGTAGAATTGATTAAGGATGTTAATTTCTCCTCAACTCTTTCATCTCCGCTTACTATAAATTATGGATATGATGCAGAAGGTGAACTTTTTTCAGACACAAAGCCACTAAGAGAGTGGTTAAACGAAGCGGTTAACCCTAGAGATTCTAAAGTAACTTTAACAAATGGGAAGGTGGTCGGGGCTTTAAGTAAACTCATATATATAGAAACTTGGGAAAACGGAACATTAATTGTTGATCTGTTGGAAGATGGAGAAGAATTCTGGGAAAATATGATAGAGGGAAATCCAGTAGAAGGGACGGATGTACAAAAAGCCATTGATGGAGCAATTTTCTATCATGCAACTAGGATGCTTGGAAACGATGTTCTCAATGCTTCAACAAACGAGGCTTTTGGTAATTTAGCAGATCACGAAGGTATTATTTTGCGCGGAATGGCAGAAAAGCCTGTAAAGATAACTGGTGAATTTATCTTGAAATCTTTAGAAGGCCGCATTGGTAAATTACTTGAAGAAAATTTAAAAGAACAATTAAATCCAAAATCAAAGCTAGCGCTTCTAGCAGGAGGTTTTAAGCCGCCACACAAAGGTCATTTAGCAATGCTTAAGCATTATTACAGATTAGTTGGGCCAAATGGAAAAGTAATAATTTTAATGGGGAGTGGCGGAAATCAACCTAGAACAATTAACGGCAGACCAGTGACTTTACAAGATTCAATGGAAATTTGGCAAACATTTTTAAGAAACGATCCAGAAATTGATTGGCCATCTGATCGAATTGAGTTTCAAAACGTTGAAGGGGTTGGGCCGATTGCTCCTATTATTGATTATGTCAAAGAACAAGCTCCAGAAGATCAAATTGTCCTTTTAGGCGCCGGAGAAAAAGATGAAGAAAGGTGGCCAAAAATTATGGCAGACCCTGAAAATAACCCTAGAGGGATTGCACTACAAACGACTCCTGCTCCAAATATAATTGATGAACAAGGAAATCCATTAAGTGCATCTGTCATGCGAAACGCTATAGAAAATAAAGACTTTGAAACCTTTAAAAGTTATATCCCTCAAACCAGTCTTCATATGGCTGAAGATATTTATATTAAATTAAGTGGGGCATTATTAATGGAAAGAAAGGAGGATGACCCACTTCCGTTGGGTATATTTCTCGGGTTAGTTGAAGAAAATGTCAATAAATATCTCAACGAAAATAGTGGCCGGCCACTTGATCCGGTTGCTCATTCACGTGCACCAAATTTCAGGGTTCAAGTATGGAACGATGACGCGAATGTAGTAGAAGAAGAAGAGTTAGAAGAAACTTCAGCAGTTGCGAGTGTGCAAGGTTACAGCGGTGTAGTTGGAGAAGAAACTGAATCTTTGATTAGAGAAGAAGATGAGCTTATTGAGGAAGTTGTGAACTATTTACTACGTAATAATGGAGCAAAATAATGCAAATTAAAAGAGAAGACTTTATAACAGAGTTGCTAGAAGAAAAACGTCTTAGACAATTAATTCGAAAAGGTATAAAAACAATTTCGGAACGAAAAAATGAAGAACAACAACTTCGTCGTATTATTAGAAAGCTCATCACAGAAGCCAAAGCTGGAGAATTAAAAGTACACGATGAGACTGGGATGAATTATTTAGAAAATCTTTTTAGCAATACTAGTTTTCTCACAGATCTTAAAGGTGCATATAACAGCTTAACGTCAAACTCTGAGCAAAGAAAATCTTTCAGTGCGCATGTATTAAATGCTATGAAGGGACTACTTCGAAGAGACGAAATGAACAGACAAGAAGATGATGAAACAGAAGAAGTAGGCCCAACGAGCCTCAAAGCTACTCCAGGTGAACGAGGCGAGCCTGATATTGATTTAAATGTTACTGACAACGAAGAAGAGATAAAAAGAGAAGAAGTTAAAATTGAGTCTGAAGGCAAATTTGAACTATTACCGGGTATGGATGAAACCGGTGCTCAAGCTGCTGAAGTTGTTTGGAAGTCCCTAGGTTCATTGATTCAAAATGAACTGGTGAAAGCAAGAGATCCTAGAGATCGATCTATATTGGCAAAATATTTATTTGAAAATGTAACAGCTTACTTTACAGAATGGGAAAAAGCCATGATAAGTAAATTTGGAGTTTAAATAGACCACACCTCAACATCATATATAAATTATTAAAATAAACTTATCAAAATAATAAAAAAATATGAAAGAATTGATATAATTAAATGAATGATATCTAAATGATTGGGTAATGTTGCCAACCATCCGACCAAGGATATCATATAAAAAAAGAATATTTAAGTATGACTTGGAAAAAAAGAAAATATTACGGATCAAATGAGCACTATAGCTTAGCTAATAAATTAAGAAGAGAGGATAAAGTAACTGAACAATTTGAAATAATGCTTAATGCTTTATCCCTTGAAGAAATAATTGGACTTAAATTAGAATTAGCCTCAAAAACATTTGGAGGAAAAGCATATGGATTACCAATATGGCAATCAACAAAAGAATTGGTTCAAGATGCTATGTTAAAATATGCTCTTTCGGCCTGTAGGACAAAACAAGAAGCGGCGAGATTTTTAGGAATAAATACAAGTAATTTTAGGAAGTTAGTAAAAAAATTTAAAACAGAAAGTTTTTTTGAAAAAACGTGAAAATAACTTGACAGATTAAGTATAATACAATATAGTTATTACTATATTAATTAAAAGGAGTACTTTTGATTATAGTATAAATGATAAAGAGGTTTGAGGTTCTAGGCTATAAAGGTGCTAAACTAGAATTTATATATAATGACACGACCTTCAACGACTCTCGTGAAGGGGATATAAAATAACGATAGAAGATTAATCGTTTTCCAGTTAAAAGGAGTCTAGCTTTGTTGGTGTGAAGAACCAACACCCTTTATAGCATATGTTCTTTAAAAATATGGGGGCGAAACGGTTTCGACAAAGTAATGAGATTATTTTGTGCAAGACTGTGTAAGTATCACAGTAAAAATACTTAAACTTTATAAATGCCAACGATAACGTTGAATTTGATTACGCCTTAGCTGCGTAATCGGAAGTTATTAGTAGCTTTCTTAAAAAATACTAATTGTTTCCAGTTTTAAGAAAAATTGGTGGTGCGCGCAGTAGGTATTTAGTTACTTTTGTGACTATATATTTCGGCAGCTAACGCCTTAAGTTAGTAAATGGATTCCCTGATATATCAGGTGGCTGGCGCTTCGGCGGTGAATGTGCCTATTTTTGTGAATGACAAGATATTTGAATTATTTTGGACCCGAGTTCGACTCTCGGCGCCTCCATTTATTATGAACGGAGAGAATTTATGAGTAACGAAGAATTTTTTGACGAAGAAGAGTTCGAAGAAGAAGAAGAGCAAGATCAAGAAGAAAAACAAGAAGAACAATGGGACGTCCCGAGTGACGAACCCTTTGGTTTAAATGATTTTGATTTTGTAGAGGCATATGATGATGAGCCAGCAGACGACGATAGGATGCTGGAAGAAAATACTGCTAAAAGTGCTATAAACTGTGCTTTTATTGGTGTTGGTGGCGGCGGCGGAAAGATGGCTAAAGCTTTTTTAGATATAGGATTTAATAAAACATTTTTAGTCAATACTACAGAAAAAGATCAACCAAATGGGATAAATCCAGAAAATTTTCTTTTAATTCCTGGTGCTGATGGTGTTGCAAAAGATATTAAATTAGGAAAAGAAGTACTAGGAAATAACAGCGCTCTTGTTGAAGACGCTCTTCGTACTCGAATCGGCAAAGTAGATTGGATTTTTGTTTTAGCCGGCGCAGGAGGAGGCACTGGTAGCGCAAGTCATGTTTTGCATAAATCGCTAACTCGATATCTATCTTCAATTGAAGCTGAAGGTAAAGTTGTTTATATCGTTAGTAAACCTACAGCACAAGAATTATTAAATCCGACTATTAAAACAAATTGCGGAGTTATGTTAAAAGACATAAAAAATCATCCGCACATTGTCATTGATAACGAAAAACAATTACAACTTTTACGCGGAAAGGTAGGCATGCTTAACATGTATCCAGCCGCAAATACAAATTTTGCAAAACTTCTTAGTCAAGTGTTTAAATTGGCTGATGAGCCTTCTCCAATTCAAGCTTTTGATTCAAAAGATCTTGAAAGGTGTTTGTCTTCAAATGGTAGAATGCTTTTGGGGAGCACTGTTGTTAGAGATGCAACTAAACAAGATTTGGGAGCATCAATATTTCAAGGCTGTATGAAATCTTCGCCTTGTGCCGCACCTTCTAATCAGCCAAAAACAGGAGTTTTGCTTTTAATTATAACACCAGAAATGGGAGATAACCCTCAAATCAGCAATCGAATGGAAGCGGCCTTTTCTTATGTTGGTGGCCGCGCAGAAACATTATTTTCTGGAGTCTATGTACACGATAGATTACCTGGATTAATTGCCTTAACATTATTGGGCGGAATGTAAGATATATTTAAAAACTATTTAATTAACTATAAAAAGGAGAATTATTATGAGTAGTTTAGTGGGATACTTAGTAGTGCTAGCAGTTGGATGCGCAGTAGGAGCTGTGCTAGTAAAAAAGGGAGTAGTATAATGAATCAAGAAGAAGCTTTAAATGTTCTAGTTCAAGCAGCTAGAATTTCTCAAAGCAAGGGAGTCTTTAACTTAGACGAAGCGGCGATGGTCGCGCAAGCGGTGAATGCTTTTGTAGAATCTGAACCTGAAGTTGAATCTGAAGTTGAACCTGAAGTTGAATCTGAAGTTGAATTAACTGCCGAGGCTGTAAATGCCTAGTGCACAAATACATAAAGTGTGGAATACGGTTGCAACTTTTGCAACTTATAAAGAAGCCAATGAAAAAAGAAATGAGTTAGCTTTAAAAAATGAGGATAGCTTAGTAAAAGTAAGAAGATCAAATTTAAATGGAGGGATATACAGGGTAAAACAGTATATCCCTCCAGTTAAAAAAATAGAAGAAAATCAAGATAAGAATAAACAAAGTAAAAAAAGACAAAATACTAAGAGATATCAAAAAAATGTCAACAAAAAGATTCGCAATAGATCAGAGAAATAAAAGAGTTTATATTGGCAGCACTGTAAAATATAATAATCAAACATTTCTGGTTGAAGAAATAAGCTATCTTTCTTGGGGCACAGATCAATACCTTACCTTAGTTGACAAAAATAATAAAAATAAAAAACTTCAATTTATATCGCCAAATGACGTATTAATAAAGTATAAAAGGTAAAAAACAATTCATGACTCTGCGCAAAAAACGTGTTTATAGTAGGCCAACGTTTGTATATGTGTGCGAGCCAAATGAAATGAAAATTATAGTAGAAATTTCAAGTACTCATGGTAGTTCCATTAATGTAAAATTATTTGTCAATAATAAGGCAGCACTTACAGGGCATTATACAGTGGATGACTTAGGGATTGATACAATAAATGATAGAGTAAGAACATTCTGCAAAGGATTGTCTCTTTTTACAGAAAAAGATATTAAAAGTTATGTAGAGGCAGATAAATTTGTCCCAGCTTTGTATGCTTGGAAGAACTTAAAAACAGTGCGGAATAAACTAGGTAGATCAATATGGAATAGGTAAGTCGTTAAGAAACTTTTTTATTTTATATACATTTTTCATAAACTTCATAAAATTATATTTTTCTATATTAGAATTGATAAAATCTTTTAAGTCATCGTATTGTACAGACAAGGTCATAACTGGAAAGCTAGTAAATGTAGAATGTACCATTCCCACAAGTTCTCCCTTCTCATTTACAATCATTGATCCTGAGCTTCCTGGAGCAGCTAATAAGGAGTACCATGCAACCCCGTCTGAGTCCCCATTGAATCTACCTTCTAGAATGGGGACAACCTCTGGTCTAAATATTGCTCTAGGCGCAGCCAGGTTATAAACTTTATCTCCAGGCTTTGGAGCTTTTTTAGATAGTTCAACTTTTTCTACTCCAACTAGGTCTTTTACAAATAATATACATGCGTCGATTTCTATATTATAATTTAACACAACGGCTTCAAAAGCTGTTCCATCTAGTCGAAGCATTTTATATTTTACATCCATCTTGTCATTTTCTTCCACGTAATCTTTGTCCTCATTATGACAAACATGCGCTGCGGTAACTGCCAAAGCACCTTCTGTGTCTGTGTCTACGACATAAGCTGATGCATATGCTTGATAATCTCTAGATGAGCAAACGTTGTTAACGCATCTATATACTGTTAATACTTTTTTTACAAATAAAAATGATTGACGAGGAAGGATGTCGTTTATTTTGATTTGTTTAGTAGTAGCACTGTTGCAACTTAAGCTACAAATTAAAATAAATGATAAAAATACAATTGATAGTTTTTTAAGCATCTGTAAATAACTAGCGTATCTAATTCCTAACAACTGTTCTTTTTGTAACTTTTCTTTGTTTTCTTCATTTTTTACTCTTTTAGTTCTAATTATATCAAGGTTAGAAGTGATTAATGGCTAAAAAAATTTATGTTCTTGATACTAGTGTTTATCTAACTGACGCGAATTCAATTAAATTATTTGGCAATAATGATATTATAATTCCTTTTAAAGTATTAGAAGAAATAGATAATCATAAAAAGCGTCATGACAGTGTAGGTACTAATGCTCGTAAAACAATTCGCACGTTAGATGTGCTTCGTGAAAATGGAAGTCTTTATAAAGGTGTTAGACTGGGGAAAGGCAAAGGATTGGTTTATGTTAAAAACTGCGAATCTGCCCCACATAATTTAGATGCATCAGTAGCGGATAATGAGATAATTGCGGTAGCCCTTCAAGAGAAAGAAAAAAACCCAAGAAGAAAAGTTATTGTTGTTTCACGTGATATTAACATGCGCGTAAAATGTGATGCGCTCGGTCTACTCACAGAAGATTACATTATAAATCAAGTAGTGAAAGATACAGAGCATTTATATTCAGGCATTGGAACACATTTAATGGATGAGGAAAAAATTGATCAATTTTATAAAGGAGAAAAAGTTTTTTTAGATAAAGAAGAAATTATGTTATATCCAAATCAATTTTTAATGTTAGTCTCTAATTCAAATGAAAAAAAAACAGCTCTTGCAAAATTTTATAATTATGAAAAGTCTTTAAAAAAAGTAAATGGCAGATTCAAACAAGGTATTTGGGGAGTTAAGCCGAGAAATAAAGAGCAAAATTTTGCTCTTGACTTATTAATGGATCCTGAAGTCTCAATTGTTACTCTAGTTGGAAAAGCCGGTAGTGGCAAAACATTATTAGCTGTCGCGGCAGGGTTGGCACAAGTTTTGAATACAGACGGAGTTCCTCAATATAATAAATTAGTAATATCCCGCCCAATTCAACCAATGGGAAAAGATATTGGATATTTACCAGGTACGCTAGAAGAGAAAATGGAGCCATGGCTAGCGCCAGTTCAAGATAATTTACAATATTTAATGGGCAATGACAAAGAAACCCTTAAAATGTACACATTTGATGGTACAATTGAGATTGAGGCATTAACATATATAAGAGGCCGATCAATTTCAAATGCATTTATGATCATTGATGAAGCTCAAAATTTAACAGCCCATGAGCTTAAAACAATTATCACTAGAGTCGGAGAAAATACAAAAATCGTCTTAACAGGTGATATTGAGCAGATTGATAACGTTTATGTAGATGAGACATCAAATGGACTAGCATATGCAATAGAAAAGTTCAAAAGTTATGAGTTATCTGGTCATATAACGCTTGTTAAGGGCGAACGTTCGAAAGTGGCAACATTGGCCGCAAAAGTTCTTTAATTTCAACTTTTTATTGACAAACAACAAATGGAGGTATATAATGAGTAAAGAAAATATATTAATAGGCGAGGATGAAAATCCGGATTTATTTAAAAATGTAGAACCAGACACTGAAGTGAAAAAATGGTTGGTAGAATACGTTGGTAATAAATTAAAACCAGAAGATGACAATGTCACAATAGAAATGATTATTGAAGTTTTAGCTACAGAATTCCCAGACTTTCTTATGCCAATCGCAGAAGAAAATTTTATTCGTGGGTACCAGCAAGCACTCGAAGATGTTGACGAGGGTCGCAAATTAATAGAAGAAACTTTTAAAACAAAAGAACATTAAAATGAGTGTTAACGACTACATTAAAAATTCTGCTGAGCAGGCAAAGAAAAATAGAAAAGAAAGACTTTTATATAATAGGATTGTAATCTATGTAAAAGATCCACTGCCGGAAGATTTTGATTTAAATTTGGTTGTACAAACTATTGAAAACATAGTTCCATC
>Ga0114906_1001432_pt1 | contig 12534 bp, 9 predicted proteins | sample MalvirDeepMed_M9_FD_89687 | JGI IMG/M metagenome (GOLD analysis project Ga0114906, IMG submission 89687) | Marine viral communities from the Global Malaspina Expedition - Malaspina viral metaG DeepMed_M9 | ecosystem: Environmental > Aquatic > Marine > Oceanic | place: Mediterranean Sea...
GGACGGCCCGAAACAAGCGCACATGGATGTGCTTGTAGCGTGTTCTGAAAAGGTATGCCCGCCTTTGTTGCCCCCTCAGCTCGAAGGCTGGGAGGACACACAGCACGGGGCTAAACGGTTACAGCAGCAGAGTCCGAATATCCCCAAGAAGCTGACTGAGCACCGAAGTGAACCGCGCCGCATCGGCCCCGTTCACCGCCCGGTGATCGTAAGACAGCGACAGCGGCAGCATCAACCGGGGCTGGAACGCCTGGCCATCCCAAACCGGCTTCATCGCCGCCTTGGAAACACCCAGAATCGCCACCTCCGGCGTATTCACAATCGGCGTAAATGCGGTGCCGCCAATACCACCCAGACTGGTGATGGTAAAACAGGCACCCTGCATCTCTGCCGGCTTCAACTGCTTGTCCCGGGCTTTCTGGGCAAGCTCGGCGCTCTCGGCAGCAAGCTCCCACAAGCCCTTCTTGTCCACATCCTTGATAACCGGCACCATCAGCCCGTTGGGCGTATCCACCGCAATCCCGATGTGAATGTACTTCTTGCGAACCACCTCCTTGCGCTCCATGTCCAGAGACACGTTGAACTGGGGCAGTTCTGCCAGCGCCGTGGCACAGGCCTTCAGCAGGAACGGAAGCGGCGTCATCTTAACGCCCTTCTTCTCGCCGGCTGCCTTCTGGGCCTTGCGGAAATCCTCCATATCGGTGATGTCCGCATCCTCGAACTGGGTGACGTGAGGCACGTTAAGCCAGCTGCGCTGCATGTTGTTGGCCGTGGCGAACATCATCCGCGACATGGCCTCACGCTTCACTTCACCAAACTGGCTGAAGTCTGGCAGCTTGACCCCGGGGATACCGGAGCCGGTGGCAACACCGCTACCCTGCTGAGCCTGCTTTAACTGGCTCTTCACATAGGCGTGGACATCGTCCTTGATAATCCGGCTCTTCGGGCCAGAGCCCTTGATGCGGGCCAGATCGGCACCCAGCTCACGGGCCAGCTTGCGAACAGCAGGGCCAGCATGGACCTTCGCGCCAGGCGTGGGCGGCTCATAGGTTGCACCCTGAGGTTCAGGGGCAGACTCTACTTGCTGCTTTGGCTTCTCTTCGGACTCGGGCTCCGACTTCGCTTCCTTCGCCGGTTCTTCAGACGCCGGCTCGGAGTCGTCTTCCGATTCGCCGCCCTCTTCCTGAACGGTCATCTCCAGCAGCTCATGGCCCTCGGAGAGCTTGTCACCCTCGGACACCAGGATCTTGCCCACTTTGCCCGAGTACGGCGAGGGAATCTCCATGGTGGCCTTGTCCGATTCCACGGTAACCAGCGGATCGTCAGCCTCGATGGTATCGCCTTCGGCGACATTGATTTCGATTACCGGAACATTGTCGAAGCCATCCAGCGCAGGAACCTTCACGGTCTCCTTGCGTGAGCCACCGGAAGCCTTCTTCGGCGCCGGCTTGCTCTCTTCGGATTTCTCCTGCTCCTTGGCTTCGCTCTTTTCCTCAGCTTTTCCTTCCGGCTCTTTCTTGGAATCGTCAGAGCCACCACCATCGGCACTGGCTTCCATCATCCCTACGACGTCGCCTTCCTTGACCTTGTCGCCCACCTTAACGGTGATCTTGGTAATCTTGCCGGCTCCGGGCGACGGCAGCTCCACGGAGGCCTTGTCTGACTCTACGGTCAGAATCGGATCTTCTGCTTCAACCGAATCCCCTGCGCTGACGGTGATTTCGATAACCTCGACCTCATCCGCACCGCCGAGATCCGGAACCTTGATTTCCTGTTCACTCATGGCGGTCTCCTTAGCTCAGCACCGGGTTCGTTTTGTTGCGATCGATTCCGTACTTGCGCATGGCTTCGAGAACCACATCGTTCTTCACCTCACCGTCCTTGGCCAGAGCTGACAGCGCCGTGACTGTTACGTAGTAACGGTCGACTTCAAAGAAGCTGCGCAGCTTTTCCCGGGTGTCGCTGCGGCCAAAGCCGTCGGTGCCCAGGGTCAGGAAGGTTTTCGGGATGAACGCCCGGAGCTGCTCGGAGTGCAGCTTGATGTAATCGGTGGAAGAAACCACTGGCCCGGTCTGCTTCTCCAGACACTGGGTAACATACGCCTTCTTCGGCTTGTCATCTGGGTGCAGGCGGTTCCAGCGCTCTACGTGCAGGCCCTCACGGGCGAGCTCGTTGAAGCTGGTAACACTCCACACATCGGAGGCAACACCCCAGTCGTCTTTCAGCATCTGGGCGGCAGCGCGCACCTCGTTGAGGATAGCGCCCGCACCAAGCAACTGAACCCGAGGCGTCTTCTTGTTGCCCTTGGTTTCAACAGACTCGAACTTGTACATGCCCTTGATAATGCCGTCTTCGCAATCCTTGGGCATGGCAGGCTGTTCGTAGTTCTCGTTTTCGATGGTCAGGTAGTAGAAGACGTTCTGGTTGTCCTCGAACATCTCCTTCATACCCTTGCGGAGCACGACCGCCATTTCATAACCATAAGCCGGATCGTAGGCTTTACAGTTCGGAATGGTGTTGGCCAGCACGTGGCTGTGGCCGTCCTGGTGCTGCAGGCCTTCGCCGTTCAGGGTGGTCCGGCCGGCGGTACCGCCGATCAGGAAACCACGGGCCTGGATGTCACCGGATGCCCACGCCAGATCGCCAACCCGCTGGAAACCGAACATGGAATAGAAGATGTAGAACGGAATCAACGGGAAGTTGTTGGTGCTGTAGGAGGTCGCTGCCGCCATCCACGCTGCCATGGAGCCGTCTTCGTTGATGCCTTCCTCAAGAATCTGGCCTTTCTTGTCTTCCCGGTAGTACATGATCTGGTCACGGTCTTCCGGCACATACTTCTGGCCCTCGGCGGTGTAGATGCCGAGCTGACGGAACATGCCTTCCATACCGAAGGTACGGGCTTCGTCGGGCACGATGGGTACCACACGCTTGCCGATGCGCTTGTCCTTGGTCAGAGCTGTCAGGATACGGACGAAGGCCATGGTGGTGGAGATCTTCCGGTCGCCGGAGCCCTCCAGTACCGCTTTGAAGATGTCCAGATCAGGAATCTGCAGCGGCTGGCAATCCTTGCGGCGCTTGGGATAGAAACCACCCAATTCCTGCCGGCGCTTCTTCATGTAGACGATTTCCGGGCTATCCGGCGCTGGCCGGTAGTAGGGAACGTCCTTGAGCTCCTCATCCTTCAGCGGCACTGCAAAGCGGTCGCGGAACGATTTGAGCTGCTCGATATCGAGCTTCTTCAGAGAGTGGGCGGTATTCTGCGCCTCGCCGGCCTCACCAAAGCCATAGCCTTTGATGGTATGAGCCAGTATGACGGTCGGACGCCCACCGTTCTTATTGATGGCATGATGGAAGGCTGCATAGATCTTGTAAGGATCATGGCCACCCCGGTTGAGCTTGTTGATCTCCTCATCCGACAGGTCCTCAACGAGCTTGGCTGTTTCGGGGTACTTGCCGAAGAAATTCTTACGGGTATAGGCCGGGCCATTACTCTTGAAGTTCTGAAGGTCGCCGTCACAGACCTCGTCCATGACGCGCTGCATCTTCCCTTCTTTGTCCCTCTCGAACAGGGGATCCCAGTGGCGACCCCAAACGACCTTCAACACGTTCCAGCCGGCACCGCGGAAGACACCCTCAAGTTCCTGGATAATCTTGCCATTACCACGGACTGGGCCGTCCAGACGCTGAAGGTTGCAGTTAACCACAAAGATCAGGTTGCTGAGGTTTTCCCGGCCGGCCATGGAGATAGACCCCAGGGTTTCCGGCTCGTCACACTCGCCGTCACCGACAAAGCACCAGACCTTGCGATCGCCCATCTCGATGAGCTCCCGGCTGTCCAGGTACTTCATTACGTGGGCCTGATAAATGGCCTGAATCGGGCCCAGACCCATGGAAACCGTGGGGAACTGCCAGTAATCCGGCATCAACCAGGGGTGCGGGTAAGACGAAAGGCCGGTGCCATCTACCTCTTCGCGGTACTTGTCGAGATCTTTTTCATCGAACCGGCCTTCAAGATAGGAACGTGCATAGATGCCCGGAGATGAGTGCCCCTGGAAATAAACCAGATCGGATTCGCGCTTTTCGTCGCCACCATGGAAGAAGTAGTTAAAGCCAACATCGTAGAGGGTCGCAGCCGACGAGAACGAGGAGACATGGCCGCCAAGATCTCCGGGACGCTGGTTGGCGCGCATAACCATGGCCATGGCATTCCAGCGGATCAGGGAGCGAATACGGCGCTCCATGAAGAGGTCGCCGGGCATCGGCGCCTGCTGGGACACAGGAATACTGTTCCGGAATGGCGTGGTAATGGAATATGGCAGTTCGGTTCCGTCACGGCTCGCCCGTTCAGAGAGCCTCTCAAGAATGTATTTGGCCCGGTCTACGCCTTCGTTCTCGATCAGAGATTCCAGCGCGTCCAGCCATTCACTGGTTTCAATGGGATCATCGTCCTGGTACATCAAACCCTCCCCTTGGCATCAAAAAGTGCAGCGCCGCCACGATCAGCAGCCGGGCGCGTTGCGGTGTCGATAAGCTGCGATGAAATGCAGTGTTTTGTTGTGGGTATGTCAGCCTGACAGGTGTACCGGCTCCCAGTACACAGAACCTGTACAAAGCATAGAACAGCTTTCACACTTTTCCTGCCCGATCGCACCCGATTTACGGGCTTTTGGCCCCACGAATGATCGGTATGCCGATGAAGCGCGCGGATCAGCCAACCCATTTTGTCGTCTTTTTACTACATTTTTAACGCTAAATTCAATTTACACCCTATCCAAATCCATTTCAGGGGCGCTCTTTGCGGTTACTTACGGAAGAATGACCGTTTTTGGACCATCAGACAACCAGACTGCGACCAATGTCGTAGCATTCTTATCAACCGGAAAATTGATTACCACGCTAAACGATATCCTCGCCGCAATTCGCTACACATTCGCCGCCGTTAGCGATTTTTGTTGAATATTCTGAGCCTTCAACTCTTCTACCCATCTAATTTACCGGAACTTTTTAATTAGACCTGAAAATAATCCCCCGTTTATGTATACTCGCCTGCCTGATTTTTAACCACCGAAAAGTGGTCGGACCACTTTTTCCGTCATTGGCACCAACAGAGGGCGATCTATGAACTCCATCGTCACCTTTCCGAACCGGATTCCCACTACCGAGTTCGAGGAACGGCGTTTCAAGGTCTACACAGACCGCCAGCTCGACAAGATTGAAGTTATTCAGAATCTCCCTGAGGAGACGCTGTTTGAAATGAAGGTGGTAGCCAGCGTGCTACCGTTCCGGGTCAACGAATATGTGATCAATGAACTGATCAACTGGGACAAGGTTCCCAACGACCCGATCTATCAGCTTGTCTTCCCCCAGAAAGGCATGTTGAAAGAAGAGCATTACGAGCGCATGGCAACAATGCACCGGGAAGGTGCCGACAAAAAAGAGATCCAGGCGGTTGCCAAGGAAATCCGGGATGAACTGAACCCGCACCCGGCAGGCCAGATGGAAATGAACATGCCGGAGCTCGACGGTGAGGTGCTGGACGGCGTTCAGCACAAGTACCGCGAAACAGTGCTGTTTTTCCCGGCCCAGGGTCAGACCTGCCACTCTTACTGCACCTTCTGTTTCCGCTGGGCACAGTTTGTCGGTGACAAGGACCTGAAAATGGCCAGCACCGAAGCCGAGAAGCTCCACGGCTACCTGCAGGAGCACACCGAGGTAACCGACCTGTTGGTGACCGGTGGTGATCCAATGGTCATGAAAACCAAGAACCTGGTGCAGTATCTCGAGCCACTGCTGCAGCCCGAGTTCGACCACATCCAGACCATCCGCATCGGCACCAAGGCCCTCACCTTCTGGCCCTACCGCTTTGTGACCGACAAGGATGCGGATGAGCTGATCGATCTGTTCGCTCGTCTCGTGGACGCCGGCAAGCACGTGGCCATCATGGCCCACTACAACCACTGGCAGGAAATCACCACCGAGATCGCCGAAGAGGCCATCCGACGTATCCGCGCCACCGGCGCCGAGATCCGAGCCCAGGGCCCGCTGATCAAGCACGTCAACGACGATGCCGACGCCTGGGCAAAACTGTGGAAGAAGGAAGTGCAGCTGGGCATCATCCCCTACTACATGTTTGTAGAGCGGGACACCGGTGCCAAAAACTACTTTGAAGTACCTCTCGCCGAAGCCTTCCACATCTATCGGGAAGCCATGAAAAAGGTCAGCGGCCTGGCCCGGACCGCCCGCGGCCCCTCCATGAGCGCCGGCCCCGGCAAGGTGGAGATTCAGGGTATAACTGAAATCAACGGCGAGAAGGTGTTCGTCCTGCGCTTCCTGCAGGGTCGTAATCCGGACTGGGTTCAGCGCCCGTTCTTCGCCAAGTACAGCGAGACGGCCACCTGGCTACACGAGCTGGAACCGGCCTTTGGCGAAGAGAAGTTCTTCTTTGAAGATGAGTATGAAGCCATGAAGAGGGGCAACGGCTAAAGGCCGGCCCTGGCGTGATAAAAAGCGGCCCCAGTGACGGGGCCGCTTTGCTTTTCAGCGATTGGAACGACGCGCTTTCCAGTTGGGAATAACCCAAAAGACCAGGGCTCCGAACACAGCCCCGATAATGCCAATCAACGCTACCTGCAGACCACCATTACCCAGAACCCCATCCTGGACGTTCTCCATCGCCAGCAAGCCGGCAATGAGGATCCATGGAGTGAGAAGAATAAGGGCGCTCAAAGCCAGAAATCGCTGAATTCGACGATCATCTTTTCGACTACGCATAATGACCTCTCCCAATAAATGAGCCTATGAATACTGCATCTATTAGTCATTGGATCAGGTTCGTTATTTTTGCCTCACAAACTTGGGCACAAACCCCTCTGGCTTGTCCCTGAGCCACTCAACAAACGTCCGCAACTCCTCCAGCTGCAGCAGCTTTTCCCGGGTGTTGAAGTACAGACCCAGTTCGTATTCCGAGCGAGCTTTATGAATGGCGTTATGACACGGCCTGCACACCCACAGGGTTCGGGTGATCAGATCTTCTTTGGTGAACAGTTTCTGGAAGCGCTTCTTCCGATGCAGGTGCTTGGGGATAAGGTGGTGCCGGGTGAGCCTGGCAACCGGGCGTTCGCAGAGTTCGCAATTGTCTGGCTGGGGTGGGAGCTTGAGCATTGTGTTTGCTTGAACGAGGGCCGGATGAAGACATTCACCCGGCCCCGGATTCAACCTCGGGTTCTGATCTCCCCGAGCAACCTAATCAGTGCATCAGGGTATAGAGCTTTCGCCGATAGGTCCGCACATCCGGGTTATTGTTACCCAGCTTGTCGAACAGCTCGATCAGCGTTGTCTTGGCCACTTCGTCCTTGTATTTACTGTCCACCTGCATCAAACGGATCAGAAGATCCATGGCCTCGGCGTTGTTCTCCTGTAATACGTGGTGGAGCGCCAACTGATGCAGAGCGTTCGGGTCTTTGGGATCCTGCTCCAGCGCCATTTCGAGATCCTTGATCGGTGGCAGCTCGGCAGACTGCCGGAGAAACTTCAGGCGGGCCGCCAACTGCTTTGCCTGGTGCTGCATCTTCTCCTCCGGCGGAAGGCTTTCCAGTACCTGTTCAGCCGTCTCAAGATCACCCATCTCCGCTTTCAGCTGGGCAAGATCAATCAGTACCTTCAGGTTCTCGGGATCCTCCTGGTTCATCTGCGACAGGATGGCCAGCGCTCCCTCAACATCGCCCTCTTCCCAGATCCGATGGGCCTTGTCATACGGATCCTCCTTTGGCGCTTCAACATGCTTGTCCAGAACCTTGCGGATTTCGTTTTCCGGCAGCGCACCGTTAAATCCATCCACCGCCTGGCCATTCTTGACCAGAATGACCGTTGGCAGACTGCGCACACCAAGGCTGGAGGTAAGCTGCTCTTGCTCGTCCGCGTTCACCTTGGCGAGCATGAACGCGCCCTGGTAATCCTCAGCGAGCTTTTCCAGCAAGGGCATCAACTGCTTGCACGGAGCGCACCACTCAGCCCAGACATCGACCAGAACGGGTGTGCTGGCAGAGGCTTCCATCACCTTCTGCTGAAAGTTTTCCATGGTAGCGTCAAAAATATACGGAGAGTTGCTCATGCAAGGCACCTGAAAAGTCGTATGAATCATCGGAAACTGCCAGAGACATGGGGCCAACTCCCGGAAATTCAAGCGCCAACAGCGCCAACCCAACTCCTTGAAATCACCGTATCTGCCGTTACATAGCTAATAAGCAACGCCCCGGGGCAATGACGCAGCAGCCCGTCCCGGGCAGATTCACAACCTTTCCGGATGGATACTCGCGGCATGAATGATGAGACGCAAAACGATTCACTAGAGGAATTCGAAGAGGACGTGACCGAATATATCGGCAAGGACGAGCACAGCAAGAGCCTTGCCCTGCCCCAGCAGATGATGCCCCGGCGCATGTACGTGCTGCCGGTTTCGAACCGTCCGTTTTTCCCGGCCCAGGTGCAGCCTGTGGTGGTCAACCAGAATCCGTGGCAGGAAACCCTGAAGCGGGTCGGCGAAACCGACCACAAGGTCATGGGTATCTGTTTTGTGGAAGAAGAGGATGCGGAGGCAGGCGTACCTGCCAGCGAACAGCTGGAGACTATCGGCTGCGCCGTGCGCGTACATCATGCCCAGAATGAAAGCGGCAAGGTTCAGTTCATCGCTCAGGGGCTTCAACGCTTTAGGATTGTCCAGTGGTTGCGCCGCAAACCGCCGTACCTGGTTGAAGTGGAATATCCGGCAGAACCGGAAGAAGAGGCAGACGAACTCAAGGCCTACACCCTCGCCATTATTAGCGCGATCAAGGAGCTGCTGCGCACCAATCCGTTATACGGCGAGGAGGTAAAACAATACCTGTCCCGGTTCGGGCCGGATGACAGTTCTCCGCTTGCCGACTTTGGCGCCTCGATGACCAGCGCTCCGGGTAACGAATTGCAGGATGTGCTGGACACCGTTCCCCTGCTCCGCCGCATGGAAAAAGTCCTGCTCCTGATGCGCAAGGAACAGGAAGTCGCTCGGCTCCAGTCGGAAATCAGCGAAGAGGTTAACGCCAAGGTACAGAAGCACCAGCGCGAGTTCTTCCTGAAGGAACAGCTCAAGGTCATCCAGCGTGAGCTGGGCATGGCCAAGGACGACAAGACCGCAGACGTGGAGCGTTTCGAGCAGCGCATGGCAGAGCTGCAACCGCCCGAGGCTGTGCAGGAGCGTTTCCGGGATGAACTCGAAAAACTGCAGGTGCTGGAACAGGGCTCCCCGGAATATGGCGTTACCCGTAACTATCTCGACTGGCTAACCCAGGTTCCCTGGGGCGTTCACTCGGAAGATCACTTCGATCTGGCCGAAGCACGTCGGATACTCGACCGCGACCACGACGGCCTCGACGATGTGAAAGACCGAATCATCGAATTTCTGGCGGAAGGAACGTTCAAGGGCGAGGTCAGCGGTTCGATCCTCTTGCTGGTCGGCCCACCGGGCGTTGGCAAGACGTCCATAGGCCATTCCGTGGCGGACGCACTTGGCCGGAAATTCTACCGCTTCAGCGTGGGCGGCATGCGTGATGAAGCCGAAATCAAAGGCCACCGTCGCACCTACATCGGCGCCATGCCGGGCAAGTTTGTTCAGGCGCTGAAGGATTCCAAGGTTGCGAACCCGGTGATCATGCTGGATGAGATCGACAAGATCGGCGCCTCCTTCCAGGGTGACCCGGCATCCGCCCTGCTGGAAACGCTGGACCCGGAACAGAACCGGGACTTTCTTGATCACTATCTCGATGTTCGCATGGACCTCTCAAAGGTTCTGTTCATCTGCACCGCGAACCAGCTGGACACGATTCCGCGGCCGCTGCTGGACCGCATGGATGTCATTCGTCTGTCCGGCTATATCGCGGAAGAGAAACTGGCCATCGCCAAGCACTTCCTGCTTCCCAGACTGCTGAAGCGGGCTGGGCTGCTGAAAAAGCAGCTCAACATCACGGACGCAGCGATCAAGCAGGTTATTGAGGGCTATGCGCGAGAGGCCGGCGTGCGGAGCCTGGAAAAACTCCTGCACAAGATACTCCGCAAGGGGATCGTGAAGCTGCTGGAAAACCCGGACCAGCCGGTCAAGGTGGGCGTGTCGGATCTGCAGAGTTATCTGGGGCGGCCTTCGTTCAAGAAAGAGAAATCCCTGAAAGGCACCGGCGTTGTCACTGGCCTGGCCTGGACCGCCATGGGCGGAGCCACCCTGAGCATCGAGGCCTCCAGGATTCACAGCGCACAACGCGGCTTTAAACTGACGGGCCAGCTGGGTGATGTCATGAAAGAGTCCGCAGAAATCGCCTACAGCTATGTGTCCTCAAACCTCAAGCGCTTCAAAGGCGACCCGACGTTCTTCGACAAGTCCTTCGTGCACTTGCACGTGCCCGAAGGCGCCACGCCGAAGGATGGCCCCAGCGCCGGTGTCACGATGGCCACCGCCCTGCTGTCGATCGCACGCGGAGAGGCGCCACAACAAAACATCGCCATGACCGGAGAGCTCACCCTGACCGGACAGGTGCTGCCGGTAGGCGGCATTCGAGAGAAGGTCATTGCGGCGCGTCGGCAGAAAATCAGTAACCTGATCCTGCCGGAAGCCAATCGGGGGGATTATGAGGAGCTGCCGCAGTACCTGAAGGAAGGCCTGGCGGTGAACTTTGCCAAGCATTACAGCGATGTTTTCCAGGTGTGCTTCGCCAATAAGCCGAGGAAAGGGTCTTCGGTGCACTAATGGCAGGAGAAAGCCTGGCTCATTGAGGTCAGGCTTTCTCCTTCCACCCGTCATCCTTCAGAACCGACCCAACGGTTAGCACCGGTGATGCATCAATATCATCCGCATCCATCATGTTGGCCACCCGCTGAAGCGAAGCCAGGATCATCGTTTGCTCCCATTCTGCCAGGCTCTGGAATTTCTGGATGAAATCCTCCTGCAACGGATTGGGCGCCCGGGCCAGAAGATCTGCACCTTCCTCGGTCAGGTGCGCGTGAACCTTACGTTTGTCCTGGGTGCTGCGTACCCGATAAACCAGTTTCCGATGCTCGAGGCGATCCAGGATGGTGGTTACCGTCGCCTGGCTGAGACTGACCTTTTCCGCAATGGTGCCGATAGTCACCTCGCCCAGATCCCGAATCGTTCTCATGATCAGCAGCTGGGGCCCCGTGAGCCCGGCATGCTTGCTGAGACGCTTCGAATGAAGGTCCGTCGCCCGGATAACCCGCCTGAGAGCTACCAGTACATCTTCATAACTGTTCACAGCAATACTCCGATTCGGTCATGGGAATTTCTTTATACCCCTAACTATTAGAGGTCTTTGCACCCATGATTGCAAGTCAGGGAGATTCCCGGCATTTCTTCGGCCTTCCACTATGCTAAGGTTTCCCACTTGTTCCACTTACGACAGACGGACGGAATGCGCCCGATGATCAAGTATTTCCTGCCTTTTCTTTTGATGACGACGTTCGCCGGTACCCTCTTCGCCCAGGATAAACTGGGGCCAGAGGGAGAACTCACCTCAGAAGACCTGAGAGAGAGCATCAAGACGCTGGAAAAGCCGATGTATACCCCTTTCATCGAGCTTTACCTGTTAGAAGAGAGCAAAGCGTTGCGCAAAGAAATGCAGAACACCCGCGCAGAACTGATCGAAAAGGTGGTAGACAAGGAACTGTCCGTTGCCGACAAAACCATGTCCTATGCCACCGATACCGTTACCTACTTCTTTTACTTGATCGCCGGCGCCACCTCCATTCTCGTGGTGATCGGCTGGAACTCCATCCGGGACATGCGCAATCAGCTGACCAGTCTGGCCGAAAAACGGGTCAACGAGCTGGTGATCGAGTATGAGCAACGGCTCGAGTTCATCGAGGACCAGCTCAAGCAGAAATCCGACATCATTCACCAGAACCAGGCCGAGATCGAGCGCACCAACGAAGTGCATTCCCTGTGGCTGAAAGCCAGCCAGGAAACCTCACAGCAGAACAAGATTTCCGCCTACGACCAGATTCTGGATCTTCGCCCGGATGATGTGGAAGCTCTGAGTTACAAGGCCGACGCTGTCCTGGAAATGCAGGAACCGTTGTGGGCCATCAGTCTCTGCCAACGCGCGCTGAAGCTTGCACCGGATAATGGCCACGCGCACTATCAGCTGGCATGCGCCTATGCGGAAATCGGCCGCTGGGAGGACGCAGTAAGCACCTTGAAGAAAGCTATTGAAATTTCCGAGGCATACCGCGACGATGCTTCCGTAGACGTGAGTTTTGATCAGCTCCGCGAACATGAGAGCTTCCGGGTGCTGGTCTCAGAGGATGAAGAAGACGGCAGGGACGCGTGACAACGTTCAGAGCGGCACGGGTTTTGCCTTTGCAGACTGGCCCGTGTTCCGGAGCAAACTCCAGAGCCATCTGCTTGACAAGCAGTGAGGTGTGGTGTTTTTTTAACTCTCTGAGAACACAAGAATAACCCTGAAATAAAACAGGACAGACTCAATGAGAACTTCAGTA
>Ga0114906_1001434_pt1 | contig 12516 bp, 7 predicted proteins | sample MalvirDeepMed_M9_FD_89687 | JGI IMG/M metagenome (GOLD analysis project Ga0114906, IMG submission 89687) | Marine viral communities from the Global Malaspina Expedition - Malaspina viral metaG DeepMed_M9 | ecosystem: Environmental > Aquatic > Marine > Oceanic | place: Mediterranean Sea...
GTGCTACAGAATAGCTGTCAGAACTTATAGAAAGTAGCTCAATATTTCCCCATTTGCCGTTTACCAATTCGGCACTATAAAGTTGAAGCGGCGCGACTTTGGCACCATCTACTTTCTTGAATTTATTACTGGTTCGGGTGAAATACATTTTTGTACCGTTTGCAAAAAATACGGCGTTGCTTTCGTGTGTGTCGGTATTAATTGAACGCGAAAATGTTTGGTATTCAGAAAGTGTGTCAGCAACAGGTTGCGCGTAATACAGATCTAAAAAAGGTTTTCCCGTCCAAGGGTAGGTAGGTCGTGCAGCATTGCGGTCAGAAGCAAAAACGAGTTGACGGTCGTAATATGCCGGCGCAAAATCTGCATAAGCAGAAGCTGCATCCATCACTTCAGGCATAAAAAATTGCGATACTTCCATATCGTTTTTTTCCATTGCCTTTAAAATATCAATTGAAGTACCGCTGTAAGTGGTCAGAATTTCATTAGCCTTGTCATACGCGTTGCTGCGTTTTAATGCATCTGCATATCTAAAATGTGCATCCATAGACCGGCCGGGATTAAGTTCCCAAGCCTTTGCATAAGCTTTAGCCGCTTCATCAGCATTGGCGTTGTAATACAGTGCATCTGCCAGATTGAGGGCAGCGTCGCTGTCTAGTTGATCTTCTGCGCTATATAACGCAATAGCTTCGGCATAAGCCTGACTCGCAAAAAGTTTGTTTGCTTTTTCTATTGATTTGTTCTGTGTAAATCCTACTTGACAAACTGCTAGCAGAATAATGAGTAGCGTATAATTTTTCATAGTCGAAGTTGTAGGTTAGAAGAAACGAGGTGATTTGCGATACGATGGAAGCTTGCCAAGCAAGTCGAAGTCAAATAAAACCATGACCTCGTGGCTTCCGTTATTATATTCACCCAGATTAGATGTGGTGTAGTCGTATGCGTAGCCTACGCGAACACCCGGAGTAACTTCAAAATTTACCATTCCGGTTACGGCATCATCCAGGCGATAACCTATACCTGCTTCAAAACGCTGATAAAATCTTACGTTAGCATTTAGGTCAAGGCTCACGGGAGCACCATTTACCCAACGCGCCATAAAAGAAGGCTTGATCTGAAAATCTGCCGAAGGTTCAAAAACATATCCACCGGTTAAAAAATAATGTGTATTCTCGCTTCCTAAACGCTGCACTCCATCTTCGTCCTCAATATGCCGAGAGGCCACGAGATTAGGAGCAGAAAGCCCTATGTAGTAGCTTTCAGAAAAATAATAAGCTCCAATACCAATGGTAGGGTAGGTTTGATTAATATTCTGCGCAAATGAGGGGTCTGTTGCAGGGCCACCGCTTCCTAATTGCAATCTGCTAAAATCTGTGCTAAAAAAGGAAGCACCGGCTTTTAAACCTAGAGCTAAGGTTGCATTTTCTTGAACAGGAAGTTTGTAAGCAAAATCAGCATTTAAATTGGTTTCCTGCACCACATCGCCAATCTCATCATGTACCAGATTGACACCGATTTCTACTCTTTCAGACATTGGTAAATGCCCAAAAAATGTAGCGGTAGTAGGAGCACCGTCTATGCCCACCCATTGTGCACGGTAGAGGCCGCCTAATTTAGCTTGATTCACGGTAGAATACGCCGGGTTTATCACACTCATATTATACATATACTGCGTGTATTCCGGGTCTTGTTGCCCAAAAATGCTTCCACAAAAAAGGACAAAGGCTGCAAAAAACGTAAGTTTTGAAGTTGAATTTTTCATCGGGATTATCCTTTTATCGGTTAAGGTAAACTTTACCTTGTTTTGGGCTAGTCTGGCCATCATTATAATTTATTATGTAGAAATACACACCGTTAGGCAAGGTGTTTCCGCCCAGTCTGCTTCGGTTTGCCTGACCGTTCCAGAACCCTGTAGAAGCGTCGCCTTTAAAGACAACTGCGCCATTTCGGTTAAATATTTCTATCGTGTAGTTGGGGTAAACAATGTTGATATTCTGCATTTCAAAAACGTCGTTGATTCCGTCACCGTTTGGAGAGAATCCATCAGGAATAAAGACCGAATCACAACCGCTTAGGTCAGCAGTAACTGCTAGTCGTTGTGAACCTTCACAACCGGTTGCGGTATTTTGAGCAGCGATATAATACGTGGTGTTTTCCATAAGTGGTGTGGTAGGGCTAACCACCGAACCACCGCTTGCAGCATCATAAGTGATGATGTTGAAAGACGAACTCACATTAGCTTCAAGATCTGCCACGGTAGGGTTATCATTGATACAAAATACTCCGCCATTAGTTGCTAGGCTAGGCATCGCAGGATCTTCTACAGAAAAGTCAGTAAAAGCGGCCCCAAGATTGGTAGCACTACAACCCGAAGTTTCATTTTGAATATCAAGCAAGCTGAATGTGGTTATTCCGCCGGCGGTAAATACGTTAGCATCAAGAACGATACTTGCTGCACCATTAGTGATATCTACGTTCTCAGAAATTATATCAGAAGTTGTAGCTCCGGTGATCTGATAGGAGATCAAGTAGGTGTTGTTTTGTAAAGCAGAAGCTCCTGACAGCGTTACAATAACCTGCTCGCCAAAACAAACATCTGTTGCAGTTACAGTCACTCCGGTTGCATTGGGTAACGGATTTACTTCAAAACTGGTAGTAACCGCAAGAGGTAATGAAGTACATCCTGAAGCACTGCTGATCAAAGTTGCAGTGATACTGGTCGTTCCTGTGGCTGCTAAGGTAGTAGCAGGAATGGTAAAGCTACCAACGCCATTACTGACTAACGCTGTTGCGCTTTGAGCTAAAGCAGTGTTTGCTCCTGCAAGCTCGTAATCAATAGTGTACTCCCCATCAGCTAAATCTGATGAAGTAATCGTGACCAAGCCATCTTCGGCTAAGCAAATATCGGAAGCGCTAAGGTCACCATCCATCAAATCAGGTATAGGGTTTACGTCAAATGACACAGTGGTAGCGGTATCATTGAAGCAAAGTGATGCGGGATTCGCTATGCTGATTATTGAAACTGTTACTGACCCTGGAGTTATCAGAAGTTCGCTATCAATAGTAATTGATGCTTCGCCTCTAGTAAAAGTTATATTTTCGCTTGGCGCTAGAGTACCTTCACCAACTTGGTAAGTAATGATGTAGCTACCATCGGCAAGATCAGAATTAGTAAAAGAAATTAAGGCATCTTCGCCTAAACAAACAGAATCCACACTAATTGTGGTATTTTCTAAAGTAGGCACGGGCAATACTTCAAAATCAATAGTAATGGGTAAGCCAATTGCATCACAACTTTGAGAAGCGGTGGTAAGTGCTTCGATCGTGAGACTCGTGGTTCCGGCTTCAGCTAGTGTTTCAGCAGCAAGTTCAAATTCGGCAACACCTGCTGTAAAGGTAACATTGGTTGTTGTTTCAGCTAAGGTATTAGCACCGCTTAAGGTGTAGGTAATTACATAATCTCCATCTTGAATAAACATAGCATCTGTGGTTAAATTAACCGTTGCACTACGATCTTCACAAGAGTCTGTTACCGTTCCCACAAGGTTAGTAGCATCTGGAGTCGCCACAATATTGAAAGTTGCAGTCGGCATTGTAAAATTCTCCGCTTCGCAGCTACTGATTGAGTTCAAAAGCGAAGTCAACGTGAGTGTTGAAGAACCATTAGCTAGTAAAGCTTGCGGAAGATCAAATGAGCCTGTTCCGTCTGTAATTACAATGGTTGCAGTTTGATCAGTCACACTGATAGCGCCAGAAATGTCGTAAATGATCTCGTACGAACCATCAGCTAAATTGGGCGTTTCAGAAGTATCAGTTAAGGTTACTGAAACAATTTCATCTTCACAAGTATCCGCAATAGTAACACCTAGCGTCTGCGCATCAGGTTTGGGAGATACGGTAAAAGTTGTGCTCAGTTCTACAGCAGTCGTACACCCATTGGTATTAGTAATGCTGCTAAGACTAAACGTATAGTCGTCTGCCGTAGGTAAGTTTTCAGCAAGTAAATTTAAAGTTGCAGTTCCTGCTGCTACGGTAATAAGTTCTGTATATTCTTGTGAAGTAGTAGAGTTTGAAAGCGTGTAGGTAATGGTATAATCTCCATCGACTAACTCAATTTCCGGGGTAGTGGCAGCATCAGAAAAAGTAAGCACTCCATTTTCTTCAAAACACAAGGGTTGGGCTACACTTAATTCGGTGTCTGTTACATCAGGCAGCGCTACGATGGTTAGCGTGTCACTTAGGTCACCTAATTGTGCGTCGCATACGTTTTGCGTGGTTGGATCTATGATTTGCAATACACGAACTTCAGCAACTCCGGCACCAGTGAAAAATTCAGGATTTATAGGGAAACTACCTATCCCATCGGTCATGGTAATGGTAAGCGTTTCGGTACCGGTATTTGGCGCCGGACTAACTTCATAGGTAAGTGCGTAATCCCCATTAGGAATATCGTCCAGTTCACCGGTTATAGTCGCAATAGCTTCTATAGGAAGTATGTCTTCACAAATAATATCCTCTTCTTCAGTAGGAAATGTCAACTCAAATGTAGCATTTGAAAAATCAATTACTTCTTCAATAATGATAGTAACAGTAACTTGGCTCAGCGTACATAATGGATTGGTAGGCTGAACGGTATAGGTAAAGGGATACGAGCCGGGACCGTAAGTATCGCGTATATTTTCAATATTGATAAAGCTATCGTTGAATGCGGTAATTTCATTAGTTAGAAACCCTTCGCTCCATACTCCATTAGTATCTTCACCAACAATGGCATCTCTAAGATTAAAATTGGTCAAGCTGCTTAGATCATCGGTCTCACAGAAAATAGTAGTTACAGCAGGATCTACCGTACCTGCTTCAGGTGCTTCGACCACATCAAGATTGACCGTACTCATAGTTGCAGGGCAGCTGCCTTGCGCATCCACCGTGTATGTAAAGGTGTAACTTCCCGGGCCTGCAATCTGCGCATTAAAAGAAGGACCATTTAGCGCTCCTGCGGGACCGCTGGTAATTACCCAAGTTCCAAATAGCGTAGGGTTAGGTCCACTACCTATAAATTGAAAGAGGTTTACATTGGTTTCATCTTCACAAGCAACAGCGTTGTTGTTGTCTCTACCGGCATACCCTGCAAGGGTCACTGTTACAATGGCATCGGTATCGGTGCATCCTGCTTCTCCTTCAACCGTGTAAGTGTAAGTAAAAGTACCACCACGATTAATAAACCAGGTGTTGAGTTGCCCGGTTACCGTGTTTAAACCACCACTATTGTCCTCGTCAGTCCAAGTGCCCCCGGGAACGGGAGTTCCGCCCAGTGCTGCATAGAGATCGATAAACTGGTTAGTTTCTTTGTCGCAGGAAGTAAGAGAAGCATCTTCGCCGGCACATTGGCCGTAACTTTCAGATGAAATTCCCGCATTAAATAAAAGGAAAAATAGACATGCTATTTTCCCTAAAAACGTAATTGTTTTATGCATAGGAGTTGGGTTAGTAAAATTTGATACAAGTATAATCGATTAATTGCAAATAATTACGATTAAATGTAAAAAATTTATTAAAATTATCGTAACACAACTCCCGTTAAATTACGGTTTCTGCAAATTTCCGTCGGGAAAAAGTGCAAATCTACCCCGATCAGCAGCGTGGGTATGCTCGTGAGACTCCCAAGGCCACCCACCAAATTGCGTCTGCTGATAATTCATAAAAGCAGTCTCAATATCTTTTCGGGTATTCCCTACAAAGGGTCCGTGTTTTACAACTGGTTCGTTAATGGGTTTGCCCTCTAGAAGAAGTAGCTGGGCTTTTTGGTTTCCATTTTTTAATACAAGTTCTTCGGTAGGATCTGCTTTAATTTGATGCATTGGCGGAATTTCAAATTCTTCGGCATAAAGCATTTCGCCTTCATAAAAGTAAAGGGAGCGATTGGCTCCGGCAGCACCTTTAGGAAGTGTGAATGTTGCTTCAGGCTCCAGACTGATCAGCCAGATATTGATTCCGTTTTCCGGGTTTGCCGCCCAAGAATCAGGTGCCGGTGCTAAAGCTTTAGTGTCTTTATAATTTCCGGCAATAAGTTTAATTTGAATATGCTTACCCTCGTTATCTTGTGTCGAAACTACCGGAATTTTTTCATTCCACATCATTCCAAAATAGGGTTCAACATTTTTACTTGCAGCAGGAAGATTTAACCAAATTTGAAAAAGTAATAGCGGATTTTCTTCTTCGGTATTTATAAGAGGAAACATTTCGCTATGCTGAACGCCTTTTCCGGCGGTCATCCATTGCACATCGCCTTGACCAAATCTGCCGGCAGCACCTAAGGAATCGGAATGGTCAACAAAACCTTCTTCAGCAATGGTAACCGTTTCAAAACCCACGTGAGGATGCCCGGGAAAACCAGGTACTTTTGAACCGTGATACATTGCCCAACCGTCTTTCTGAACAAAATCTTGTCCCAGATTGCGGCCTGCTAGCGAAGTAGCCGGACCAAGTTGACCATTTCCTTTAGGGTATTTATCGTTATGAAAAGCACAAAACAAAAAAGGGTCTTGAGTATCCCATTGCGCGTGTAATTGTGTGATTTTATGAATAGCTGCCATTGTTGATAATTTAGATGGAATACGAAGATACGAGTCAAAATCGTAATGCGAAAGCTTCTTCTTAGGCCTTTAGAAGCTTAGGAACGCGTAGCGTTTTATAAATTTGTAAACTCAACAAAAGAATAGCTATGCGATTTTATCAAAAGGAAATACGGTTACAACCCAGAAGCCGTGGATTTCATCTCATTACGCAAGAAATAGAACGCAATCTTGATGATTTGCAAAACATTAAAGTTGGTCAACTGCAGGTTTTTATTAAACATACTTCGGCAAGTTTAACGATCAATGAAAATGCAGACCCTACGGTACGTCAGGATTTTGAAAGTCATATGAACAAAATGGTTCCTGAAAATGCACCGTATTATATTCATACCTATGAAGGTCCAGATGATATGCCTGCACATATTAAATCTTCGCTGATGGGTGCTTCAGTAACTATTCCTGTTACCAACGGCAGATTAAATCTAGGTACCTGGCAAGGTATTTATCTTTGTGAACATCGCAATCACGGAGGCTCTCGTAAAGTAGTGCTTACGTTATTTGGGGAGTAAGGCTTCTTTAGCTTCTATAAGCTGCTCAAGAATATGCTCAACCCCATTTTCATTATTGCTTTTGGTTGAATATCTAGCGGCTTTTGTCACATTGGGATGTGCATTTTGCATTGCAAAACTGTAATCAGCTTGCTCTATCATTTCAAGGTCGTTATTATAATCTCCAAAAACCATAGTTTCGGCTTTAGACACTTTTAATTGATCTTGAAGAATTTTTAGCGCGCGGCCTTTATCAGTATCCAAGTGACTGATGTCTAACCAGTATTCACCGCTAACTTTTACTTTAACTTCTTTTTCTAAAGCTTTTGCAATAGGGTAGGTAGTTTCTTCAGAACCGCCAAAGCTGTACACAGCAATTTTAAAGAAATGGTCGTCGCTAATTTCGGTGAGGTCAGGAACGCGCTTGAATTTGGTATAATATTCTTGAAAAATTTCAATAAACGGTTCGTGATCAGATTCAACGTAGGCCTGTTCTTTTCCGCATAAAACAATGTGTGCATCTTCGATCTCACGCATTTGCTTGATAAGATTATGCACAGTTTCGGTATCTACGGTACAGGTATCTAAAACTTCAGCTTTTTTGATCGTGATTCCACCATTTTCTGCAACTACAATGATATCATCTTTAATTGCGTTAAGCTTGTGAATGATGCTATAATACTGACGACCACTGGCCGCGATGAATTGCACATCGTGCTTTTGAAGCTGTTTAAAAAGGTAAAAAAATTTAGGGCTTACTTTTCCTTCGTCATTAAGAAGGGTGCCGTCCATATCCGAAACGACGAGTTTTACTTGTGTTAAATCCATATTTACAAAAATAACCCATAAACACGAGCCGTGTTTATGGGTCTTATTAATTGATTCTTAAATTATCGCTAAGCGAACGTGGACCTGCTCTTACTTATACATTGCCCCCTGATCAATACCTTCACTGGCTTTCTCAATGAAATCGCGAAGATCTTGATTGGCGTTTCTTAAATCTTCAGCACGCAGGTACATCATATGGCCGCTGCGGTATCCTTTAAAGTCCATTCGGTCTGAAAATTTCCCGTTGATGTTGATCTGGCCCATAATATATTTTGCATTAAAATACGTACACGCCCCGTCATAATAGCCAGACTGAACCATCAAGTGTAAATTAGCGTTCATTCCCATTGCGTCTCTAAGATCTGCACCGGTATGATTATTAGAGCGGTCCCAAGGATGCACGTTGCCAAACATATCATAAGTAAGGTCTGTTTTAAAACCTAATTCTTCAGACATATAGTAGTTGATTGCCGGGGTAAAACTGTGCAACCAAGACGTCAATTCACTGTTGTAATCCGGTCGCTCGCCGGCATCTGCGATATCTAAACCTTTGTAACGTGAATCTAGACGACCTATCGTGTATCCTTCTTTATCACGCAGCAGATCTTTCCAGAAATAATTAAAAGGAACCGCCAGATTATTTTGGCTCACTGTTTTTTCTGAAAGTCCGGAGTAGTAAGCAGTTTTCTCAATGGCTTGTTGTTTTTCGGCTTCGGAAGCATAACCTCCTTTTGCTAAAACCGGAAGTAATTCTTCCACAGCATATTTTTCAACTTCCGGAAGCATTTCTGTTAAATCCTTATTTTGAAGGGCAGGAGGCAAGGCGTTATGATACCAAGCTGCGGCGGCAAAGTACGGTAATCGGTTAGCGATCTCTACTGGACCGGCAAAGTCAAAACCTATTTCGGTAGGAGAAACTAAAATCACTCCGTTTAAATACATCCAATTTCCCTGTTGTAAGGCTTTTGCTAAGCCCGAAACGCGTGTAGTACCGTAGCTTTCGCCAATGATAAATTTAGGAGAACGCCAGCGGTTGTGACGGGTTACAAAAGTATTCACCCAATCTGCGAGATAGGAGATATCTGCATTTACTCCGAAGAACTGATCACGCTTGGGCATTTCACCTGCTGCGTTAGGAACCATTCTGCTGTAGCCCGTATTTACCGGATTAACATACACGATATCCGCCACATCAAGAACCGAATTTGGATTGTCTTTAATTCCATACGGTTGAACCGGATAACCTTCGTCGGTGATTTTTAAAATACGCGGACCGGTATATGCAATATGCATCCAAACCGAAGCAGAACCCGGACCACCATTAAAACTGATCAGCAACGGGCGCGTTTGATTGTCTTTTACATCCGTTCTGGTGTAATAGGTATAATTTAGAGTAGCCACAGGATTCCCGGAATTGTCCCAAACCGGTTGAAAACCAAGCTCTGCCTTATAGGGGATATTCTGACCTTTTATGGTCACACTGTGAGTTGAAGTAATTGTAGTATCAACAGGGGCTTTTACTTGTTGTGCGTGCAAGGCGGAAGCGAAACACACGAGAAGCGCAAGTGCGCTAAGAGTAGTTTTTAGATTCATAGAAGATTGATTATTCGTAATTCTTAAAAATACGGATATGGTTTAGTTTTTTAATAAAATGCAACGATAAATCCTTTTACTGCAATTAAAATTTAGTGCTTAGAAATTTTTGATCTAATTATTGAAGAATTATCAATTTTTGACGGTTGAATTTAGCAGTTCTGATAATTGATTACTGTCAAAGGTTTTTCCATTCTTAACTACCATAAAGATATCCTGGGTATTTTCAATATTTTTCAACGGATTAGCATTAAGCAATAGCAAATCAGCCTGCGCACCTGCATTGATTTGTGGCAGTTGCTTTTTGAGAAAAATGGCTCCGTTTTGCGATGAGGTCTGTAAAGCTTCAAGCGGAGATAAGCCGGCATTTACCAAGGCTTGCAATTCTTTATGTAATGAAATCCCGGGATATGTGTAGGAGTTGAATGCACCACTGTCTGAGCCGGCAAGTAATCCCACGCCGTTATCTGCTAAAGTACCCGCAAGTTTTACAAATGCCGAATCTAGATTTTTACGCATAACCACAAACTCCGGTGAAGCATTTTTTGCACTGTTAATGCGACCCGCATAGGTTTTTTGAATTCCGTTGCCTATATAGTTTAAGTATTCATCTTGCGTATGATCTACTTCGTCAAGATAGCTCAGGGTATGCCCAATATGAAGCGTAGGAACCACAAAAACATTGCGTTCTTTGAGTTTATTGAAAGTTTGCGTCGCAACCGAATCTGAATAGGTTTGCATCACACGATCTAAAGAACTCCAAAAGCCGGCTTCGTTATTCTTTACTGCTTCGGTGATGGCAAGTTCATCAGAAGAACAACCTTTTAAAATATAATACAAATGTTCAATCGCATCGATTCCTGCACTTGATGTTTCATCAACCGTCACTGAATACGGCATATGACCGCTGGTGATCATCTGGCGTTTTTCAGCTGCGGCAATTACTTTTAAATAATTTTCTCCAGAAATCTTACTGTCGTAGATCTTGACAAAATCCACGTTCAATTCCTGTAGACTATCTAGCGCTTGCTCGATGTCTTGATCATTTTCCACTTCAAGCGAACCTGCCCAAGTTGCGCCGGGTCCGTCAATTTTTGGTCCGCTGGTGTAGATGGTTGGTCCCACAAGCGTATTGGCTGCAATTTCCTTTTGCCACTTTTGAACCGCGGTAGTTAGATCGCCGCCAGCATCACGTACGGTAGTGATTCCGTTTGCGATAAAGAGTTTGAGTAAATCTTTATTTTCTTCAATTAAATCAGTACCACCTCTAAAATGCACGTGATTGTCCCAAAGACCAGTCATCAGGTATTTGCCGCTTCCGTCAATTTGCTGCTTGGCTGCACTGGTCATCAAATCCCGACTGTTTACAATAGAGTGAATCGTATCACCCGCAATAAACACCGATTGATCTTGTGCAACTTTCCCATTTTCCAAGTTAATAATGCTCACGTTATGAATGGCAACATCAAATTGTGGAGGAGGATTTCCGCAAGAATTAAGGAGTAACATCAAAATAAGTAGAGGAAGTAAAGCTCTTTTCATAAATAGGGTGTTGTGATGTTTTAAAAATAGGAATAAAAAAAGAGCCTCGTTAAAGGCTCTTTTCAAATTTATTGGCACCGCCAAAGGGTATATAGGTCTTTGATTATTTTCCCCATTCTGTATGGAAAATACCTGAACGGTCGATACGCTCATAGGTATGTGAACCAAAGTTATCGCGTTGCGCCTGAATCACATTCAATGGAAGTCGGCTTGAAGTATAGGCTTCAAAATAATTTAAAGCACTTGATAAACCGGGAACCGGAATTCCGCTTTGCGCTGCATAGGCAACTGTTTCACGAACAGACTCCAAAGTGCCTTGTACTTTTTCTACAAATGAAGGGGCTAATAATAAATTAGGCAATTCTTTATCTGCAGTATAAGCTTGAGAAATGTCTTCTAACAATCCGGCGCGAATGATACATCCTGCTCTCCAAATCTTAGCGATAACAGACATGTCAAGATCGTACTCGTACTCTTTAGAAGCGTCTGCCAATTGATGTAAACCTTGAGCGTAAGCGATGATAAAAGAGAAATACAGCGACTCTTCGGCCATTGCGATGATTTTGTCTTTATCAATAGGTTTTGGCTCTGGTCGGCTGTATAATTTATCAGCAACGATTCGCTCTTCTTTTAATGCTGAGATCTCACGCATACTCACCGCAACATCAATGGTAGGAACAGGAATTCCTAAGTCCATTGCATTTTGTGAGGTCCATTTACCGGTACCTTTTTGCTTGGCTTTGTCGAGGATCATATCTACTAATCTTCCATCACCTAGATCATCTTCTTGCTTGAAAATTTCCGCGGTAATTTCAACTAAAAAAGATTGCAAGCGTCCTTTATTCCATAGGTCATAGACTTGATGCAATTCATCATTATCAAGACCAACAGATTTTTTCAAAAGATCATAAATCTCAGAAGTCAACTGCATAAGACCATACTCGATACCATTATGCACCATTTTTACATAGTTACCGGCAGATTTAGGTCCTAAATGCGCCACACAAGGTTCACCATTAAATTTAGCCGAAACCGCTTCAAATATAGGTTTGATATGGGTATATGCTTCTGCGTTTCCGCCGGGCATAATACTTGGGCCTTTACGAGCACCTTCGGCACCACCGCTAACTCCGGCTCCAAAAAAGTTAATTCCTTTTTCTTTTAAATAAGCTTCACGACGGTCTGTATCGGTAAAGAATGAGTTTCCACCATCTATAATAATATCACCCTGGTCTAGGTGAGGTAAAAGTGTCTCAATGACTTGATCAACGATTTTACCGGCAGGTACAAGCAACATGATTTTGCGGGGAGCGGCAAGCGCCTCTACAAAAGTTTCGATTTCGGAAGAAGCATCAACCTTGTTTAGGTCTCCACCTTCTTTTTTTAGGGCATCTACTTTTTCCTGATCTAAATCGTAACCAAAGGCCTTAAAA
>Ga0114906_1001436_pt1 | contig 12510 bp, 22 predicted proteins | sample MalvirDeepMed_M9_FD_89687 | JGI IMG/M metagenome (GOLD analysis project Ga0114906, IMG submission 89687) | Marine viral communities from the Global Malaspina Expedition - Malaspina viral metaG DeepMed_M9 | ecosystem: Environmental > Aquatic > Marine > Oceanic | place: Mediterranean Sea...
CCATTTGGCATTTGTTTTCCTTCAGTAGTCATTTTTATCTCATGTTGTGGCAATAGACGCCTTGATGATAAGTACTTTCCAATAGTTTGTCCCATTATCTTGAAAGCATCTTTGTTATTTATCTCCCACACAACAGGAATCTCCTTGTCCTGTTGCTCTTGTACTTCTCCTTTGTCATTCATGGTTTCATTTAAAGAAGCCACACCAAAGAGCGCCCTCACACGCTTAACGGAAGAAATTAGACGACGATTAGATTCAGGTAGAGCATCCCAATCCTTGATGAATCCGGAAGGACGCCCACAATTGAAGCTACCATCATCATCCATTAAATCATTGTTGTTAAATGTGTCTTGTGTAACAAAAACAGATTTTATAAACTTTCCCTTTCTACCATCCTTATCTGGACTAGCATAAGGAACCCAACGGGTATACCTGAACCGTTGTAAAAATGGGCGAAAGGTAATGCCTTCCGAATAACTAACTTGACCATTATTGTTTATAGTAAAAGTCCCACCTGAAACAACTTCCATTTGTCGTTTCTTGCCATTTGTATCTACTGTATCCATAATAGGCTGATGATTAATTTTCATGCGCGGAATAGTCAGGGGAGCATCTGTTTGCAATCCCATTCCCATAGCATTCGCCATTACTTCATAATTATCTGTGCTGATTGTAGCTAATTGTTTGTCCATTTATTAATCCTTTCATAAGTTTGAATCTGACCATTATACATTAAAATAAAGTTTTGTCAAGAATATTCTGCTACCTCCATCCAATTATCTCCTATTTTACAATCCATATTTAATGGCACATCAAAATATAGTTCAAACTTTATCCCCAGCATAGTTTGTAATGCATTTTCTACATCACCTATACACTCTTTAACTTGAGCCTCTTCACCGGGATATGTGTCAATGACAATACTGTCATGAACACTATTAACAATCATACTCTTTAACTGTTTCTTTTGTATTCTTTTTTCAACTAATAATAAAGTAAATTGAACAATATCCGTAGATACAGATTGTACTGGATAGTTTTTAACTGCAGTAAAATATGTAATTCCTCCGTTGCTTCTACGTTTAGCATCAGGAAATGCAAATTGCCTTCCTGTGGGCGTTGTAACCATTCCTGTAGCCATTACCTCATTAGCCAATGATCTATGCCATTCACCAATTCCCGTGTATTTTTGTACAAATTGTTGGTAGTATGCTGCCTCTGCTGTTGTTCTTCCAAACCCCGTAGCACCAAATAGAGGGGCAAACGTGTGCTCTTTGGCTTCTTGTCTTGAGGTTTTCTGCCCTGCATCCGTAATAACTTTTGCAGTATAGCTATGAACATCAAACCCTGTGTTGATTTCGTTTTTGGCAATGTCATCCTTCCCTAAAAAAGCTGCTATTCTAAATTCAAGTTGAGCGAAGTCTGCCTCTATAATTTTTCCCCCATCCCAACGCGATTTAAAGACACGCTTTATTGGAAAAGTATTTCCCCTTGGCATATTTTGTAAATTTGGAGAATCAGAAGCCAACCTTCCCGTAGCCGTTCTGTGTTGTACTAGTCTAACATGCAGCATACCATCTGTTTTCATATATGTTTCTATACCATCAACAAACGAAGATAGATATGTATCCAAAGCAGATAGCCTACGAACTTTGTATAAAAAGGATTGTTCTTTTACCATATTTTTTCTCTTGGCTACCTCCTCTAACATTTCTACGTTAGTTTTACTCGTACTGAACCCATGATTAGATACCCAACTTGCTGAAGGTGCAGAAAACTTTAACCCTGCTATTCTTTTTTGAGGTATATAGAGTATGCCCTTCTTGTTACACACCTTACAAAGTCTTTTACCTTTTCTAATTGTTCCATCTTTCTTTCTAACAAAGGTAAACCCTCTTCCAAAACAATCTGAACATTGTATTGCTTTAGTTTTATATACAAGCCTACTGTTTTCTTTCACCACTGAAGCAAAATCTTTTTTCTTCATGTATTTTGAAAAACATTTTGACCAATTAGCCTTATCTATTGGCTTACAACTGTATATAACTGTACTTAACTGCTCTGGAGAAGATAAATTTATTGGTGTATCTCCCATAAGCTCTACAATTTGCTCATTAAGTTCTTGTGAAATACTGAACTGTTCTTTCTTAAACTGTTCTTTTACCCTACTAAGTTCTTTCTTATCTACAGTAAATCCCCGTGAATATATCTTTGCCAATAAAACACATAACTCATTAGTCAGTGCACATATTGACTCAAGACAAGAATACTCCTCAGTATATAACTTCTTTCTAAGAACATCAGATAACTCTTGTGTAATTCTAACATCAGTTAAACAATATTCTTTCAATTCTTCTCCCTCTATTTCATCAACAGCAACACCTTCTTTGAGTTTATTCTTCATTAAATCCATCTTTTGATTATCAAGAGCATACCTCTCAGCAATCGCTTGTAATGAGAGTGGTTGTTTTTGTGCTCGTTGAAATAAGTATTCCATTAACATGGTATCAAATACTGGCCCGTCATATTTAAAACCACAATCCCACAACCAAATCAACTCATGTTGTGCGTTATGACAAATTATTACTGCAGCTTCATCAAGCTGTGCTTGAAGCCTATCTTTAGAAGAAGCATCACTATGCGTACTATGATTAAACCAAAACACAGATTCCTCACCCGTGTCCTTTTTGGTACACACAAGAACAAGTTTGTTGTTTGGTGTAAATGGGTCAAGTAAAATTTTACCTGAAGGCAATTTAGTTATTGTGTTTTCAATGTCTATTGTAAGTTTCATGTTATTTTCCTATGCTCTAAATGTTCCAGTTTTTGAATCAAATAAAGTAACTATTTTACCATGCCTTCCCGTAAGTTTATTCTTTAAGATTAGCCAATGTCGTTCTGGACTATCCTGCTCTTGTTGCCCCTCAAAATTTTGAATCATAGGGGTTTTTGTAATACAAAATAATACGTCTGCCTCTGATGCCTTACCTGTACGACTGCCCTCAAGCATGGACATATCCACAAATACCTTTCCTTCAGCTTCTGCTGACAATTGTGACATAGCAAATATTGTACAATTATGTTGCTTGGATATAATCCTTAACCTTATATAAATATCTTTAAGTTTATCGTGTTGGGCTGTATAGGTTCCTTCAGGTTGGAATTTATCTGCCATATCTGCCACAAGAATGTCTGGTTTAAAAAATTTAACTGCCCTTTCCATGCGATTTAAATCCCAACCAGTAGCGTCTACCAATTTAAGTCTACTCCTTACTGGGACGAATAGCTCATTTGCTTTTGTTTTATCTTTATGGATATTCTCCAATGACATGTCACAAGAAGAAGTTAGATATCGACCACCGACACGACCAGTGTCTTCTTCATTAGCCAATACCAATACAGTAGCCCCTTGATGTAAAAACCCATTCGGTCCTGCACATAAGTAAGCATGTGAGCTTGTCTTTCCTGTATTGGGCCTTGCAGCACCCACAATCAATTGTCCACCGCTCACACCGGGAACAAATTCTGCCAAAGTAGGTATATTTATTTTCCATCTGGAAGTTAGTTGGTTTTTTCTTAAAAGCTCATCTATGTCTAAATCTTCAAATTCAAATTTTAAAAGCGGTATAAAGTCTTCTTCACGGTTATCAATGAACTCTGAGACTTTGTTTAAAGTTGTAATCTCCCCGTTAGACATCTTGAAAGCTATGTCTACAAGTTCATTAGCAGCATCTTCTCTGTTTAATTCACACAAAACATCCTGTGCTACCTCCTTGTTTAACGGAGTAGCGCCTTCTATTTTCCTAAATAAGCTTGCGTATATTTCTTTTTGTGTTGTGGTTAAAGTCGAATTTGAAGTAAAGAATATCGCTTCTACATCTGAAATATTAATACTATTTTTGTATTTAAGCATAGCAAAATCAATTACGTTCTTGATTGCCTTAGTTTCTTTACTCCTAAATATCTTTTCCTTTGCTATCCCTTTATTTTCCTCATAGAAATCACGAGAAATCAAGGTGCGGAGAAGTGCTAGTTCCATTATATGCCCCTTCCATTCATTGTTTTACATTATTAATTTTTTCTTGCAGCCTAGTTATATCATATTTCTTCCTATATTTCAAGTCATCTTCTAGCCGAAAGGCAAAAATCTCAGCATTTGTATGGGAACAAAGTTCTCTTTTAATATCTAAACTCTTATTACTAGCATCAGGATCAAGAGCAACAATGATTGTGCTAACGTCATTAAGCTGCTTATGGTAAGAAGCAAGAAAGTTTGTACCTAAAAGAGCAAAGCCTATGCAGTTATCAAACGTAGTTGCAACTACGGCAGCAGATATACAATCCTCTACCAGTACCACTACGTTGCCACTCCCCATTTTGTAGCCATACCCACTAGCTCCATACCTCCTCCATTTTGGCTGTACTTTAGGGTGTGATGCTCTTCCTATAGCGTCTACAATTCTATATTCATATATAATTGGAAACACAATTCGCTGTTCCTTTAAATCATAATATAATTTTATATCATCTAGATCAATACCATATGCACTAGAAAACTTATAAAATGTTGGACTATTTTTTGTAATGTCTCCTGCTGGCAAAATATACGAAGGCATTTCAAAATCTTTTTTAGTGTTTTTCCTTTCCTTTTGTAGGTCTTGAATAGAAATAGTTTGCTTTGTTACACCGGACAAGAAACAACCAGCCTTGTAACAATTGTATAAAAGATTTCCTATTTGTTTTGTAACTGTAAAAGTATTTCTCCCATTACATGCAGGACAATCCCCCCTATAGCTTTCATCCAATTGTAAATCCAATTGATTTATATGTTTAATTACTTCCATCGATCAGACACTTCTAATTTTATTAAAAATTACATCATCCTCATCCATAGAAAAGTTACGTTTGTCTGCTGCATTTCGTGCTTGATGTGTGCTTATACACACATAAGGCATCAAACTCTCTCTGCTTTTATGTCCACTATACGCCATTATTTCTGTATCTGTGGCCCCATGATTAGCTAAATCTGTTAGTACCGTTCTTCTAATGTCTCTCAATTGTAGCTTTTTTGGTAGCTCTGCTTTATCCATAATTTTTCTGAAAGTTCTAGCTATGTTTTGTTCACTATATGGCGCAAGCCTATAAGGATTAGGCACCACCCATTTTTGAAAACCATAATCCTCTTTTTGTTCAATCAACATTTGAACAAGACTGCCCGACATAGGTATGCCGGGTATGCGCTCCTTAGTTTTTTTTATTACCTCTCTTGTATATAGTTTTTCAGTAAAGTCATAGTTGTTCCATTCTGATAATCTAATGTCTTCTATACGTTGACCTAGTTCTACGTTTATACGCACCAGTAACCCTACATTTCTCCATTTAGATACACTAAATGCTGTAGTTAAAAACACCTTGAAGTCTTCTGTTTGCCAAACAGTATTTCTTGGTGAAGCTTTTGTTTTTTCGATAAACCCCCAAGGATTTTTATCAAGTAAATCATGTTTCATCAACACATTCCATGCCCGTATGGTTATTTGAATAGTGTAATTGGCAAAACGTATCCCTTCAACATCAGAGTTAACGCTTTCAAGTAATGCCCAATAAATTTGTTGGCACTTAGCAACATTTAGTTTATTTATAGCTACATTCCCTACATTTTTTCCATTTTCCAACGGAGTTCTAGCTAATCTTTGTAGCTGATATGTATATTGCATTTTGGTTTTACTATTAGTTATCTTTTTCTTAAATTCAAGTGTTTTAAAATACCTCTCTATAACATCTGCTACAGTTCCCCTTTTATTCAAGTTCATGTTGCATTTCCTTATACTTAATCTTGTATTCTTGGTTCAACCCATAAAACAAATCTGTCCAAACACCAGTTTTAAGATATGCTTCCATGTTTCGTACATATACATCAAGGATATTATATCTGTTGTTTGCCTTTCTATCATATTTTGTTTTCAATTGTTTTCTTAGGCCATCTCTTTCTTCTTTATTTATTTTTATCCAGTTACGAACTTTTTTTAATGACGTAGGATGGTCATCCGGTAAGTTTCTAACTTCTATATGTACACTTATGTTTTTTGCATCAGGTTTAGCTGCTCTAGCTTTAACAAGACTTTTAATTCTATTATTTCTCTGCTCCTCAGTAAGAGGCTTACGAAATTTCTTTCTCTTCCCATTGCGCTTAAGAAACTTTGGTATATCTAATTTATTTGACATATACAGTTCCCTCCTATTTATCTTTTCTATGTTTGTCCCAACGATTGCGCCACACAATATTATCTAATCTTACAATCAAACCTTCAAGACAATTCATAAAAAAACTATGCCAAAATAGTACTTTTAATTTTTTAAACATAGCATATACCCCAATACTTAAAACTAAAAAGGTAGCAAGCACAAGGGGGAGAACATGCCCTCATACTCACTACCTTTTATTTAAGACAAGATCTCTATGCAGCTAGTTGCTGCTCAAAATCATCATAACGAATGAGATTTTTAAATGCAATACCTCGCACTAAGGTTTGTACATCCTGCTCTTGCCTTAACACACGATTGCCCACCTCGGCTCCCCGCAAGCTGGCAGGATTAACGTGTGTACCGTAATGAGTAAGCGAATTATAAAGTGCATACCCATTATGCCCTATGCCGCTACTGTAGTTATCCCACAAGTCCAGCATCCTGTTGAGCCATTTCTTATTCACTTGATCTCCTGATTTTGTATGAGTAACACACAGGTTTTCAGCAAGAAATGTCTGCACAGTTTCTCTTGCAACTCCCACCTTTCTCATATGGTTAAACAAATGTCCATCTTCCTGTAGAACTTCCGGCCACGTACTCGCAAGATTACCAATCTTTTCCGGCTCAGTATTAATGGTGTGCTTAAATTGTACAGATGTATTTTCAGCTATACGGGTCTGTCCATTTGCACATGAAAGCCTACGTAAGAAGGCGGACACATCATACTTTATTGAACCATCAATACTATTTTTAACTCGCAAAGCAAGTGACGTAGGCTCACCCACTATCTTCTCAAAGTCATATGCCTTTAATTCAATATCTGCATACATGCGAGCACCATTATTCATAATGATCCAACGCACTTTTGCACCAGACAAATCAAGCTTGGATGCTTTAAGTCCCTCAACCAACGGCTCCCACAATTTCGAGTATGGTTGTGCCGTATACTTAGATTTAACAATACCCAATACCTCATTGGTATCGTCCCTTACAATCTTCTGTCCCAGACTTTTAGAAATAGTCCTACCCTCATGCTCAATCGGACGTAATACGGGGGTGAACCGCAACTGGGATGGCAATTCAAATACATCAGTATTATACATAGTTGTGTCTCCTTTTTAGGTTTATAAAAATATAATATCAAACTTTTAGATATTTGTCAACTTTTATATTTTTTATGCTTCATTTCTCCTTTCTCAAATATGTGTGTCCATCTAGTCTAACAGTAACAATCATATTTTTTGACCAATTAGGATGGCCTTTGTCATGTGCATAATAGTGAGTTGCACCATCAACCCTGTCTTCACCAAAGCCCATGTACACGATATAAGCAGCAATTACACTGTCCTCCCACCCATCTAAATTGTTTACACTATCACTCCTACCGTCACAGTACCAACTAAACTGGCACCTGTTACGAGTAGGGTAGTATATCCTATCGTCTGGGTCAAGGGCAGGGTCTTTCTTGGTCTTCCAACTCTCCCTTATTGGTCCTTGTGTAATCACATCACAAATTAAGTCTGGATAACGTAGGCTGGCTACCCTGTTGAGAACAACTTGTGATGTAGCTATCTTTTCGTCAAAGCTTTCTCCCCTTGCCTCATGGTAGGCGTTGATGGCTAGGCAGTAAAACTCCCCCTCTATGTCTACGGCAGGGTACAAGTATCCTTCCATGTACGTAGGAGAAGACATGCCTAAAATAATTTCTACCATGAGGGTAAATGCGGGTAAAGAAATATCAAACATAATATCCCTTCGCTTTCTGCCTACGCCTATTCCTCCGATCCTTTGTAAGTTTCTTATCCCTGTTCTTACGAGCAAGTCTCTCCTTATAACGCTCTAACCGACCAAGGAGTTCTTGCTTACTTACATTTTCTAAGTCTTCATTTTGTGTATCTTTTTGCAAGTAACTATCTGAATTACTAAGCTTCATTTCTTTCCTCCATTAGTTAAATTTAATATTAAGTTTATGATAGAATATATTAGCTATATAATATCATATTTTTAACATTTTGTCCAGTCATTATTTTAGATCATAGTGTTCTTTCAATATTTCTTCCATATCCTTTCTATCCCACCCCATGTTAACAAGGCTTTGTAACAATTGGATATATGTAATAGATCCATACTCGTATTTTTGAGTCAACTGACTAACTTTTCTACGTTCAAATTCTTCCGTTGTAACTACATTAGTCTCACTCATGTGTAGTCAATTTGTAGCCCCACTCCCATTCTTCTCCAGTACGAGTTGGAACTTCAACATCAGTGAAATACCATAGTTCCTTTTCTTGTTGTAGCCAATCATTAATTACATCAATAGATATGTCAGAGATATCTACTGCATCTGAACCAGATAGTATCTCAATTACTATGTCTTCAGGTATCTGACTGTATTCTTGTACCTGAAAGTTGTATGGATTTTCCATCTTGTTTCTCCTCCTATGCGGCTTGTGGCCGATCTTTCGCTAGTGTCTTTCTTCCTACACCAGACACGTTGTGTGTAACATGCGTAAGCCTCTTGCGATTATTCTCTACAATGAAGCGCAGTCCAGAACGCTTAGTCCTGCGAGTAGGATTAATGTTACTACCCCCAAACGTAGCTATGCTGAACCAAGGTCCATCTACACGCCGACCAGTTGCAAGCTTGTTATACCCAAACAATACATTATACTTTCGGCTACGGATATTTTGACGAATGGTAAGTTTAACTGTTTTTCTAGACATAATTATTCTCCTTCATTTCCTTGTTTCTGTATGCTCTTTGTAATTCACCATAGTTAACAACCTTTAGCATATACATTTGATCCCATAATGGAAGGCGTTTTTTATATAGTTTATGACATGCTTCAATTAAATCTTCCATTAACATTTGTTGAGAATGAGTAACATCTCTTGCATATGCTAGTACAGTATACTCGTACCTTTTATTACCTCCTTCTCTTGTGTTCATTCTTTAAATCTCCTCGTTAGTTTTTGTCTACACAACATCTTACTCATTAATTTCTTTTTGTCAACCATTGTTACAGGTTTTGTTACCCGATTCAATGCCCTCGCTATAGGGTTAGGTTTCTTCTTAGGTTTACTTAGCTTCATAACTATTTTCCTTACAGCATATTAAGCAGTACTACGGTTACAACCATAAGTATAGCTAAATACATTGGGCTTTTAGTGGGGAAGAAAAGAAAGGCTAACATTTCCTTTCCCCTCTCCCCCCATACAATTTTGTGCCTACTCCTCCTTTTCATTTTCATTTTCTGCATAGAAAAGATCAACCGAAACCATCACCGTCTTACCAAATATCTGGGTGAGCATTTCGACAGGACCATCAGCTTCACCCTCAAGATCCATAAAAAATTCATCTATATCATTGCGGTCATGGGGATTATAGCCTAATTCTATCATTTCTTTTGCCCAATCTTCTTCTAATGGCCCCCAAGGACCAGTCTCATATAGTTTAACTACATTACTCATAGATATTACTCCTTTGTAGGTTCATAAATCTTATAGTCTTTAACTCTCACAGCTATACTACATAGATTTAAAGCATGTTTTTCAGCTTCTTCATATGTCTCAAATTTTTGAGAGTATTGTTTCCAACCATACCCCTCTTGTAGTAGTTCCAGTATGAACATTAAAGTCTTAGGTGTAATCGAAGACACTTGGTTATTTGGCAGACAAAAATGTCACAGAATAGTCTACGCTTTCCCTGCGTTCATACGTTACTGGCTCATCCGTAGCCTCAACTCCAAAGTCTGTTGGAACAGTCCATACATTGAACCTAGCTTTAGCAGATTCCAGTGCTTCCTGTTCAGTTCTAAACACTTGTGCATTTCTGCCCACCTCAGTATCAGATATAGTCCATATAGGTCTATAGTTCATCATCTTTCTCCTTCAGTTTATTTGATTCACTAATTCTTTTATTTCTTTCATAGCTTCAGAATATTTTGCCCACTTTTTATCAGGATAAGCTAACGCATCCCAAGAAACCTCAAGCCAAAATAGTATTTTTTCTCTAAGTTCCTCATTGCTGACAACCATTTTACTCTCCTCATTTGAATTGTCAAGTGTTAGTTGATCTTTTTGTAATGATGTCATGTTAATTACTCCTTCTTGAAAGAATTAAGTTCATCTCTTGGTTTAGCTGCAAACATCTTGCCCATCCTATGTCATGCCCCCAAGGAATATCGGATGGAGTTATTCCAATGAGTTTACAAACTTTCTTTTCGGGCAGTTCCCCACCATGATTTTCAAGGACGTTTATAATAGCGTCTTGAATAGCTTTCTCGAATAGTGTTTTCTTAACGGTCATTTAATTCATCTCCTTGTTTTTCTGCTTCATTTATAATAATTCCTCTTCACTATTTAAATACATATTCCAGAACTGATCCCACATATCTGTCTTATGTATCTCAGTTATGTAGAAAATATCATATCCAGATGGATGATCACCATGTTTATTTTTATAATTCTTCAGTGATCGATCAAATATCTCTTGTTCGAACTTAGTATATATCATATCAATTCTTTCTATTTATGTAGTACATAATTTTTCTTACCAGTACTATGCTGCCTTGTCCTTCTTATTATACCTCTTTGGGTATGCAATATTCCATACACTGCTATCCCAACATTTTCTGCATACATGGTCATGCTTACCTGCCTTACCGCAAGTATACTCCCCATGTTTCTCTTTGTTAAGATGAGCCACACACATTGTGCCTACATTTGCCGGACTATCTTCATAGGTAAAGGTGGTAGATGAGCACGGGTAGCCTTTTATGGGCCTTCTGTCGTCCATTGGTGTACTCATACGCAATGCTACATTATCGGGTAGTTTTCTCACCTTCAGTATAGCAGACCATGAAGCATACTCCTTTGAGGGTAGCCAGTGTTGACACCAAGGCGTTTGTTCACATACGTCCAGTATGTCATGCCCCATCTTTTCATCCTGTATATCCCCACTGTCAAACCATCTGAATAAGCGTTCATTTTCAAGCATCCCTACCATTACACTTACAAAAGTAGTGCTTTGCATAAACTCTAAACGATTATCCATAGCTTTCTTTACAGTAGGCATATGGTAAAATCCCCGTCTAGCATAACATTCGTGGCATACAGAGCCTTCTATCTTAGCTAACTTGCTGCCATTATTACACAAGAAAGCAGATATGGAAATAGATTTTGAAGGCATCTTCGATGTCTGTGATAGTGTAGCCATCTTCCTCTCCTTACATTAGGCTTGTTAAGACTGTTGCCGTAACAATCGTGGATAGAATTACTCCAACTGTGAAGCCACGTAAAAATATCCATAATACCCATGTTTCATGATCATTCATCATTGTTCTCCTTCTGTTGGTCCTCTCGCTAGGATTTGAACCTAGAACCTACGGCTTAGAAGGCCGTCGCTCTATCCATTGAGCTACGAGAGGGTATGGTTAGTCCTTTCTAGCTACTGGTGTAAAAGTCCTCATAGTATGGCAAACCATTTGGCACATCATCTGACCGTGCGGCAAAGATAGACACACCATGTTCTGCTAATATTTTGAAATCCACCCTCTCGACCATTCAGATTATTTGTAATGAACATGTTAAGTCCTCTTCCCTGTGAAATCATACATGATCTTCTCGTCGTCAACTGTCTCCACATTGCTAATGCATACATGATTTTCCGCATCACGCTCGTATATCTTTGCCATGAAGATTCCAAACTGCGTGATATTCATGCGAATCTTCACCGGATTGATTTGTGAAGCATCAACCAATTCCTTGGCCTTCTTCAGTCCGGCCCCAACGCTGCAACGCAACGCCAAGCAGAGCGCCGCTTTCTTGCCTGTGCGATCATGAATGAATGCTTGAAAGTCAAATTCAAGTGTCTTCATCTTCTTTATCTCCTATTGGTTGCACAAATACGAGTAACTACATTCCTTGAGCCTACCCCTCTGCCACAAGGAACCCAACCTAGTATCTTTCCGCTCTCATCTAGGACAGCACGTTTGCCATTGCTGTGACCAAATGTGGGTGATCTAAACTTCACCCATTGGTTTTGCGGATAGGAAATTTCCGTTTCCACCAACTTGTGTATTTGATGAGCGTTTTGTCTCATCTTCATAACTACATTCCTTGCAACTGAACTACTAACGTTAGTAGTTGGTTGTTCCCGATGCCTAAAATTTGGGTATCTCTTTAGTATCTACAAAGTATATCACATTGAATATACAATGTCAATAGGCTGATGGCCGACCTATTGCCCCCCCCCAACTTATCATC
>Ga0114906_1001440_pt1 | contig 12495 bp, 9 predicted proteins | sample MalvirDeepMed_M9_FD_89687 | JGI IMG/M metagenome (GOLD analysis project Ga0114906, IMG submission 89687) | Marine viral communities from the Global Malaspina Expedition - Malaspina viral metaG DeepMed_M9 | ecosystem: Environmental > Aquatic > Marine > Oceanic | place: Mediterranean Sea...
AAGCAGTACCGTCCGTGACACTCAGGTTGGCCCATGTGTCATCGTTCTTGCGGTACGCTCCCACTAGAGTGGTATTAGCAGTGGAGTTGGCAGAACCGATCACAACGCGGATACCTGCCGTAGGCTCGTACAAGCAGATATATAAAAAGTCTGAGGTGGTGGAGGAGTCCAACGTGGTGCCTGTGCCAGTTCCCGTGGATCGATCAGTTAGATCCGTTACGAGGTTAACACTACTAGAAGTGTTGACGTACTCCGACCCCGTTGCAGCGGACTCATCGAAGAACACCGCATCAAGAATGCGTGGGTTCATGTGAAGTCGAAAGTCCGTCGCGGGGTTATAGACAATTGCCTGATGGTAGTCCGGGGGGATTCCCAAGCTGGCTACTGTCGTTGATAGAGCAAGGGTCTCACCCTGGTTACGAGTGGCCCCTACTGGATAACTTGAACCTGCCATTGTTTCGCTCCTATATCAATCGTTCGTTTGGGGAGCTAGCGATTAGCTATTGTTCGTCAGTGTAGCTCCGTTTTAGTATGCAGGCTGGTTCATCCCCCAGCGGTTGAGCTTCAATATTCTTGATGCCGAACCGGTTCGCGCCTGACTGAAAGCCCACGGCGTGATCCCGCTACCGCCTTCGATGCCGTTCCCATGCTCTGCCACGACCTCTCCGTTGATGTAGGCGGTTATACTGTTACCTTGAACCCTGACAGCAAGTCTATACGTCGTATCGACTGTACATGTCGTGATTCCTTCCGTGGCAGTGATCGACCCCCCAATGGCCGAATGGAACGCGATACTGGTGTCATCATCAGTGTCGTAGACAAAGACTCCATAATCGGTAGCGGTGGCATTGGGAGTTGCTTTCACGTTCACAGCCCCGGCATCATCGTCGGCATCACTAACGCCGCATTCCCACTTCCATGTAGTGATGGCTGCGGGGGTGGTGATGATGGCCTGCATCAGCACGCCTCGGTCACCGGTCCAATTCATCCCGAAGCCCTGCCCGGCATAGCCGTTGTCAGCAGTTCCGGTTACGAGCTGTAGGAATCCATTGGCACTATGCTCTGTCAGTGTTACAGCCGCCGAAGTACCGTTGGTCTTAGCCGCTGGGTACTGTGCATTGAGGGCATCACCAAAGAACCCATCGGTCCAGTCATCGTGATCAAATGAATTCGATATGTGGAGTTCTGATTCTCTCTTGTACCCCATCTTGTCTACTAGACCGTCTGTGGGGTATCCAATCCTAGGTGCCATGTCTATCTCCTACTCTGCCAACCGCATCCCAGTATCTTCGAGTGCCGCAACGGCTGCGTCAGGTACATCCATTAGATGCTCCTGCGGCCTGCGACTCACCCAGTAACCGATATGGTAACGGTGACGATCTGGTTCGTGTGGTGCCCATTTCTTGCAGCCACCGGTGAGGCCCAAAATGGGCCTGTCACACCGGTTTGGACCTTCGACTTTATGAATCTTAAACCCCTCAGCTTCCAGAGTCTCGCCACCTTTGTTGCGATACTGCGGTGCTGTGAAATCTATGCGTTCCTTCGGTATCGAATCCGGTACCGTATAGGTCACATGCTTCCAAAATCCACCCTGGTCCAGGCTGCGATCTATTATTCCGTCACTCATCTACTTACCTGCGATCTCTCTCCCAAAAGCACTCTTGACCATAATATGGCCGTAGATGTTATAGCCCACCATCTGATTGATTAGCCCATCCTCAATGTTAAGGTCATGTACCACAGTAAGCGCCTTCTGCTCTGCAAAGGCAATTGCCTCTTTATGGAACATCGCATTCTTTTTACCACTGGTACCCGACTCGAGGTTGTTACTCTCGTAGATCTCGTAGGTGAACGCACGTCCCAGGTAGCCTCGGCCCTTGGAAGAGTCGAGGTTTCCAATGGTAGCGCCGTACAGAGAGTTCCGAAGAGCCTCGATCTTGAGCAGGGATGCTCTGGATGCAGGGCTGACTACCAGATACCTATCTGCCAGCGGTGCGTTCTGGTCACCAAGGTTCGTCTCAGCGGTGAACAGGGTGTCCTCGGTGATGTCCACGTTGTCAGTCCCGATGGCTGTAAAGGCATCTAAGCCGTTGGTGCCATCACCGGCCAACTCGTTGTCTACCTTGAGTGCGATTGCCTGTCCGATACCCTCGTTCAGCATCTGTATGTACTCACTGAACGTCTGGGTCTCCATCTCAACCGGCATCGCATAACCAAAGTAGGCAAGGTTGTTAACTGCCAACTGTACCTGTCCCTCAGTCGTTGCCGTGAGAGTCAGGGATGCTGCCGTGCCAAATGTAGATCGCTTCTGCGCTCCGGTATTCTGCGAAAACTTAGGTATGTTTACCGTGTCGCCCTGGTGGACACCAATCTCAGGTTCCCAACGTCTGTCCATCAGATTGGGCAACACGACATTGGACCTATAGGTAACCGAAGCCAGTGCCGACCACTGCTCTTGTAGCCACTTGTCCATCGTGGTTGCGGTCATATTCGCCATGATTTTGCCTCCAAACTACGTGCCCGGTGGTGGACCCTTCCTGATAGCCGCAAGGAGGTCTTCCTTGTGCTTTTCCAGGTCTCCCACTGCGATTGTCTTTTTCAGATTCACTTCACTCAACTGGGCTAGGTTAGGGGCCCCGGATGCCGATGCTGCTGGTCCCGTGTTCACGTCCTCGACCTCGAATTCCTTCATCACCTTCTCACGGGTGGTAGCTATCTCAGCGTCCTTTGCCTCTAGTTGTGCGGTATGTTGACGGTCCTTGGCCTGTGACAGTATCTCCCTAAATCCCTCGAGGGACTGGTTCCCACCACCACTATTCTGGGCCTGTACCTCAGTTTGCCAAGCTCCCACGGCATCCTGGTCGTCCATGAAGGCTTCCATCTGCCGCTTCAGACCGTTGTAATCGGATGTACGCAAGGTAGCCTGGGCATCGGCCCTGATCTTGCCACCAGCATCATCCATCACACCGGACATTCCTTCTACGTTGCCCGCTGCCGTAGCCGCGAGACCTGCTCTGAGTTCCGCGTTCGAGGCCGTAACCTCTATCGCCAGATTCTCCAAGCGGTCTCCCAACTGCTGCAATGAAGCTGATTCTGACTGGGCCTTCGAGAACCGCGCCTGTTCAGCTTTTCGCTGCCCTGATATCTTCTCGTTCTCTGACTTCAGAGTCGCGATCTGCTGTTCTAGACTTGGTTCCGCAGCGGGTGTTTGCTCTGGTGCCTGTGGGGAGTCCGGTACTCCTTCGGGAACCATCTGCAAGGGTGTCGCTGGCGGACCCTGCGGTACTTGTCCGGTAGTCATCATCAACCTCCTATGGTGTGTCCCTCGTTAGAGGGGGGTGTCATAGACACGGGCATAAAAAAAGGGCCATTCCTATCGGCCTACTCTGAGGCACGAAGAGGATGGCCCACTCATGGGGCACTAGATATTTAGTTGTCACGAGATATCTATAGCACGCGCCTGTTATGTTGTCAAACTTTTGCTGGCCTACGTGCGAGTTTGAACTCCAGCTTACACAGCTTGCAGAAGGTTTGCAGACGTACCCCCTCGAAGCCTCGAACGAGGATCTTGTTACAGGCAGGGCACCGGATATCTACGATCTCAGTAGCCACTACCATTATTTGAGTGCTCCTGATTCCTCTAGCAAACGTCGCATTTCTTCGCGTTCTTCCGATGTGAAATCTCGTGGCTGTATGCTCAGATCTCGTAGTCCTGTCGGTTGCGTCTCACGCTCCTCGGCCAATTCGTAAAGTTCCAGCTTTACAACATCAGTTGCAGCACTATCACGGTAGCCCCAATATACTAACAAGCGGTCGATCTCCTGGCGTTCTTCCCGTGTAGGAGGGCTATCTGGGTCTTCCACGCCCATCAGCCACCGTTGTCTATAAGAGTATGTCTCAGTGAAACCTTCAACTGCTTCCCTTCTGTCGTTTACTAGCCAGAAAATAGCTTCTAGTTTACTGAAATAGGGTTTGTCTATCTCAATCAGTTGTAGGGCGGGGTCTAGCAACCGAAATTCCTCGTACAAATCGGCAAGCCCCGCGAACTGTTTTGCTGTATCAGGTCCTTGTTCATACTCCGCTATCTTCTCTTCGAGCAAGGCGAAATACGGAGCCATCGTCTCCTGATCCCGCCGTAGTTTCTTGACCACAGCATTGTCATTTTTCTCTACGAATCGTTCTATCCGATCCATAGTCAGATCACCGTGTTTCTCGCGCATCACCTGCAAACGCCGCTCACGCTCCTCGAAATCATAGGTTCCACTCACGAAGTCTTCCAAGTACGGGTCTGCAACCGCAGTGTAGTATTCATCCAGAGCTATATCGAATTCGTTCTTAGAGGGGTCTAGCTCTTCTATAAACTCCAGTGCCTCTTTGCCCTCGTCGCTTTCGCGAAGATCGCGTTTTCGTCGGCGTAGTACGCCCTGTATTTTTGAAAGCTGACTTCGGAACATCCTGCCGAATAGCGGATCTTCGCCTTCCTTCAGCAATCCTCCCTTTGAACGAGCAAATCGGTCCGCTAAATCATATATGCCTGGTTCTTCCGCTGTGCCATTCTCATACCAGGACTCGAATTTGGTCCGCTCATCCAGATACCACTGCCACTTGCTACCCCGGTTACGGCGGCTATCCATTAGGAGCCCGGTCTTCTCAGCAACCCTAGGGGTAGCATCTATGTCACTCTTTATATCCTGGCTCAAGCTGTCGAAGTCACCAGCTATCATAGCCTTCTTATCGTGCTCTTCCATGTCTTCAGGAAGCCCGGCAGCAACCCGCTCTAACATCTCCTGCTGTCTGGCTATATCGCGATTCTCAGATGCAGACGTTGGACTCGACTTAGCTCCAGACATCTCCCCCAATATAGCCGCCGTACCCTCCACAACCTCACCAACGTCACCTTGTGTAACCCCACTGACGACCTGCTGTATCGACTGTCCCGCCTCTTCGGCGGCGAAGGGTACGAAGTTCTCTACGATAAGGAATTTACCTAACTCCACGGGGTCTAATTCACCCTCCTGCCAAGGCAGTATTTTTGGAACCTCTTCGCCCATGAATGTCCTACCCGATATAAAGTTCCATGCGTTAGCCACCACACCGGAACCCATGCCGCGTAGTGCGTCCTGGGGATCTCCCCCAGCCGATAGAATTATAGCTCTGGCAAGAGAGTCCCACGTACCAAACAGGGACCAGTCTCTGCCCAGTGCCCGTACACGCATGAAGTTAGCATTTGGTTTGCCATTTACTATTGGGCGGAAATCAGTCTCATTACCCAACGCCTCGTTCAATGCTACTGTTTCCAGCACACCGAAGCCGATCATCCGTATCATACTTCGTCGTGCCGTAATTCCCTCTATACCGCCATCTGTCATCGCCTTGGTCAGAGTTGTTAGACGTGAATTTAAGAATCGTGGTGCAAAGAGAGCTAGGTCACCGACGCTGCCGAATGTCTTGCCCTTCGACCAGCCCGTCATGTTGTTAGCTATATTCGCCAACTTCTCCAGGTCACCGCTACCGATAATCTCCTGGAGCGTACGGTTCTTAGCCAATTCTTGTTGCAACAGTTCGTCAGCCCAACCCAGGCGCAACGTGTCACCGAAGAATCCATAGGCACGGTTGGCCTGCTTTAATATCACCACGTCCTTACCGAGAGCGAACTCGGTATTTGCAGCACCCATCCTGAGACCGGCACGAGCCCAGATATCGGACCCGGCTCGTCCAGAAGCTACTGCTGTCTCATCGAACTGGTTGATATACTTTCCCAGGGACTGCTCGTCACCGACTGACCTAAACATCAGTCTGAGGGCATCACCATATGATTTTGGTGCTGAGTGTAGTCCCAACAAGCCCTGTATCCCCATCGCAGAAAAGTCCATCGTGGCCCTGAACGCCCGGTATAGATTATTGGCTGGACCTACAACCGTATCGATCGCCTTGATCCAAGTCGGGTCACCCTTGAGCATACGGGTAGCAGCACTGGCTACCTCGTCAGGAAAGGTGAGACCTTGGAGTCCGGGGAACTCGAAGCCGCCACTCCCAATAATTCTATTCTGTCCAATAGGTATATCGTCCCTGGCTTTCTCAAGAGCCGCCTTCCATTGAGGTGCGATATCCTTGAGTTTCTGAAGAGCCCTGGCCTTTGCATCGACCAACTCAGGTCGCGTAGCACCCTCCCGGAGCCCGCGTTGGACCACAGATACATCCCGTATCGCGTTTTTGAATGCCTCGATGTCATCGAACGGGATAGATGGATCGAGGAAATCGTCCAATACCTTCCGCACTCTAGCATCCAGATTACTTATCAGGCTGGTGATATTAGCTACATCTTGTCTCAAAGAGTCATGTATGGACACTAGTTGCGGATTCTGTTTTAGCAACCGCACCTTAGCTGATTGGCCTAGTAGCTCTTGTGTAACAGGGTCTACGAGTTGCTTGAAATATGTTGCTATGTGCGTATCTACAGCGGCATTGCCAACATGACGAACGTGAGATGTGAGTACCTCACCAAGAGCGGAGTACACGTCGCCATTCTCAATCCCCTCTGCCTGTGACGGCCACCTCGCTGTCTTCCCCGCGCTACCCAGTCCACGTACGAATTGTGTAACCCTTGCGCCACCGGTCCTGGCGACATCAGCACCTTCCCTGTCAGGTCGCCCGCGAGGGATGTAGAAGCCGCCATCTACGATATCTGTGCGAGTGCCAATGTCCTCAAGCAACCCCACTTGATCAAGCAATTCCCGATACGGTGCCAGAGCCTCTCGTAACCCATCCATTGCCTTACGCTGTGCCGGTGACATGACATCCCAGTACAAAGGTAACCGGGCTGCGATATCGGCTATGGTGGGATCACCCGGCACCGTGGGGTCCACACCCGAAAATCCCCGGACACGTCCAGCCTGGTCTATCTCAAATACCCCACGAATGGAAGCGTCATGCTTCAGACCCAAAGTGCTAGCCGTGTTATCTATGGCTGGCTGTACCTGTTTACGAACATGGAACGGCGCGTTACCTATGGGATTATTGTCCAAGCGCCCGAAGAGCCAGAGCACGGCATTCTCTGCCTCTTCACGTTTGGTGAGCCCGGTATAGATACGTGGCATCCCGATAACATTTTCCATCAGGGACGTGGGAATCACCTCGGTTCCTACCCCGGTGGGAAGGAATTGTGATTTGCTGCCAGAAGGAATTACATCTCCTGCATCAGGAATTAGGTTACCTCCACGAGGAAACCTATCCATATTTTCTGACACCAAGTCATCTGCGACAGTTGTCGGAACAGACTCCTCCGGGATTTGCTTGAGGAATTCCTTCAGAAGGGCAGGGTCATCAACCAGGCCAAGGCGCTTTAGTATCTGCTTGCCCGCTGCTGTGGCACCAACAGTCATGAGAGCGCCCATCACCTGCTCATCCCACGGTCGGGCCTGCCCTCGCTCTATCATGCCGCCCACAACAACACGGAGATCGGCCAAACTCCTGATACCGACAATGGCTTCTATATTAGCCTGGGATTTCGCTCTCATCTCTTTGGTTTTTGCTGACTCGGATACGATTGATCCAAGTCCTACTTTTTCACGGGCCTGGGTTCCAAGTTCCATCGCTGTCAAGCCCAACTCATCTGGCAACGTCAGTACATCCATTGCCACATTCGCCGCTCCCATCACACCGCTGCCCAGTTGTTCGAGGCCCCACATAGGGATACCCTTGATATCCTCTAGCAGGGTCGTATCTGCTTCCTGACGTTGGACCTCTAAGTCAAAGAGACGCTGTTTACTTAGTTTGCGCTCTTGCTCACTTAGGAGTGGTTCTAGTTCACTTGTCATAGATTTAGTCCTGTGAATACAGTGCGGCCCCGTCGGCGTAGAGATTGTTGCTGTTTCTGCTCTCGTTCCCGACGCGCTCGTTCCTCTTCGTCCTCGATGTCCTGTAGCCTCTGTTTCTCTTCTCGTTGCCGCCGAGACACCTCAGCCGGTGACTGCTCGAACTGTTTCTTCAACTCTGGTATCTGCTCCTGTACCAGTGGCTCGAACTGTACCGGAGCCAGAGGGCGGTCTGCAAACCGTGCTGCCTCCTCCGGTGTCAGTACCATACCCTCACCGAGAAGATTAGGAGTATCCTGTAATTTAATAGCCTTGTCCCACGCCGCTTGTCGTCTCTTCTTAGCCTCTTCTTCCCCTGCTTTGCTGATGGCTTCTGGGTCTAGATTCGATAATAGGAACTGCTGGAACCAGGGATCACCGCCAGAGGCAGCGAAGGCGATATCCTCTAGCTCTCCTTCCGCAGGAGGAACAATACTCCTGTGTAGCGCCAGATCCTGTCGCCGCTTGAGTTCAGACTGCTCTATGGTTCCAACATCCAGTCCCGGAAGGCCCGGAACTCCTGGGGGGAGTATGTCGGTAGGTGCCTGTTCTGGATCTAAGAAATCGAAATCGTCGGCTGGTATATCCGGTCGCATATCCGGGCGAGGAGATATTGGAGCAAATGGAGACTCTGGGAGTACAGCCTCGTCTAATTGGCCCCTTACGCCTAATAAACCCTTCTCCTCTTCGGTTAGATCCTCACCGCTAGCAAATTTATCGCGTAATAAATCCGCCTCCTTATTCAAATCTTGGCGTATGCGCAGTGCAGACAAAGGAGACTGTTTCCTCAGAAGCTCTGCCTCAAACTCGTCCTGGGTCTGTAATCCCTCGATATTGGGCAGAATCTCCTCTTTCAACAAGCTGACCACATCCAGAGTCGCAGTCGGATCACGACGGCGAATAGTCTCCAGATTATCGATTATCTCAGGAAGGAACTGTTCGAGATACTTCTGGTACTCTCCAAGATCCCCGACATTGCCGTAATCTGCCTTTTCCAGTGCCCGCAAAACCTCATTCTCGGCAATGTCTGTCTTGCCCTTTGCAATTGCTTCCTTGTCTACTTCCGCTTGGGCAAAGATCTGTGCCTGTTGTCGCAATAGACCTATATCAAGCGTTCCGGTGTTAACAAAGGTCTCGACAGCATCGTTGAAATCCTGCTCTGACAGATCCGATTTACTAAGAAGACCTAAACCATCTTGCCTACTAAGCCTATATATGGCATTCTCTGTAGCCTCTATACCAGCAGATTCATCGTCCTGTATTTTGGTTTGTTTAGCTTCGATATCGGCTGTGATTTTGTCCTGAATCGTCCCTTTAACTGCCTCACGCACATCATCTGGCGTGATATCCTCCCCGGCCATCATCTTCTGGCGTAGTGCACGTTGCCGCTCGGTATTTATGTCGGAGGAAGTATAGAGTCCTCCAGATGCGGAACTGATAGCTGATGTTAACTGTGCGGCAGTGATGCCTTCCTTTGCGAGGGTAGCAGCCTCTTTGTCAGCGATCATATCGGTTTGATTCGCTATGGTTGCATCGAAATAAGAAGCCTCTTCTTGAGCCTTCTTAACTAATGCCTCAGCAAAAGCCTCGTCACTCTCGAACGGTTCACCATCTTTTCCGACCAATGCGAAGTTACGAAGAATTTCTTCCATTTCCGCTACTGCATTCTTGTAAGCATCAGTACCCTGCACGGAAAGTGGGTACTTAGGAGTACCATCCGGGTTCTTCTGTTGCCGCAGTGCATCATCTACCAGCCGTGTGAACTGCTTGTCAGTGAGCGGTGCTCCCTCCGTTGTAGGAGTAGCGTTACTAACCATCTTGTCAAAACCTACTCCCCGAATCTCTGGCTCAGGGGGCGGCATAAACGTATTCGGTATGGAGGTGTCTCCCCGACGTAGATCTTCCTCACTAAAAGTACCTATAGCAGAATACAGTGCGCCGGTTGGATTTCGAGGGTTAGCGTCTTTCCCTACAGGACTGTACCTCTGCGCGTCCTCCAGTGCAGTAGCGAATAGGCTATTCACATCTGCTTTATCCAAGAATTTACGAGCATCTTCTAAGTCTCTAGGAGTTACACCTGCCGCATTTGGTGTGAGTATGGCCGCAGCCACATTTTTCGGTAAGTAACCCCAGGCCCGATTTGCTTCCACGTACGATTTGAGCTTTAGAGCTTTAGTTGGGGCCGAAGGAAATGTCCTGAGCATCTCGTTTTTGTCATTGGTGACCACCCTAACAGCCAAGTCAATATCGGCCATCGATTCCATATCGGCCATTTCAGCAGGTATGAATCGTTTCGGAAAATCTGCAAATAGAACGTCCAAATCTATAGGGCGGTCAGTGGATAGCAACCTTTGCTCTACTAACCGTGTCACAACATTTCTGGGCATAGAGAAGGTTGACGTACGAATTACCTCATTGACCACTTCTTGAACAAGCTGATTGACATCATTTATATCCAGTGGCCGGGTAAGGGGGTCGCGGAGTACAACAGCAGAAACTTTCTTTCCTTCATATGCCTCGACAGCAGTGCGTTCTGCACTGACAACAACGTCTTCAGGCTTCGGAGGTATAGATGCCTTACGAAGCCTATTGAGTTCGTCCAGTATGCGCTGACGGTCTGTTTTTGGAGGTGCCACGGTTTTACCTCAAATCACTCGGACGGATACCCTGCTGCCTGTAGAACTCTTCCACGGGATTCAGTGGCTTCACGATCTTTTTGCCACGTTTACGACGGATATCATCTAGCTCGCTCTTCACGTCTTTGATCGCCTGCTTGCCGAAGTTCTCGGGCACTACACACCTCCCGGTATCGGGCCGCGTAGCGGTGCCGGTTTGACGGTCGTGCCGCTGAGAGGCTCCCGAAGCGGCTCAGGGGCACTGCCATTAGCCATAGGGGGCATTCCCATCTCACCCTGAGCAGCCTCTGCCGCTGCCTGTTGCGATGCCTGGAACTCGTCGCCAACGCCCTCTTCCTCCGCCGCTTCTTGCATGAACATAGCCCAGATCTCAGGGCTGGTGCGTACCTGCTGTCGGGCCAGACGCGACCAACGCTCCGCTATATTAGTCACTCCCTCGTCCTGCTCCCAGTACGTCTCGAAGTCTTTGACCCCGGCGGCGACCTCGGATAGTCCCTGCTGCCGTTGCTGTAGGCTCAGGGCAGGATCGGAAGGCTCGAAGGACACCTGGCAATTATAGTCCCCGTGCAGCCAGGACTTCTTAATATTCTTACCGTAGGCACCTATGCTGCCTCCAAGCTTGTCCATATTGTCAACCAAATCGAATATTCTAGATCCTGTTATAGCAGCCATGTTCTCGAGTTCCATCAAAGGTAGATTGAACCTCTGGCGAGCCCTGGTATCCAACAACTGCTGCTGGCCTACAGTAACCACGCCTTGTTCCCTGAGACCAGCTTGGTTACGGTTCACCGTGGCCTCTTCGATATCCTCCGTGTACTCTCGATCAATCTCGAATATCCATCGTGCTATCTGCTGTGTCTGCATCGGCCTGGTGCCGTTGGGATCATCTACTTGAAGGATATCCGCGCCCTCTGCCAGACGGCGTTTAAGTTCCTCGGAGTCTTCTCCGGTAAGTAGCGGCGCGAAAACCGCGTCTATTAGCGCCTGATGCTTGGCGTTCCTGGACTGGGCCTGTAGCCGTATGGAGTCCAGGGCGTCCCACAGAATACCTCGTGCCAGGAATCTCGGATCTATCTCGTTCAGGTCGCTGGGCTCTATGCCGAAGCCGCCAAAGGCATGGGTATACGGCAGGAAACCCAGAGGATTCTTCTCCACGTACAGAAGCTGGGCCGACGAGGGTTTGGGCTCACTGCCCTGTGACGGCACCCTGAAAGCGTGCCACTGCTCCGTCCAATACTCGTGGAAATCAACCATCATGAACGGTGTGTCCTTGTACGCCTCGAAGTCCAGTACCTCTGCGTTCCGACGCCTCTGTCGTACCTTCTGCTGGGACAGTTCCAGTATCTTGACCGCTGGCATCTTGCCCCGGCGGATCGCGAAGGGCGGCTCCTTGTCCATTGGGTCCATGAGGATAGAGCCCGGATTGGGTGCCCGTATATCTATGGGATTACAGTCCGGGGTATGCTCTTTACTCCCGCTGAAGCGAGGCAGCGGCCCCTCGATGACGGCATAAGAGTAGTGGACCAGGTGAGTCGCTGCCGTTCGCCACGGGTGCTGTGTGGCCCTGACAGCAGAGTCCCGCAGGATGGCAGACAGGCCCACCTCTGCCAGGTCGGCCTCCTCCTCCTTGGTATCGGACCTGCCGACCGGGTTACGATGCACCTTCGGGTTGAAGGTCATCATGTTATCCACAGCGTGCTTGATTATATTGGCCGGTTTGCTTGGACGATAATCGGGACGAACTATCTTGGAAGCATCTGAACTCTTCTGCCATACGTTGAACGTGCGTTGGAAGAATGAGTCCAGAGTGAACCAGTCCTCGTGAGCGCCTCGCCAAAGCTCTGATAGATAGCTCTGGGCATCGTCTACGAACTTGTCGTCGGGTCTCTGTGTGAAATCAGGCATCAGAATCTCCCGTGCCAGGATGCCTGAACAGGCATCAGGTTCATTTTACGAGCCATAGAATCGGCAAGTTGCGGACTGCTGCGCCGGGTAGCCTGCGTAGC
>Ga0114906_1001442_pt1 | contig 12490 bp, 16 predicted proteins | sample MalvirDeepMed_M9_FD_89687 | JGI IMG/M metagenome (GOLD analysis project Ga0114906, IMG submission 89687) | Marine viral communities from the Global Malaspina Expedition - Malaspina viral metaG DeepMed_M9 | ecosystem: Environmental > Aquatic > Marine > Oceanic | place: Mediterranean Sea...
GTACATTGAAATGATAAAACCAAGGCAAAACCCCCTGTTAAATCAGAGTATCAAACAGATTGAGCCTGACGGCTTCAAGGCGCCCCACGTTACCGGCCGCCAGGAAACCATCGACAAGCGCGAACTGCTGCGACTGTTCCGCAAGGAGAAGGCGACCGACTTTGTTGGCGATATTCAGCCAGGATTCCATCGGTTTGGCTTCAGTAAAGGCCAGTTTTCCCTGGTCGATTTGATTGCCGCCCTGCTCCCGCAGCTTGGGCCGGTGCATTTTGCCCTGTCAACCTGGACTGTGGCCAAGGCCGACCTGGGAGAGTTGCAGTCAATGTTGAATCCAACCGCCCTATTGTCGGCCCGATTCCTGTTGGACTTGAGCTTCCAGCGCCGGCAGCCGGCCTTGATTAAGCACCTGCGCGAAGGATTCGGGGAAGATGCCATTCGCGTGACGCGCAACCACGCCAAGTTCCTGCTTTTCGGGAATGACAGGTGGAAAGTCACCGTTAGGACGTCCATGAACCTGAATTTTAACCCCAGGCTTGAGGACATAGAGGTGAAGGATGATGCCGAGCTTTACGACTTCGTTGACGGCATCTTGGCCGACATTTTCAAACAACATGGCAAAAGACAAAACGACAAAACCGTCAAAGAACTCGGACAGCAGTTTACAGGCTTCACCGACTGAACGGGAAGCGGCCGTCAAGGTGTACGGGATGCTGCTGGAAGGACACTCTCGGCCAGAGATAGAGGAGGCCATCAAATCGCTATACCCAAAGCTGGACACCGGCAAGCTGGTTGGCACCGCATTGACGGCCTTTGAACGGTTGACCAACGAACCCCCGCGAATCCTGAAAGGCTGGTGCCTGGAAGCCAGCCGCGACCTATACCGAAAGATGTTGGAAGTGGGCGACTTTACCGGCGCCCTTCGCGCCATATCGGAGGCGAACAAAATTGGAGAGCAGATAAGACAACAAAACGATGACGATTTCTAAAGAGATTGCCGACAAGGTGCTGCGTGCAGACCTGAACAACATCAAGACCAAGGTAAAGGCCGGCAAAACCCTGACGGCGAGCGAGCGGGCCATCATTGCCGCCCACGCCGGTGGTAAGAATTTGGCCGACCAGCCGGAAGGGGGCAGGGCAAGCAGCAAGGCTGAACTGGCGCGGGCGCTTGGCTTAAATCGCTCGCAGTTGCAGAACCTGGAAAAGAAGGAGGGTTTCCCTAAACCAGACGACGCCGGCAACTACGACGTCGCCGCCTGTGTCACCTACCTGTCCGGCGAAGGCGTGGCCCTGGACAAGGAACCGGGAACAATCGGCGAACTGAAGGCCGAACTGCTAAAGGAACAAATCAAAAAACTGAAATTCCAGAACGAGGTCGAGCGCCGCAAATATATCGCCAAGGACGAGATTGCAAAGGAACTGACCCGCATCATTCACCAATTCAAATCGGTGCTGTACGGCGCCCTGGAGAACGAACTGCCCCCAATCCTTGAAGGCATGAAGGCAGCCGACATCCAGGTGCGAATGCGCGAGTCGTTGGCCGAGGCATTCCGAACAATCGAAACAGACAAGTGGGCCAAGGCTTCGCTTGAGAAAAGGGCCACCAGGGCGAGGGTGGCTAAATGCAAAAAGGTGGCTTCACCTTGATTGAACTGCTGGTCGTGATTGCGATCATCGCCATCCTTGCGGCGTTGCTGCTGCCGTCGTTGTCGTCGGCACGTCAGACGGGTTGGCAGGCTGCCTGCCTGAACAATCACCGACAGTTGAACCTGGCCGTGCGCGAGTTTGCCGGCGACCACCACGACAGGTTCCCGTATGCAAGCGCCTGGCGCAACGAACCCAGCGCAAGATGGGCCTGGGTGGCCGACTCGATGAGTGGTTCAAGCGCGTGGAGTACCTGGGCGCAGACCGACAGGGCGCTGTTCTGGTCGCCGCTGAAACCCTACACAGGGATGCGGATTTTCAAATGCCCAGGCGACAGGTCAACCGTCAAGTGGACGGGCCGCTGGGAGGCCGTTGACGAGGACAAGGGCGGCAATGTCCAGCAGCAACTACGGCCGCGCAGTTACTCGATGAATATATTCGTTGGCGGCTGGAGCGGTTGGCCGTTCATATACGATTCACAATTTAAGACGCACCGCTTGTATAGCGATGCCAGCACTCCAAGCCATCTGTTCACCTTCATCGAGATGCCGGCCGTTAGCATCAACTCCGGCAATTTCCGCGTCGTGCCGCTCCCGCCAGGCGGCGATGAAATGTTTTCGCAGGATTGGCCTGGTGTATATCATAACGGTGGCAGCGTGGTTTCGTTTGTGGATGGCCACGTCGAGTTCCGGCGCTGGCTTGAGGAGGACACAAAGAACATCCCGCTGGGAGCAGGCAGCCCAACCTCGATGGACAGCCGCCTGGTTTCAAGGGATAACCGCGACCTGGCCTGGTTGAGGGAAAGGGCGACCGTGCCAGACCCGAACAGCCATGATTGGTTTGCGTTCATGGGCGGCATCGGCCGGTATCACCGCGACGAGAACGTGCGCGAGGTTGCCGGCAAAAAATATGTTTCATGGGCCTGGTTTTGGAACAATTCCTGGTGACATACGTTGAAGAAATAGCACGGCAAGCCATCGCGCCGCGCAGCACCGACCCGCCCTGGCTGTGGGCAGAGAAGAACATCATTGTGGACAAGACCAGCCCTTTTCCCGGCCGGTTCAATTCCAACATCGCGCCCTGGACAAAGGAACCCATGGAATGCTTTGCCGACAATCGGGTGAAGGATTTGTCCATCATGTGCAGCGCACAATCCGGCAAGACGCAAATGGTGATGACCCTGCTGGCCTGGTGCATTGCCGAGGACGCCGGCCCTGCCATGTGGGTGATGTCGGCCCAGGACGAGGCCAAGACCTTCGCACGCACGCGCCTGATGCCGACCCTGGAGAACTGCGAGCCTGTGGCGCGGCTCTTTCCCGCCGACCGACACGCCAAGACGACGCTTGAAATAAATTTTGCCAGTATGCCGCTTGTCATCAACGGCGCCAACAGCCAGAGCAAACTGCAATCCAAGCCGGTGCGCTGGTTGTTCCTCGATGAGGTTCGCAACTACCCGCCAGGCGCCTACGAGATGGTGCTGAAACGCACGCGGGCATTCTGGAATGCGCGGCGCATAATGATCAGCACGCCCGACCATGAGAATGACCATGTGCATCGTGCATTTCTGGAGGGCGACCAACGCATCTACAAAGTTGAATGCCCCGAATGCAAAGGCCGGCACGAAATGGCGTTCGATAACATCAAATGGGATACGAACGCCGACACGTTCAAAAATGATGAATGGGATTTCGACGAACTGACAAAAACGATTCGCTACGAGTGCCCCGACTGCCAGGCGCCGTTCATTGACCGGCAAGACATCCGCAAGGCGTTCGCCTGTTCCGGCGTTTGGGAATCTACCAACCCGCAGGCGCCGAGCGAGAAGGTTTCATTTCGCTGGTCGGCCGTGCTGCCGCCATGGGTTGCCTGGCGCGACCTGGTGCAGGAATTTTTGCAGGCCAAGGCTGCGCTGCGAGTTGGTACGACTGTTCCCCTGAAGGTGTTCAAGTGCGAAAGCCTGGGCGTGCCATGGATCGAGGAAATGGAAACCGACGACGAACTGCGCGAGCTAGACCATCACGACGACGCCTGGCCCTGGGATGGCGAGGACTTCCGCTTCGCAACCGTGGACGTGCAGAAGGACTTGTTTTACATGGTGGTGCGTGCCTGGTCGAAGGACGGCCGCAGCCGGCTGGCGCATTGGGGCAAGCCATTGACCTGGGAGGACATCGAGGATTTGAGGGTGCAGCATGAGGTCAAGCCGCATCTGGTGTTCATCGACTCGGCCTACAACACGCAGAAAGTGTATGCGGCCTGCAAACGGTTTGGCTTCACTTGTATGCGGGGCAGCAAGATGCGCGACTTCGCCCACAAGCTAAAGGGCGGCGAAAACGTGCGCCGCGCCTACTCGCCCAGGGTGCTGGTTGACCCAGCCGTCGGAACCAGAAGCCAGGGCAGGGTGCGACCTGTGTCGCTTTTCCATTGGAGCAACCCGACCGTGAAGGACGTGCTTTACAATTTGCGCGAGGGCAAGGGCGCAAGCTGGACGGCGCTGCCCGATGCCGGCCAGGAGTACGAACTGCAAATGTTCAGCGAACGCCGCAAGGAACGCCACGACAAAGCGGGGCAGGTTGTTTATGAATGGCATCGAGTCGGCAAACGGGCCAACCACATTTGGGACTGTGAATGTATGCAGGTAACTGCTGCCATGATGGCCAGATGCTTGGAAACTTTTTTCACTATTGTTGAAAAAGGCCAAAAACGTTAGAAAAAACGCAAAAACTTTTTTCATTTATTTTCACAAAAGGGGTTGACATAAGCGAACAGTTCGCTTATTGTATTCCCAGCGCGAGGGAATGAACCCAAGCCACAAACAAAAAAAATGAAAACTGAATCGAAAATCGAATCCCTGAAGGGGTTAATCGCAGACGCCAAAGAGGCAATTTCTGACCCTGCTTTGGCCGGCATCTACAAGACCGAAATCAAGGGCCACATTGCCAAGGCCGAAAAGCAGATTGAAAAACTGAGCGCATAAACCAAGAAAGGAACCAAGTATGACAACAAAAGACAAACAGAGCGTAATTAGTGCAATTCAGGAGTTTGTGCCGGATTATTCGCCTGGCAGCGAATGGTGCAATTTCGCAAAGTCGGTTGATGCCGTGATTGACGGAGCCAATGACATAAACGACGTCGCAGTTGGGTTGCAGGCCGAGGTTGATTATTACCAAAGGGCGTTGCAGGGTGCCGAAAGACTAAATGACAACAACCCACAAATGCCCGCATTGTAACAAGCCAATCAACATCGGCCGTCTCCTTGGCAGCAAGAGCAGCGAGGCCAAGACCATGGCTGCCAGGCGCAACGCCAGAAAGCCGCCCAGGAAGGGCAGCAGGCCGCGAGGCCGGCCGCCGAAATCAGACGAAAGGAACCAAGAAAAATGAACATTTACAAAATCACTTGGGGTGACAACGAACTGGGCAACTGCATTGCTTGGGCTTCATCAAAAGCAGAGGCAAAAAAATACGTCAGCAGGTTGAAAAAGCATTACAAGGGGGAGACTTACGGCAACAGCGATACCGTGGAATTGCTTGAGCGGGGGTTTGAAATTCGCCTGGAATCATTCCCAAAAAACAAAAAAGCAGTTATTGACTGGCTAAACGAAGAAGTGGTTTTTGATAACGACCCGAAAGCTTGGAGTCTGGTTGGCGTGTTTAAGAATGCGCCCGCAGAAACCGCTTGACGAACCCCAGGCCGGCGTGTAACCTTCTTGGAGTGTTTTTTGATTTGAGCCTCGGCGTGCCTGCCGGGGCTTTTTTTTAGTCGCTTGACGATTCCCCGGCCTGGCGCAGGTTGGTTTTGGTTTGGTTCATTGTTAGAAATTAGCATCAACACAGCGGCCTGGCGGGTTTCCTCTTTTCCTGGTCAGGCCGTTTTCTTTTCCTTCGCTTGAGATTTCCCAACCTGCCCCGACTATCTTTCCCAAATGCGGGCTGAAGGTTTGTTTCTCGATTTCACCACCAGCGAAATCACCACCATCCTGGCCAAGGCCAAGACCTTGATTACGGAGGGCAAAACGCTGATGGCATACGGCATCGGCGGCCGCAACGCCACCAAGCAGTTCACGCTTCCCATCGACCAGGTGCTGCGCGAGTGCCGCTTTGCGCTCAAGAAGAAAGACCCCGCCACCTACGGATACCTGTCAACCCGCACATACGCAAAGTTCCGCAATGCTTAAAGGATTCTTAAAAAAACTGGGTTCGCTGTGGGAACCTCAATACCAAAGCAACCGTTACCGTCGGCCGCTGCGCTACCTGAACAAGGACACGCGCCAATTGATTCCGACCGGCACACATCAGCAACTGGTCAGCGCCGGCCGCTGGTTGTTTGGCAACTTCGCACCCGTGCGCGGCGCCCTGCTGGAGCAATGCACCTATAGCGTGCAGCCCTTCATCCCGCAATATGTCGGCAAGGACTTGGATTGGGGCGTGCGTGCTGAATCCTGGCTGAATGATTGGCACAAGATCATGGACATCCAGGGGCGCTGCGACTTCGAGGAGTTCCTTTACCTGTCGCTGCTGTCCATCAAGCGCGACGGCGACGTCGGTGTGATACTGACAAACACAGCCGGCGGCTATCCCGCCGTGCAACTAATACCGGCTCACCGCATAGCCAGCCGAACGCAGAGCGCGAACGAACATAACGGCGTAATAACGAACAAGCAGGGCCGTGCGGTGTCCTATATGATTGACGGCACACGGAAGGTTTCGGCGCGGGACATGGCGCTGTGCTTTTTCCCTGAATGGTCTGACCAGGGGCGGGGCGTCACTCCGCTATCGGCCGTCACCGGCGACTTGCAGGACGTCAAGGAGCTGCGCGAATACGAATTGAACGCGCAGAAGGCAGCCAGCAGCATCGCCCTGGTCGAACACAACGAGGACGGCTATGCCGACGACTCCGAGGCGTTCATCGACCAGACAATCGAGGACGGCAGCCTGACGACAACCCTCGAAACCCTTGAAGGAGGCGCCATTCGATATTTCCGTGCCGGCTCCGGCAGCAAGATCGAGGTCATGGACAGGAACAGGCCAGGCGCCAACGCCCAGGACTTCGAGAACACAATCCTTCGCAGCGCCTTCCAGGCGCTCGAATGGCCTTACGACCTTTCCCTTGACCCGACCAAGATTGGCGGCGCGGTGGTTCGCCTGGTGACGGCCAAGGCGCAGCGCACCGTCGAGAAAAACCAGCGGCTAGTCCGAAAGATTGCCCGCCGGATTGACGGCTACGCATTGGCCAAGGCCATGAAGCTGGGCCTGTTGCCGTTGCCCAAGGGCGGCGATTGGTATTCCTGGCACTACCAGGGGCCGCGCAAAATTTCAGTTGACGGCGGGCGCGATGCGGCGGCTGGCCGAGAGGATTACAAGCTGGGCCTGACAACCTTGCAGGAACTTTACGCCGACCGTGGACTGCATTGGGAGGACGAGGTAGAGAAAAGAATCACCGAACAGCGGTTCGTTTTAGACCTGGCCGAAAAGCACGGCATTGACCCGAACCGCGTTCAATTACTTACACCAAACGGACTACCCAACGAAAATGAAAATAAGACAGGAGTTTGAGAAATGGGCCATTCTGCCGGCGTGCATTGAGCAGGCCCAGGCAATGCTTGGCGCGAACATAATCGAGGGCGCAGAGAACGATGCGCCAGGCGATGAAATGGACGACTACACGTTTTCTGAGGGCGGCGGCGTGGCCATCATCCCTGTGCTGGGCGTCATCGGCCACAAACTTGGGCCTGTGGCCAAGATGCTGGGCGCCGTCGATGCGCTCGACATCATGGCGGCCATCGAGTTGGCGGCCGAGGATGACGAGGTGGATACCATCATCCTGGACATCGACAGCCCTGGCGGGACGGTTGCCGGCGTGCCGGAACTGGCCGAGACAGTCGAGGCTGTGCAGTCGTCCGGCACCAAGAAAATCTATGCCTACACCGACAGCCAGATGGCCAGCGCAGCCTATTGGCTGGCGGCCGGGGCCAACGGGATATTCGCCGCACTGTCGGCAGACGTCGGCAGTATCGGCGTTTATCTGCCTGTGGTGGACACCAGCAAGGCGCTGGCCGAGGAAGGCGTGACGGTTGAGGTGTTCAAAAGCGGCAAATACAAGGCGGCCGGCTTCCCTGGCGTGGCGCTCGATGTTGAAGTGCGGAAGCACCTGCAAACGGAAGTAATGGAAACCTACAATGATTTTGCCGGTTTTGTTAAAAAGTTCCGACCCGACTTGAGTTACGACAATTTGCAGGGCCAGACCTTCACCGGCCGGCGTGCTGCCAGGATTGGCATGATTGACGGCGAGGCTAAAAATCTCGATTCCCTCTTGCAAAAGCTGGGGAAGGCGTAAGATGAACTCAAATTGTTTTTGAACGATGACAATAGCACAGGAAAACGCCGAGCTAAAAACGCAGGTTGAAACTGCGACGGCCGGCATAGAGCAGGCAACCGGCGAAGTCGTCGCGTTGAAGGAACAGGTTGAAAAACTTGAGACGGCGCAGGCTGGCCTGCTTGAGAAGTGCGGCCAACTGGAGGGCGAATTGACCGAGGCCAAGGCCGACCAGGCCGACGTCGCGGAATTAGCCGGCGCCCAGGCTGTCGAGATAGTCGCCCAACAGGGCGCCGAGCCGGTGGCCGAGGACGTCGAGGAAGTCAGCAAGGCAAAAACCGTTGCCGAACTTTGGGACGATTACCACGCGATTGAAAACCTGAAGGAAAAAACGGTTTTTTATCGCACCGAGATTAAGCCGCAACTGTAATTTTATAGGAGCATACTGATATGGCAAACACACTAGGGGGCATCAATCTAGCCCAAATCGCGCAGCAAACGCTTGAGACGCTTTCGGCCGAGATGCCAATCGTTTCGGCATTCACGACTGACTTCAGCAGCGACGTTGCGGATGTCGGCGAATCGGTCAGCACTCGCGTAGCGACGGCTGTAAGCGCAGGAGATGCCACGAGTGGTTATTCTGCAACGGACGTAACTTCGACGGCCAAGACCATCACGCTGAACAAGCACAAGCATTTCACGGCGGCATTCACCGACCTGGAGATTGCAAAGGGCGGCATGGATATGCTCGAAAGGACTTTTGTCCGGCCGGCCGTTCATTCTGTTGTAAACGCGATGATGGACGACCTGCTGGCGTTGGCCTTGAATGCCACTTTCAGCAACAAGGTCACGGTTGTTGCCGGCAGCTTTGGCGCCGACGACGTGGCCGACCTGGCGGGCGACCTTACGACCTTGAACGTGCCGAAGTCTGACCGCGCCCTGGTTATCAAGCCGGCCTATTACGCCAACCTGGCGCAGGACAATGCCATCCAGGCCAGTTACGCCTACGGCGGCCCCGGTTCAATTCGGGACAACGCGGTGCCGAAGGTTCACGGTTTCAACGTGTACGAGTACAGCGACATTCCTGCCAACAGCGAAAACCTGGAGGGATTTGCTTGCGGGCCGGAGGCTTTGATTATTGCAGGCCGCCAGCCGGCGCTGCCGGAGAACTGGGCCGGTGCAGTTGAGTCTGTCCAAGACCCTGGAACCGGCGTGACGTTGCAACTTCGCAACTGGTACGAGGGCAAGGACGGGGCGCAGTACATCACGGCGACGTTGATTTACGGCGTGGCATCTGGCACCGACTCCATGAAGCGCATCGTATCCGCTTGATGAAAGTCAACCTGACCGTTGGCCGTAAAGGCACAAAGTACAAAGTGCTTTATGTCGGCGACGATGCCGGAAAGGCAGTCGCCAAAATGGCCGACGAGTTGGAAGCGGAGAAGGTGAGTTTTGACGAGGTGGCGGTTTTCAGAAAACCGTTTCACTTCAAACGGCGCAAACTGATGGCCTGACGGCCAGCGTTATGATTCAGCCGGCGGCCTGCAATTGCGGTCGTCGGCTTTTTTGTTAAATGAGCGAATACACGGACGATATCGCCGAGATGGTTGCCGACCTGCCGGTGAACTATGTCATCGGCGCGACGACCTACACCGGCGCCGTCAATGAAATAGCCAAGGGCCAGGACGCGGGCGAGGGCGGTTTCCTCGATGACTTCGACCTGACGGTGGTCGCCAAGAAGGCCGACCATTCAACCCTGCCGGCGCTTGGCTCCAAGATGACCGTTGACGGCCAGAGTTATCGTATCGAGAAGATTACAACCACACCAGCCGACGCGGCCGAGGTGCGGTTCAACCTAATGAGCGCCGACCGATGAGCATAAAAATCAATTCGGCGGCATTCACGCGGCAGTTGAGGCGCTACGCCAAGGTGAACAAGCGGAGTTTCAAGGACATCGTGAACGCCAAGGCACTCGACATGGCCTTCCAGGCGTTGAAACACACCGACGCAGCCAGCGCCAGCGCCATCGAGTACAAGCTGGGCGCCGTTGGCAACAAGGTAGGCAAGAGCAGGAAAACCGGCCAACTGCGGAAGGGCAAACGAATCCTGAAGGCCGACAGTTTCGCGGCCCGCATCGTCAACAGCCGGCGCAAGAAGGCTGGCCAGCCGATGATTTGGGGCAAGGAACTGGAGAAGGCGGCACAGAAACTCATCAACATGAGGGTGCGCGCCGTCAAGTTCCTAAAAAGCGGCTGGCTGCCGGCCATTAAAAAGTTGTCCTACGCAGTCGAGCGGCGCGACAGGCGCCCCTGGCCCAAGGGCTTGAGCAAGGGCAAGGCAGCCACCAAAGGCTGGGGCAGGCCGGCCAAGGCCGAACTGAACCCAGAGGCGTGGGTGGCCAACAGCGCCACAAACAACAGCCAACAGGCCATTGCGAAGATCAAGGCAGGACTGAGCATGGGCATGGCCGCTGCGGTGGCTGATATGGCCATTTACATCGAGAAGAAACTGGGCCGCGACTACAAAAAGGCAGGATTCTAATGGCATACAATTCACTAGAGGAAAAACTCGAAACCAGGGCCAAGGCTGTGCTGGACGCCGACAGCACGTTCAGCGGGTATTCAATCGTGGTCAGCAAAGGCGAGGACGACGACGAACTGGCCCTGCCTCGTTGCCTGGTAATCTGCAACAGCGGCGAGGAATCCATTCCTGGCCTGGGCAATTTCAAGTGCGAACTGACGGTGCGACTCATCGAGTCGATGGACGACACGACCCTGGCAACGCACCAGGCGCACGTTGCGGTTATGCGTGATTTGTTCATGGATGACGGCATCGCCGCCACCCTGTCCAACGAAACCGAGGCCGTGACGGTTTTTGCCGTCATATCCACCACCCTGGAAAAGGGCGTCGAGGAGCGGGCTTGGTTCTCGGAGGTTTCGCTTGAGGTTTTGGCGGCCTCGTCAAATATCACTTGAGAATTTAGGAGGACTTTATGGCTACAATCAAAGGAACGGCGATTCAATATGGCATCGCCACAAGTGCCGACACCGGCATCACCGGCCAGGCGGCAGTCACCAGTTTAAGCGGCGGCCACAGGGCTGAAACCAAGCGCGTGAAGGGAAGCAACGGCGACACGATGAGCTTCGTCATTTCCGACCAGACAATCGAGGCGACGGTTTCTATTGTCTGCGCGGATACGCTGGATATTCCGGCAATCGGCGACACCATCACCCTGGAAAACTTCGACGATGCTGACCTGAATGATGCTTATTATTGTATCAGCAGCGATGCCAACCACAGCAACGAGAGTGAACTGACGGCAACGGTTGGCCTGTTGAGCTTCAACGGAACATTTACTGGCCCGTAATAATGTGGATGACTACCTGCACAGCATCATCCCTGAGCCTGTCACCATCCTGGGACAGGAATTGCGGCCGTTTTCTTTAGGACATTATCTGCTGCTGAATCGCCTGGAGTGCGCTTTTTTGTCCGAGGACAAGGAACCGCTGCTGGGCGATTTGCTTTTGGGCCTGCTGGTCTGTGCCAATACCTTTGAAACATCGCAGGATTTGTTGCGGCGCGCCGACCTGGGCGACGACATAAAAGCCTGGGCCGAGAATGTCGGCGAGTTTGAGGCCGACGACAAGGCCGCGCTTTTCACCGACTACCTGGGCAAGGCCATGGAGGTGCCGAAATTCTGGACAAGTGGCCAATCCAGCGGCGCCAAGGCCGGAGCGCCCTGGCCGCAACTGGTACGCACGCGCCTGCTCTCCGAGGGAGGCATGACGGCAACCCAGTTGATGAACCAGCCGCTTGGCCAGACCTGGTGGGATTACCTGGCGCTGAACGAGCAGAAGGGCGCCCTGAAACTGAACGACGCAACCACCGACGAACTTTTGAAGCGACACAGGGAAGCACAAACCAATGGCGACGGCACACGTTAATGTAAAGGGGCGCACCAGCATGGACGGCAAGGGCTGGTCTGCCGGCCTGCGGAAAATGGAAATGGGTACGAAGGCGTCCGCTGGCCGGATGGCTGGCAGTTTTGCCGGCGCAATTGGCGGCATTTTTGCGTTCACATTTCTGGCCAGCGCAACCAGGCGAATCGTCCAGCACGCCGATCAGATTCACAAAACGGCCATTCGCATCGGCACCAGCACCGACACCATCCAGAAGTTTGATTTCGCGGCCACGCAGAGCGGCGCGACCATGGGCGACGTTGAAAAGTCGTTTTTCAACACAGCCAAGGCCATCGAGTCAGCCAAGCAGGGGCTGACAACCCACATTCGCGCCTTCGAGGCGTTCGGCATCACGATGCAGATGTTGAACGTCATGTCGCCGGAGCAGGTTTTCCTGAAGGTGGCCGAGGCCATCGAGAAGGCCGGCGGCGCCATGGACAAGGCCAAGAGTTTGCAGGACATAATGGGGCGCGGCGGCAAGGCGCTTATTCCCGCCTTTGTTTCTGGCTTCACCGGCCTGGCAGCGTCAGCGCCGAAGGGCATCGACACCGAAACAATAGAAAACCTGGTCAGGTTCAAC
>Ga0114906_1001443_pt1 | contig 12481 bp, 21 predicted proteins | sample MalvirDeepMed_M9_FD_89687 | JGI IMG/M metagenome (GOLD analysis project Ga0114906, IMG submission 89687) | Marine viral communities from the Global Malaspina Expedition - Malaspina viral metaG DeepMed_M9 | ecosystem: Environmental > Aquatic > Marine > Oceanic | place: Mediterranean Sea...
ACACCTAACCTAGCACCAAGTGCGCACCTCAGTTGGCAGGAAGTGAACTGTCGCGATGGGACACCCTATCCTGAAGACTGGCGCACGACACGATTGCATCGGCTCACGACAATGTTCGAGGACTTTCGGGCACTGGTCGGACATCACCCGCTCGTGATTGGATCGTGCTATCGCACTCCGAGTTGGAATCGCAAACAGGGCGGGGCTCAGAAGAGCCAGCATGTACGGGGCACCGCGATTGATGTGCATTGTCCGAAGGTGATGCTGATCGACGAATTTAGAACGCTGGCAAAACAATTTGCGACTGATGATGATCGAGTGGGGGGCTTGGGCTGGTATACGTGGGGCGTGCATCTTGATGTGCGACCGCATACGACGTTTGCGTTCTGGAATCAGGTGACGCGACAGACCCGCCTGCACGACAATAACGAAACGCCCCGCACGCAATGGTAAGCGTGCGAGGCGTTAGGATTCCGCATTAATTTATTATCCGCTAAATAATTCCATCTTCTGGTTTCCAACAGTCGGCACAGATACCAGTTTGTAATCCTTCATCGGTGTCGAGAACAACGTCGCAACGAATACAAACAGCCTTTTTCTCGACGATGATCTTTCTCAACCACCATGTTAAAACGGTTTCCCCGCAACTTTCGGCGTACGCTATCTCAACGGATTTCGGTAACCGTCTCCGAATGTATTTATGGGATCGAACCTCGGTCACTTCTCCGTACCCTGCGTCCGTGTCAAGATAATCGTGGCACACCCTAGAAATAAGTTCGCAGACATCTAAGGAACGGAACTCCTCGCAATAATAATGCATGGGAAGCGGTGCGAGGTGTGGAGGCAACGCACCGAGATACGATTCCCTAACCCAATACCCTTTGTACACCTGTCTTTCTGCGAGATTGTGTTGCACTGCAATTTCCTCGTTCTCTAACTCCACGCCCCTGAATTCCGTAATGGCTTCTCGCACCTTTGCTAAGAGGTTCGCAACGATGGCCTCATACTTCAGTTTCTTGGTATTTCGTCTTTTCGTCATGGCTTTCTCCTTGGCTAAGAGCCCGCCCGAAGGCGGGCTCGTGATGACCTGAGCTTTCGTTATTTCGCGTCTTCGATTTTCACAACGTCGGTGAAGATTCTTGCATCTCGCTGGTTGTTGTAATAAGAACCCTTCTTATGGAAAGCAACAATCAAGTCATCCCGAAGAAGAGCACCAGCAAGGTACTGGGCATCTTCGCAATTATTGTGGTTCACATCTTCGTCGGAGCAATTACTTACCCGAACATCCGTCACGGCTCCACCCCAACCATTGGATTCACAATACGTGGTCACACGAACTGTCACCACATAGCTTACCGTGAGAGGTGTCGTGCCTTGCGTTGCTTCTTTCTGAGGAATGTCTGTGCTGTTCTTCTTTTGCCAGTCGTGTGCCAGCTTCGGGTCAACTGGTTCATTCATGCTTGAGAGGTCTGAGGGAATCGTGTTTTCGTGGTAGTGATTAGTAGATGCCATGTCGTGCTCCTTGGTTTTGCGTTCGGTTAAAAAGTTGCTTTCCATAAAAAGAGTGTCCCATTTGTTTTAAACTCAAGTCAACAGGTCAAATAAAAAACACAAGAAAAAAGGGGCATGTTTTCCTAGGAAAAACAGCGATTCTGAATTTATTTTGTGGAAGTCAAGAGATATGACTTCCATCGCCTACCAAAACACCAGCGAGGCAGGGTGGAAGTCAAGAGATATGACTTCCAAAAAAAAGAGCCAGCCCGCAGGCTGGCTCGTCGTGTTACGGTTCCTCTCGTTAATCTGAATTAAGATTATTTCACTTCCGATATGCCAGTTGACGATCCTCAAGTGACGGATACACACGCTTCGCTGTGGTTTGTCCTTTCCAGCCCCGCTCAACATCTCCCATAATGTTGTTGGAGCTATTTAGACCAAAGCCACGATCATCACCTCTACCATTTTCCAGTAGCTCTAAGAGGAAAGCATTCATTGCAGGCACGTCGATATCACCATCAGCAAAGTTGATGCCATCCTCGGTTTCCGTGATCTCGCATGCGTCTAGGTAAAGCACCACAGCTTCATACGGGTTTGCCAAAAACTTCGCAAGCCGACGAATCGGCGTGGCACCCTGCATGGGAAGCCCACGCCATTCCCACAGGAAATTAGCTAGACCATTTGCGTGATTGCCTCGTGCTATCACACTCCCTGTATCTTCATCTACTTCATTGCGAAACCATTCCAAGACCTTCTGTGTAGTTGTATTCATGTCGTGCTCCTTGGTTACGAACCCGCCCGAAGGCGGGCTCAGGGTGTACAGTTCTGTTTCGTTTCTTAATACATCTTCCGATTATCTTGATAATTGGGTAACTGATTTCTTCCATCCATGTTTCTATAGTCGTAGCCTCGTCCATCCTCATCTGTGCTAAATAGAATTAAGGTTTCTTCGGTTAGGATGTCATTACGCGGAGTAAGATTGGCTTGATCCCATGCCATATCTCGTGCAATTCGTTTTGCATCATCGTAGTTAGAGGCTTCAACCTCAACCTCTGTAGTGAAAGTGCCTTCTAGTCGAACGTGAATCTTCATTGGTAATTCTCCTTGGTTAAAGAGCCCGCCCGCAGGCGGGCTCAGGGTGTACTACAACTCCTTGGCTATGACATCGAAGGCGTAGCATTCTGATCAGCGATTCGTTGTGCCTTCGTAAATGGCTTTTCTCGTCCGTTGAGCCAATACGTATTCCCATAACTATCCGAGGGGGTAAATACATGCAATCGCTTCTGGCGTACGATACGCAGACCAAAGCAAGCCCGCAATGAGAAGTAGCGCGAGGGTTCGGCTTTTGATTTTTTAAGAATTTCTGCTCTCGCTTCTTCCAGTGAATTGTATATTTCCAGACCAGATGCCTTGCATATTTCCATGACTGACTCCTTTTATCGAATGATTAACTCTTTCATGCTCTCCATCACGCACTCGTTATTGTCATTAAAAAGACGAGGGTTCTCTTTAGAGTGCGACCACAACAGTGTGTGGAATTCGTCCTCAAGCAAGCGTCCTAAGAATTCTTTTTCAATTCTCTCAAGCAACTCACGCCCGAAGTCAGTCATTTCCCATCGTGGGTCTAGTTTTTTAATCGCGCCGATGAGTTCGAGAGTGTCAAACATATCAGGCGTTAGTTCAAACTCCTCAATCATCGTAAGATTGTCAGCATTGTTTTTGATTGCCATTAGAACAGCGGCCATTTTAATTTTCCCGCGATCCGAGCAACCAAATTCATCAAACCACCAGTTCAAGTTAACAGTCATTTGAACTCCTTTCAGTTCAGATTTGTAACATTTGTTGCTTTCCATAAGTATGATTATTGATTTTTTTTAAACCTCAGTCAATAGTAAGAACAAGAAAAAGAGGCACATTTCCCTAGGAAAAACAGCTATTTTGTATTTATTTTCTGAGCGGGGCAGTACCGTTGACCAAAAATCGGTCAGAGTTTCTCGACTGCAAAGCCGAGTGGCAGGAGTAGCACCTCAATTGCTCGCAAGCCTTTGTCCGAGGAGACAGGTTTAAAGGTGCACGCTTGACCTTCGCGAGCTTTATCAAAACTGATGGGATCAATAAATGCTCGCGCATGCGCAAACCGAGCGAGCCCCTGCTCGTCACGAATAAAACAATACCCCTGATTGAGATGCAGTCGAATAATCGTGCCTTGCATCAGCGGGTGAATCCTGTGAATTGCCCCTGCACGTCTTGCCGTGTGCGAAGATGGATTTGATCTTTCGTCCGTGTGCGTTGCCACTCGCGCACATCGGCAGGAGCCACGATACTTACTATGCGCTCACGGCTTTCAATGAGATCATCCAGCACTTTTTCAAACGTGTGAATCATCGCATCCATCTGGTGCAACGTCTGCACATTATAGTCATCGACGCTATCGGGACAGAGTGACTTATTTGTGGGTGTGCTCATAATTATCCAACCAATCTGTGACCGCTTCCGCAATGATGAAGCTCATGGATTTACCGACACGTTTCGCGATTTTTCGCAAGCGTGCTTTTTCGTCGGGGAGCAGATGCGCTCCCACAGGGTCATTTCGATCAGCCCATAGTGTCATGATGTACTCCTTTAATGTAAGTTGCAAGAGCCCGATAATCAAAGCCTGTGCATTGGTAGAGATGATCCGAGGTGGCGATTGTCCACTCCGCCATTTTCTCAGGGTGAATAATAAACGCAGTTAGCGGTTCCACGCCGTGAAAGATAATAAAGCCCCCGTGACCACGCCGAGCGAGTTTGCGACAGGTCAGAAGTTGCACCTCGGTAATGTGAAATCGCGGGGCTCCGAATTTTACTTCCCACCACGTCGTGCGTCCTGCCCACGTGCATGAAATATCAGGCACGCCGAATAGGTGGCGATCTTCGTGTCGGAAGATGACCGCTCCCTGCATCACGTCTCGCATCGCTCGCACCAAAGTTCCCTTCACATTCGCTTCAGTCGTCATTACGTATTCCAGACATCTATCAACTCCATCCCGAAATTATTGATACCATGGGCGGGTTGATAATCCGCTCTCAGTGCTAATTTATTTTTTTGAAATGGTTTGTAATTCACATGGTGATGCCACCGATTAAATTTCCAGACCACTGTTGCAACATCAGGATGCATATCTGCAAGGATTTGACTTTTCTTCTTTGTACCTTCGACATCATAAAACTCTTTTGTGTTACCCCCTGACATCGTTTGCGTTGCTCGTTTCCCTGTAAGGAACTGATTAAACTGCACAGTGCACCACCCATCTTTCATCATACGTAGACTCAAATCCGTGTCTTCGTTATAGCGACCTCGCCATCTGTACGGCAGATCATTGCGAATCAGGCAACAGCTATAGATTCGGGTGTTGAGTTTAATCGGGGGACGTGCATCGGTGGATGGGCAAAAGATCGAGTATTGCAATCCCGCCTGTCCAATATTCTGATAGCGCAACACAAATTCTTCACACACATAAAAGGGTGTCCCTGTCATGCATCGCACTTTCATGTTGTGATTAAGTCGCTCAAAGGATTCAAGATTGTCGTCCATAACCCAATGCCACGCATGTCCTGTTTCTATCGCGTGATCCCATGAAAAATTTCTCGCAGGACCGGGGCCAGTACGCGGATCATCATCCTGCCAGAACCGATCGTACTCCTCTAAATATTTGCGTGGCAAAACAAGGAGTTGTGACTCGTCCACAAGATTTAAATAATGATCGCGTTCCTGTTCTTCAACCACCAGATAGAAGGGCACGTTCATTTGTTTTAAGGTTCGGCTTGTAGGGTTCCGCTTCCATCGTCCCTTGCTTACGATATAAATGGGAAACCGAGGCTGATACTGTTCGGTCGTGGCGGTGTAAATATACTTACTGGCTTTCTCTAACAGAGGAAACCATGCTTGTTTCGTCTCGATCCGTTGCATCCCATCAAACACCTTTTCGCCACCATACAGATGTTGTTTAACGACCTCGTGAAAGGTATCGTAATCCGCTTGGTTTCTAAATTTGAAAGTAGCCGTGATCTCAGGTTTAGGTTGTTTCACATTATGGTATTCGGGCATTCCGTCATAGTCATAATCTTTCCCTAAGTTCAAATCGAGGCTTAATTGATTGTCAGACATAATGTTTTTTCCAAATTTACCTTTTTTCGGGGTGCTGTACTCCCCCCTCTCGTCCATTTCGTGCGGGTTGATCGGGACGACCACTCACCTGCGAAGCCTCTCGGCGCAGGATTTGATGCTGATGGTAGTTCATAAAGAGTTGAATCTTCAGCCGCATCCGTTCGGCTTCGGGTGCCCCTGCTTGCGTCACGCTATACCGTGGACGGTAATCGTCCAACGATTGGATCAGTTGCGCATACGCCATCTGCCGTTCGGTGAATTCCGTCACGAAGCATCCTTCCATGTTGCTCCTGTTGCGACATCCCACAGAATGGGCACCTGCAAGGAGGACACGGTTTGCTGATTCAATATCTCCTGTACTCGCGTAGCGGATTCGAGGTTCGGAATATCTCCATCCACCTCATCGTGCACCGTGAATCGCATCGCGAATCCTGTATGGGCTCGCGCACGATGCAACGCCACGAGTTTCTGCTTGCAGATATCCGCCGCTGAACCTTGGATGATTCCATTCAGAGCTTTGTGCAAATGTTGCTGGTTCGGAAATCGCATCCGTCGTCCGAGCACTGTTTTGATATAGCCTCGCGTGGAAGCCAGTGTGCTCGCTTTCTTGAGTAACGCACTGACTTCTGGCAATTCTTTCGCATAGATTTGTTCCACCGCCACCGCTTGGCGAAGTTTCGGATGCCCGCGACTGGCTTTCTCCTTGCGCAACCGAGTCGCTTCGTCCTCGGTAATGAAGCCTAACATCTGTGCAAGACGCACAGGGCCAGCGGCATAGATTTTTGCAAAGTTCAGGTTCTTGGTTTCCCGATAGGTGATGTCCGATTTGAACGGTTGCAACATCTTCCAGATCAGATCGTGAAAGCTCAGAAGCGGATTCTCCTGATACGCCTGAAGCACCGCAGGGTTGCTCGCATAACTGGCAAACAGGCGATACTCCATCTGCATGGCATCGGCAGAGAGGAACAGCGTGTCCTGCGCAGGCACATGCAACTGGCGAATCACATACTGTTCTTCGGGATCAGCTTTCATCACCTGCTGGATATTCACGCCCACCCCGCGAGTGATCGCGGAACTGGAAAAGCGTCCTGAAATCGTGCCTACGGATTCCGCTCGCAACTGGTGCAACGCATAGCGCAATACGCCCTGACTATCCACGGCTTTCTGATATTTTAAAAGATACTTACTGCGCAGGCTCTTGAGTTTCAGGGCACGTCGCAGAAGTTCGATGACAGGATGGTGCGTCGCTTTCAAGACCGCATCCGTAAAGCTTGGTTGCTCGCTCGCGGTTTTCGTGAGGGGCAACTGGAGCTTGTGAAACAAGCGCACCTTATCGGCTTGCTTACCGGGATCAATATTCAAATCCGTCTCCCGATAAATTTTCCACAGACAGCGTTCAAAATCCTGCTGGCTGGAATACAGCCAGCGTTCGAGAAGTGCATGATCGATCAGGGTGCCCTGTCGTTCCATCTCGCACACGACAGGAATGATGTCATCCTCAAGCTGGCGTACCGTCTGCAACTCCTGCGCATCCAGCAGAGGCCAGAGTTTGGCCTTGAGCGTGTGCACCTGCCACGCATCGGCTTCGGCTCGCGGAGCGACCTCGCCTGCATGATAGGTTGCCATGCGAGTCGCATCCAATTCCTTCCCGACCTTCTCGATGCCAAGGTAGTCGCGTACGAGTGAATCCAGATTGAAGCGATGGCGGTGATCATCCAGTAATGCCGCATAGTGTCCTACGTCAGAAAACGTGCATCCTTGGGCTTCCAAATCCACGCCCCATGCTCGCATCATGTGAATATCGAATTTAATATTGAGCCCGACCAGATGTTTGTTGCGGAGTTCGCGGTGCGCCCATGCACGACATTGATTTTCATCGAGATTGCCCCCGCCCTGATGACCCCACGGCAGATACAATGTGCTTCCGTCAGGGCGTGTGATCGAGCACCCAATCGGGCGATGCTTCTCCCACCACTGGAGCCCGTTCGTTTCAGTGTCGAAGGCGAGCTCAGGAATGTCTGCAAGGTCAGGGAGCGCAGGCGGTGTCCAGTCGTGCTCGACTGGAAGCCCGCCCAACAGATCATGCATCACACAATCCCACGAGAAGCCCTAGCGCGATCACACACATGAAGGTGATGGAGTCTCCTGCAAGCAGGGCGATTGGCGCACCAATCACAATCGCGCACGTGCTGATAATCATGGACATGCTCAACCTCTCTTTCTCTCTTCGGAAACAAAAGGAGCGTGACTCTTACTGATGCATTGACAGGAGCCAAGGAACCCTCTCAATACACCCCATCCACCTAAACCTCAGAGTCACACTCCACATACTTACAAGGATGCGAGCACACTGGTCGCTTCGTTCGCATTCGCCTGTGCACGCTCGGCAATCTCTTGCGCTTTCACCGCACGCCGTTGCGCTTTCTCAGCCCGACGCTGAATGCGTTCCGTCTCTTTCATCTCAAGAAATGACGGACGAATCGGACGGAACACCGCTTCGTCGCTGGTAATCGTAATCGTGTTCGGAATCTGGCCTTCAAAAATATTCTTATTAATGTAGACCGTACTCCGCACACCAGTTCGTGAATAAGCCACATCGCCAGCGGAATTAATCTTCCGCTTAGACAAAGTAATGCTAGCTTCGGGAATATACTTATCTGACATACTCATAGTTTTTTTCTCCTTACCTTCCCACAGCATAACTGAATGGGTAGGTTCACTTCAAGAAACTTTTTAAACGCATTTTAAACCGTTCAATCCTGTACCTCTTCAAAAGACTGCAAGACCGCTTTGGTGAACTTCAGTTGGTTGTCCCCCTAATTCTTGTCCTTCTGACGCTCGTTTAGATCATGTATCAACAGAATTTCACGAACTCGTTTCATCGCAAGTGTACGCATCATGTCGTTCAATCGTATCTCGTGCCCTACACGAGCTTCTTCGATCACCTGACACTTCTTCATGAATTCCAATTCCTCATTGGTCACTTTCCACTGACAAACAGATCGACGCATTGCGCGAGTCGAGATATCTTTATATTCAGACATTGTTCTTCTCCTTGGAAAAAAGGCAGGGGCACGATGCCCCTGCCCACTTGTTACTTGTTGCTCTTTTTGTGCTGTAAAACTATCTCGACGGAAACAGTTTCACCTTCCTTAACATGCCGATAATCACCTTCGGGATAGGCAACGATCTCACTGAGTGCGTCTTCCACAATCTTCTGATTCTCTGGCAACTCCATCAGTTCCTCAATTCGCACTCCATTCGGCACTGTCAGTTCCGCTTGCAACTCGATTGTCTGTTCTGCTACTTTAGGCATAACCTTCTCCTTAGAACAAAGGCAGGAGCACCATGCTCCTGCCTACCTCAGTCGTACCCTTCGTCCTTCGTGTCCTTGTCCAACATCCCATCCCACGGCTCATTCGATTCGTGCTCCCAGTACCCCTTAACAACAATCTTCCCCCTTCCGCCTCGCGTCCATCTGTAAGGGTCACTTGCATTCCATGTATCGTGCGTCACACCGTTGATCACGGTCGCGTAGTGTCCACCCCTTAAGTCACGACCTTGCTTCTGAATATCACAGATGATTGTCCTGTCATTCGGTAAACTCTTGCCGAGTTCTTCCGCACAGAAGTACACAGGCCCGTCATCTATCGCCACCCATCGCCAGCCCGCCTCTTGCATCAGACGACGAAACCATCCACGAGTGGTGCGGATGCCTGTGGATGCATTCCGTTTCCCATCATAGTGGCGTGACCACCAAGACAACGTGTGATACCAGTACTCATAAGTCTCTCCTGTACCAATCGCCACGGCTCTCGCGACGCAATCACGACGACCGCGAATTTTTACCCCCGCAGGATCATACTCGTGACGACCGCCATCGTTTTTGTGAAATCTCATAGGAGTTATCATCAGTCATACCCCTCGTCTCTACGATCTTCATAAACTTCAGTGTCATCGTGTCCCTTTCGCCATGCATCGCATTCCAGTTGCCGAGGCCGTGACAGCGTTCCCGTGAAAGGTTGCACCATGGTGTTCGGAATATCAGCAATGGGATGCACTACAAATTGCCCTCTTTGACCACGTGGTCGATCTACTGAGATATGCAAGTGACTCCCTGCATGACCAATGATCATCCCACTACACTTTCGGCCCGCTCTCAAATAGAACAGCACTTGGTTTTCCCATGCCGTACCGATTCGACTCATCTCGGAAGGGCATGTCCACTGGACGTGTGTTCCGATTGGTAATCTCATCATTACCCCTTGGCTAAAGAAATAAAAAAAACAACTTCAACAATATGTAAGAGTAACATAAATAAAAAAATGAGTCAAATCCCTGATGACCTCTTACAGTGTTTTGAGTCTGTTTTTGATTCTTGATGATGAAAATGCTTAGAGAAAAATACCAATGAAATTTTTTTTTCAACACATAAATTTTTTTTTCACAGCACAAGTAGTAATTCAATTTTAAAGTGAATCATTGTTATACTAGGGTTGCAGACCAACACGTTTAAAGCACAGACGTTTTGACGTGGAACGTCGGTGCTTTTTTAAGAGGTAGCGTGTTGGTCTGCTTCACGGAGCCCACATGGATTTTTCACGATGCAACCTACCGCCTTACGATCACCAGCGCGAGGGTATTCGTGCGCTGGTCGAGCACCCAGTGTTCGCGCTCTTCGACGAACCGGGAGCGGGGAAGAGCAAGCAGGTGATCGATGCGTCGCTCATGCTCTACGAACAGAAGACCATCGATCTGGTAATCATCGTCTGCCCCTCTGCCGTGAAACCTGTCTGGTTCGATCCAGAACTTGGACAACTCGCACGCCATCTCTGGCCGGATGTGCCCTGTCACATCTCGGAATTCCATACCAAGGGACGACAATGGGAATCAGGGACAGCAGGCACGCCACTCCGATGGGTCATTACGAATTACGAATACCTGCGTGACCCGCTCAAGTTGCGCACCCTGCTCGCGCTTGCAACTGACCGCACATTGCTCGTCCTCGATGAAAGCTCGGCTGTCAAGACCGCACGAGCGCAACAAACACGTGCCTGCAAAAAACTCCGACGACAGTGTGGGCGGGTGGTGTTGCTGAATGGCACACCGATTGACAACTCGCCGCTCGACATGTACTCGCAAGGCAACATCCTGAGCCCCACCATTCTGGACACACCGAGCCTGCAAGTTTTTCGGGCTCGGTATGCGACGATGGGCGGGTGGCAGGGACGCGAGATTGTGGGCTGGCGTGACCTCGACGATCTGACCGCTCGCTTTGCGCCGTACGTCTTGCGACGACTGAAGAAAGACTGCCTTGACCTGCCAGAGAAAATGGCACCTGTCACAATCACCGCGACGCTTACGCCTGCGACATGGAAGCACTACTGCAAGATGCGCGACGATCTCATGGTCTGGCTTACCACTGCCACCGCATCCGTCGCGAGTCAAACAATCACGAAGGTGATGCGCCTCGCGCAAATCACGTCAGGCTTCATCGGGGGAATCGAGGATCAGGGATTGGATGATGATCTGCCTGCGTACCTGCGCAACGAAGAGGCTCCGACAGTCTTCCACGAGCTAGAAGAAATCGGAGACGAGAAACTGCAAACCTTTGTGCAGTGGCACGCCGATCAACTTCTCGTGAATCCGAAATTCAAATGCATTGTCTGGTGTCGCTTTCGGAACGAGGTGTCTCGTCTGCGTGATGCGTTGAAGACGCGAGTCGAGGTGGGGACGATCTGGAGCGGGCCGAAAGAGGAACGGGAACATGCGTTGCGCCTCATGCATCCCGACACCACCCCGAACGCTCCTGCCGTACTGATTGGCACACCCGCCACAGGTGCCTTCGGGCTAAATTTAAGTGGAGCGGATACCGCCGTGTACATGTCGAATGATCGACGACTGCTTATTCGATTGCAAAGTGAAGACCGCATCCATCGTCCGACACAAACACGCACGTGCAACTACTTCGATGTCATCGCCACAGGGCCACAAGGTCAGAAAACTATCGACCACCACATCATCAAGATGCTGTGGGAGCGACGCGATTTGGCAGACATGACGACTTCCGCATGGCGTGATGCGCTCACCGAAGAATAAAAACCACACGTTTTTCCTAAGAAAATAGCCCCTTTTTAATTATCTTTCTGAGAGTGAAGATAAGGGTTGACTACAGTTTTAAACATACCCTATACTCACTCTTATGGTTAACGACATGAACAATTCTTTTGCCGAGGGGCACATCATGGAAACATATAAGGGATACATCTACACAGAAACTGAAGCAGGAAAGACGAGAGAGATTCGGGTCTTCCCACTCGATGAAAAGATGAACAGTAACGCCATCGTGATTGAACGGGACGCACCTACTGACTTAAGTTTTCCTAGACCGCACCCCGTAACCACCTTCGGGACGATGGAACAAGACGGAAAGCCATTTGAATACGTAGAAGCCTATCCAAAGTCTCGATGGACTGGACGAGAGGTCAGGGACTTCCTCAAGAGCCGTTACCAATTCAATCTCAAGTACCAGCGCACTATCACACTGTCCAAAGAGAAGATGCAACACTGGCTGGACTCAGAAGAAATTCGGAACTGGAGAATGAGCGGTAGTCCATATATCGGAGCGCGAGAGGAAGCTGAAACAGAGGCACTGAAGCGACAAGCAGATTACTGTCGAATGATGACGAGACAGACAAACGAATCAAAGTAGAACTAAACCATCAACACGGGCGAGCCTGCGGGCTCGCCCTTTAGCCAAGGAGCAAGACCATGACAAAAATAATTGAGCATGTAATCGTCCGAACAGAAAAAACAATGGTGATTACAAACGATCCCCTC
>Ga0114906_1001449_pt1 | contig 12475 bp, 9 predicted proteins | sample MalvirDeepMed_M9_FD_89687 | JGI IMG/M metagenome (GOLD analysis project Ga0114906, IMG submission 89687) | Marine viral communities from the Global Malaspina Expedition - Malaspina viral metaG DeepMed_M9 | ecosystem: Environmental > Aquatic > Marine > Oceanic | place: Mediterranean Sea...
AAAGTATCAGTTGAGTTCCGGGGTGCTTGCACTGGGTTATGCCTACGTGTCCAACCTCAAGGTTCGCCAACTGGCCAAGCCCTACATGGACGAATTCGCCCGCCAGACCAACATGTCGGTTGGCCTTACCTGCCGGGACCGGCTGCACATGATTTACGTGGAAAACCGCCTGCCACCGGAGGCGTCCCTGTTGCGCATGGACATCGGCCTGAAACTGCCCATGGCCACCACCTCTGCCGGCCGCGCCTACTACTGCGCCATCAGCGACAAGGCCCGCCTGGTAATCGACGACGCCATGGCCGCTAAATACGGTGACGACTGGCCAGAGAAAAAGGCAGGCCTGGATCAGGCCATGAAGGATTACAAGGAACACGGCTTCTGCCTGTCCATCGGCGAGTGGGACCGCAACATCAACTCCGCCGGCGTGCCCATCCATCTGCAGGATGGCACTATCATGGCTCTGACCTGTGCCGCACCGTCTTACCTGGTGCCGGCCGAAAAACTTCGCGGTTCCATAGCGCACCAGCTCGCAATGCTGGCAGGCGATATCGAATCGCTGGGTGTTTGATAACAGCCGTGAAGTAACGAAGGGAGGTGGCGAGCAGGCCCTACAGAAACCGTGCGGAGCCATGGATGGCGGAGCCGAGCGTACAAGGATGTATTCACAGCGTGTTTCTGTAGGGCCTGCTCGCCACCTCCCGACAAACTCCAAAACAAGAAACCGCAGAACCCCTGCGGTTTTTTTGTGCCTGTAGTTTAATGGGTGGTTGAAACCACCAAAGAACTTGTATTAAATCGTACGCATGTTTCGCTAGTTAAAACCATATTTCAGAAAGAATGCGAGGAGAAATCATGTCTGAGGTCGTTAGCTATAACCGGGAAGGCAACATCGGCGTTATTACCGTGAATTACCCGCCGGTAAACGCCCTCGGCCAGGCTGTTCGTTCTGGTCTGCTCGCAGCCCTGGAGCAGGGCCAGAAAGATGCCGAGGCCAAGGCGCTTCTGCTGGTTTGCGAAGGGCGCACGTTCATTGCCGGCGCCGACATTCGTGAATTCGGCAAGCCCATGCAGGAGCCCACCTTGCCGACACTGGTCAACACCTTTGAAAACAGCGACAAACCGCTGGTTGCCGCGATCCACGGAACGGCTCTGGGTGGTGGTCTGGAAACCGCTCTGAGCTGTCACTACCGGGTTGCGGTGAGCAGTGCCAAGGTGGGTCTGCCGGAAGTGAAGCTGGGCCTGCTGCCCGGCGCCGGCGGTACCCAGCGGCTTCCGCGCCTGACCGGTGCTCAGAAAGCACTGGAAATGATCACCACCGGTGAATTTGTCGGTGCCAAGGATGCTCTGGCCCTGGGCATTCTCGATGCCGTGGAAGAAGGCGACAATATCCGCGCTATCGGCATGGCCTACGCGCAGAAAGTAGTCGATGAAGGAAAGCCGGTGCGTCGTGTTCGCGATATCACCGACAAGATCGAGGCTGACAAGGGCAGCGATGTCTTCGACCAGTTCCGTGACGAGCTGAAGAAGCGGGCCCGGGGTCTTTTCTCCCCGTTCAAGTGTGTCGACGCTGTGGAAGCGGCGTTCAATCTGCCTTTCGGCGAAGGCATGAAGCGCGAGCGGGAACTGTTCATGGAATGCATGGAGTCGCCCCAGCGCGCCGGTCTGATCCATTCGTTCTTTGGGGAGCGTGAAGTCTCCAAGGTCAAGGGACTGCCGAAGGATACGCCGGTTCGTGACGTGAAGAGCGTTGGCATAATTGGTGCCGGCACCATGGGTGGCGGTATTGCCATGAACTTCGTCAACGTGGGTATTCCGGTCACCATCGTCGAGGTCAAACAGGAGGCCCTCGACAAGGGCCTGGCTATCATTCGTCGCAACTATGAGAACTCCGCGAAGAAGGGCAAATTGACACAGGAGCAGGTGGAACAGCGGATGGCGCTGATCACCCCGAGCCTGACCTACGACGATTTCCGGGACGTTGACCTGGTCATCGAGGCGGTGTTCGAGAACATGGCCATCAAGAAAGAAATCTTTGCCAAGCTTGATGAGGTCTGCAAGCCGGGTGCGATCCTGGCGTCCAACACGTCCACCCTGGATATCGACGAGATTGCGTCTGCCACCAAGCGCCCGGAAGATGTGGTGGGTATGCACTTCTTCAGCCCGGCTAACGTGATGAAGCTGCTGGAGAACGTGCGTGGCAGCAAGACCTCCGACGAGGTAAAAGCCACGGTGATGGCGGTCGCCAAGAAGATCAAGAAAGTGGGGGTCATGGTGGGCAACTGCTATGGCTTTGTCGGCAACCGGATGCTCCACAAGCGTGGTACTGAAGCCATGTCCCTGGTGGACGAGGGCGCCACCCCGCAGCAGGTCGACAAGGTGCTGACCGATCTCGGCTTCCCCATGGGGCAGTTTGCGATGTCCGATCTGGCCGGGATCGATGTGGGTTACCGGATTCGCGAAGAGCGCCGCAAGGCTGGCGAAGACATTCCCGCCAGCTGGATGGATAAGCTTGCCGAACAGGGCCGCCTTGGTCAGAAGACCCAGGCAGGTGTATACAAGTATGAGGAAGGCAGCCGCAAGCCGATTCCTGATCCGGAAGTGGAGCAGCTGATCGAGCAGTTCCGCAAGGAGCAGGGGATCACGCCCCGGGAGATTTCCGACCAGGAAATCCTCGAGCGCTGCGTGTATGTGATGATCAATGAGGGCGCGAAGATCCTGGAGGAAGGCATCGCCGATCGTCCGCTGGATATCGACATTGTCTGGATCTACGGCTATGGCTTCCCGGCCTATCGCGGTGGCCCCATGTTCTGGGCCGATCAGGAAGGTCTGGACACCATTCTCTCAGCGGTTAAGAAGTACCAGGATACCGTTGGTGGCGAGCAGTGGGAGCCGGCGGCTCTGCTCGAGAAGCTGGTTGCTGAAGGCCGTAAGTTCGCTGACCTGTAACTTGGCGGGCGGGTCGCGGGGCGGGGTGTCTTTTCCTTTGGGAAAAGCAACTCGCTTTGCTCAGACATCTTTTCCCGGCGGAAAAGACACCCCGCCCCACGACCGGCTTAGCTGAGTGTTTAGGCTAACCCGACCTACATGTTTCAAAAATTGAGGGCATTGTTATGTCTGATGCAGTAATCGTCTCCACCGCGCGCACCGGCCTTGCGAAATCCTACCGGGGCTCTTTGAACAACACGCACAGCGTGGATATGGCAGGTCACGTTATCAAGCATGCTGTTGAGCGCGCAGGTATTGATCCGTCTATTGTTGAGGATGTGATCATGGGCGCGGCCTACCAGGAGGGCGCCCAGGGCCGGAATATTGCCCGTCTGGCGGCCATCCGCGCCGGTCTTCCGGTGACCACTGCCGGGTTCTCCATTAACCGGTTCTGCAGCTCGGGGTTGCAGTCCATTGCCCTGGCGGCACAGCGGGTGGTGTCCGAGAAAGTACCCGCCATGGTGGCCGGGGGCGTTGAGTCCATTTCCCTGGTGCAGAACGAGAAGATCAATAGCTTCCACGCCACCAACGAGTGGCTGATGAAGAACAAGCCCGAGCTGTACCTTTCGATGATTGAGACGGCGGATATTGTCGCCAAGCGCTACAACGTCAGCCGTGAAGCCCAGGATGAGTATTCGCTGATCTCCCAGCAGCGCACGGCGGCGGCCCAGCAGGCTAGCAAGTTTGACGATGAGATCGTGCCTTTCGATGCCACCATGCTGGTCAAGGACAAGGAAACCGGTGAGGTCAGTGAAAAGCAGGTGACCCTGAAAGGTGACGAGTGTAATCGCCCGAATACGACCCTTGAGGGCCTGGCGGGTCTGGAGCCGGTGCGTGGTCCGGAGCAGTTCATCACGGCGGGCAACGCCAGCCAGCTGTCGGACGGCGCCTCCGTTTGCACGGTGATGAACAGCACCTATGCCGAGAAGCACAACATTGAACCCATGGGTATTTTCCGTGGCTTCGCTGTGGCGGGTTGTGAGCCGGATGAGATGGGCATCGGCCCGGTGTATGCGATTCCGCGCCTGCTTGAGCGCAATGGTCTGACCATGGATGACATTGATCTGTGGGAACTGAACGAAGCCTTCGCGTCGCAGGTGATTTACTGTCGTGACCGCCTGGGCATTCCCATGGAGAAGCTGAATGTAAACGGCGGCTCAATTTCCATCGGCCACCCCTTTGGTGTTACCGGCGCCCGCCAGACAGGCCACGCCCTGATCGAAGGCAAGCGCCGTGGGGCGAAATACGTGGTGATCACCATGTGCATCGGCGGTGGCCAGGGTGCTGCTGGCCTGTTCGAGGTGGTTTGAAGCCGGCCTGTATGAGATCGGGGTCAGAAGAATGCTTTCTTTCGACCCCTTGTTGACCAAAAGGGGAAATGCATGGACAGACAAGCAAAAGCCGTCGTCTGCCGGGAATGGGGGCAGCCTGTTCAGGTGGAAACCATCACGGTAGAAGGCCCCAAGCGGGATGAAATCACCATCAAGATCGCGGCCTGCGGCGTTTGCCACAGCGATCTGTCCGCCACCACGGGTAAGATTCCCTACCCGCCTCCCCTTGTATTGGGGCACGAAGCCGCAGGCGTGGTTGTCGAAGTCGGTGAGGGCGTCACGGCCTTCAAGGAAGGCGACCATGTGGTGAGTACCTTCATATCCATGTGCGGCAAATGCAGCCAGTGTGTTCGTGGCCGCCCGGTGCTCTGTGAGAACGCCCGCAAGGCCATGTTCAACCTGCCGGATGGCACGGTCAGAACCAAAGGCGCGGACGGCGAGCCCCTGAACGTCTTCGGCGCCTGCGGCGTGATGGCCGAGTTCGCCACCATGCACGTGGACAACTGCGTGAACGTGGACGAAACCGTGCCGATGCAGAACGCCGCCCTGGTGGGTTGCGCTGTGATGACCGGTGTCGGCGCTGTCTTCAATACGGCAAAGCTGGAGCCCGGCTCCCGAGCCGCCGTGTTTGGCATCGGTGGCGTTGGCCTCAACGCGATCCAGGGCTGCGTGACCGCCGGCGCCGAGATGATCGTGGCGGTGGACAGCAACCCCGCCAAGCTGGCGATGGCGAAAGAGTTTGGTGCCACCCACACCGTGAATATCAACGAGGTGGAGGACGCCGCCAAGGCTGTGAAGAAAATGACCGGCGGCGTTGACTACGCCTTCGAATGCGTCGGTGCCGGGCCGGTGGTGGAACAGGCCTACAAGAGTCTGGGCCGTGGCGGTACCGCCGTGGTCGTGGGTGTGGCAGATCCGAAGGACAAGACCTCGCTGACCACCCTCACCCTGCCGGCGGACGAGCGAACCTTGAAAGGCAGCTGGCTGGGTTCGGCAAGGCCGCAGCACGATTTCCCCAGGATCCTGGGTCTTTACAAGGCTGGTAAACTCAAACTGGATGAACTGGTTACCCGTACCTACACCATAGAAGAAGCCGCACAGGCGTTCGATGATATGGTGGCAGGCAAGAACGCCCGTGGCGTTATCGTATTTGAATGAAGGGGGAAGCATGAACGAGCTGAACAGGAACTACATCAACGGCCAATGGGTTAGCTGGGCCGGTGACATGATCGACGTTCACGAAGCTGGCACCGGTGACGTGATTGCCCGCGTTCCTGCCGCCGGCGCGGATGAAATGGAACAGGCCATTGCCGCCGCCGATGCGGCGTTTGAAAGCTGGTCGGAAAGCACCCTGGAAGAACGGATCAAGGTGCTGGAACAGCTGCACGCGGGCCTTAAAGAGCGCGCGCCGGAAATCGCCGAGACCGTCTGCCGGGAAGTGGGCATGCCCATCAAGCTGGCCACGCCGATCCAGGCTGGTATGCCGGCAGCCGTGACCAAGAGCTACCTGAAACTGCTGCCCGACTTCCCGTTTACCGAACAGTCCGGCAACTCCGAGGTGCAATATGCGCCGGTCGGTGTGGTTGGTTGCATTACCCCCTGGAACTACCCGTTGCACCAGGTGATCCTGAAAATCGTTCCGGCGATTGCGGCCGGTTGCACCGTGGTGCTCAAGCCTTCGGAGATCGCCCCCCAGACGGCGTTTATCCTTGCCGAGATCCTCGATGGCACAGACCTGCCCAAGGGCGTGTTCAACATGGTGTGCGGCTATGGTCATACCGTGGGTGATACCCTGATCAAGCATCCGGATGTGCGCATGGTGTCCTTCACCGGCTCCACCCGCACCGGCAACCTGATCGCCCACGCCGCAGCCGATGACTTCAAACGCTTTGCTCTGGAGATGGGCGGCAAATCCGCCTCCGTGATCCTCCCGGACGCCGACCTGGCGGCTGCTGTTAAAGGTACCATCAACAACTGCCTGCTGAACTCCGGCCAGACCTGCACCGCACTCACCCGCATGCTGGTTCCGGCCGACAAGCACGACGAGGCCTGTGAACTGGCCGCCGCTGCCGTGGCTAAAATGACCCCGGGTAACCCGCTGGAAGAAACCACACGGTTGGGCCCGCTGTCGTCTGCCCAGCAGCGTGACAAGGTGATCGACTACATCAAACTGGGTATCCAGGAAGGTGCCAAGCTCATCGCCGGTGGGCCGGAAGCGCCCGAGGGATGCGAGAAAGGTTACTTCGTCAAGGCGACCGTCTTCGGCAACGTAAAACCGGACAGCCGCATCGCCCAGGAGGAAATTTTCGGGCCGGTGCTGTGCGTGATCCCGTACAACGACGAAGCAGAAGCGGTGAAAATCGCCAACGGCACCCAGTACGGCCTTTCCGGTGCAGTCTGGTCCGGCGACGACGCCAAGGCCAAGAAAATTGCCAGCAAGCTGCGCACTGGCCAGGTATTCGTGAACGGTGGTGCGTTTAACCCGATGGCACCGTTTGGCGGCTTCGGCCATTCCGGTATCGGCCGCGAATTTGGCAAGTGGGGACTGGAGGAGTTTCTGGAAATCCGGTCTTTGCAGCTGTAAATGCCGATAGGCTGGGCTGCCGATCGGTGGCCCTGAGAGTTAGATCGGCCACGGGGTGGGGGTGTCTTTTCTGCCGGGAAAAAATGTCTGAGCGAAGCGAGTTGTTTTTCCCAGAAGAAAAGACACCCTCGCCTCGGGGCCAGCCCCCAAAGCCTGTAAGCCCTAGGCCTTCCCCCCAAGCAAAATCCGCACGGCCGTACAGGCATCCTCCAATTCTGCTTCCCTGGGTTCGCGTCCGGCGATGATGTCGCTGTAAAGGCAGGACTCTGCCAGTCTAATCATGAAGTAAGACAGGCTGAAGATGTTCATTGGTGGCTTGATATGCCCGGCTGCTACCTGGTCTTTCAGCATCCGCGTGTTGGTTTCGACCGTGCGAGTGTGCAGGATCGACTGGGACGAGGTGAGGATCTTCAGGGCATATTCCGGGTCCTGGTTGATGAATCGCCGCAGCGGCTCGAAGTGCAGGATCGCGGAGTTGGTGCGGCGGTACACGCCGACAATGTAGTCCACGCCAGTGCCGGGCGTTTCGGCCATGGCCTGTCGCCAAAGGGGTTCGTACAGGGACCAGAGAATCTCGCCGATCAGCAGATCCTTGTTGCCGACCCAGCGAAACAGGGTGGCGCGGCCAATTCCGAGCTCATCAGCCAGCGGCGCCAAGTGAATGCGCTCACCCTTGAGCCACATGCGACGTGCTCGCTTGAACGCCTCGGCCGGTGTTGCCCTGGTTACGGTTTTGTCTGCCACTGAAACCTCATGCCCGAATTTGGATTCATTTTAACGGCTAAACCCGGAGCCGGCTATGCGCGCGGTTCTGACGGCTTGTGATGGTTTTGTGAACTTTTCCGCCTACACTCTGCCATGAAAGCATCGAAAGCCTCCGGCAAATTCAGCGAAGCCCATCACCATGACGCGAACGGTACTGATTATTGAAGACAACCCCGGCATCGGTGAGCTGGTCCGTATGCAGGTTTCAGATCTGGGAATGAAGCCCGTGCTCGTGGACCGGGGGGACACCGGCCTGGAAAGGTTCCGTGAGGGCGGCGTCGATCTGGTTATTCTGGATCTGATGTTGCCTGGCCTGGATGGTTTGGCGGTGTGCCGCGAGATTCGTGCCTGCCCGGGCTATGTGCCGGTTCTGATGTTGACGGCAAAGAGCACAGAGCTGGATCGGGTCCTGGGCCTGGAGATGGGCGCGGACGATTACCTGACGAAGCCGTTCAGCGTGGCGGAGCTGGCAGCGCGCGTCAAAGCGCTTTTCCGACGGGTAGACGCACTCTCTCAGGCAGCGCCTGCCGGCGGTCAGGCTGATGAGATTGAGGTGGACGGGCTTCGGATTGATCCGGTTCGCCGGCGAGTGTTTGTGGATGATCGGGAAGTGGACCTGACCGCCCGCGAGTTCGACCTGCTCTGGCACTTTGCCTCCCATCGGGGCCGGGTGTTCAGCCGGGAGCAATTGCTCGATTCTGTGTGGGGTTACAACCATGAGGGCTACGAGCATACCGTGAACACCCACATCAACCGCCTGCGCAACAAGATTGAAGCCGATCCCGCCGACCCACGATACGTCCAGACGGTCTGGGGTGTTGGCTATCGGTTCATGGATTAGCGATGGCCCTGTCTGTCTTCCGCACCCTTTATGCCCGGCTGGCGATCGGTCTGTTCCTGCTGCTGCTCGTGGTGGGTGGGCTCTTTACCTTTCTGAGTCTGGCTTCGGTGAGGGAATACTCGGCTGCGGTCAACCAGCAGCTGAACCGCGACCTCGCCCGTAACCTGGTGTCTGACCGCAACCTGGTAACCGATGGCAAGCTCAACCGCGATGCCCTGAAGCAGCTCTTCGAGCTGTACATGACCATCAACCCCAGTATCGAAATCTACCTGCTGGATACCGAAGGTAATATCCTTTCCTACTCCGCCGACCCGAACAAGATCAAGCGCAACCGGGTATCCCTGGAACCGGTACGCATCCTGCTTGAAAACCCGGGCGCTTACCCACTGCCCGGCGATGATCCGCGCAGTCATGACCGGCGGAAGGTCTTCTCGGTAACGCCGGTGCCTTCGGCTGCGGATCCAACGGGTTATCTGTACGTGGTTCTGCGCGGCGAGGAGTACGACCTGGCCGAGAGCATGGTGCACAGTAACCGGCTCCTCCAGTTAGGCGCGGGCGCGCTGGCGGTGAGCCTGTTCGTGGGCCTGCTGGCCGGGCTGGTGTTCTTCCGATTGCTGACGCGTCGGCTGTCGCGGCTGACCGAGCGGGTGGAATCCTTCGAGCGCGGCATGTCGCCGGAGCGCGCCGCCGCGGTGGCGGGCAAAGGCGATGACATTGATTACCTGGCCGCCCGGTTCGATCAGATGGCCCAGCGAATTGTTGCCCAGCTGGACCTTCTGAAACACAAGGATGCCCAGCGCCGGCAGCTGGTTGCCCAGGTCTCCCACGATCTGAGAACGCCACTGGCATCCATCCAGGGTTATATCGAAGCATTGCGCATGAAACAGGACACGCTCGCCGCCGAGGAGCGGGCACGTTTCCTGGATGTGGCCCTGACCGAAAGCCACCGGCTTGGTCGTCTTGTGGAGGAACTGTTTGAACTTGCCGCACTGGATGCCCGGGAGAAACAGCCGAAGACGGAACCGTTTGTGGTTGCCGAACTGCTGCATGACGTGGTGCAGAAGCACCAACCCGAGGCGGAGCGCGCAGGCGTTGCCCTGTCGATTGTTTCCGTCGCTCCGGTCCAGGTGCTGGCGGATATCGCCATGACCGAGCGGGTATTGGATAACCTGATCAGCAACGCCCTCAGCCATTCGCCGAAAGATACGGAGATCACACTGGGCGTTGTCGAACAGGCCGGGGGTGCGCAAATTACCGTCGCCGACGCTGGCCCCGGTATCGATGATGAGCACCTGGAGCACGTCTTCGAACCCTTTTATCAGGCCGCAGGTGCGTCCAGGACGGGCCATGCCGGTCTGGGGCTCGCGATTGCCCAGCGAATGGTGACGCTGCAGCAGGGAAAACTCTCGGTACGCAATGCCGATGGCGCCGTTTTCAGTGTCTGGCTGCCCCTGGCCCGCGACAGCTCGGTCGCGGGCGGCGAAAAATCCACAGCGTTATGAATTCGTAATACCTGGTGAACGTTTTCGTGAATCCACCGCCCTACGCTGTAGGTATGGAATCACGTGAAGGAGATATCTGATGAAACGCAAGATCATGGGTCTGTTTTCCGCAGTGGCATTTGTCTCTGCAGTTGGTCTGTTCACCACCTACGCGGTTGCCGAAAAGTCGGAGTCGCAGATGAGCAAATACGCACCGGATCAACCGGGTCTGGCCGTGGCGACCTTTGCTGGCGGTTGTTTCTGGTGTGTTGAGGCCGGGTACGAAAAGCGGGTGCCGGGCGTGGTGGAAGTAGTCTCGGGCTATTCTGGTGGGAAAGAGGCAAGCCCCTCCTACAAGCAGGTTGCCTCGGGGCAGACTGGCCATACCGAAGCGGTACAGGTCTATTACGACCCCAACGAAATGACATACGAGGGCTTGTTGCAGGCGCTCTGGCGGATGATGGACCCGACCGATAATCAGGGTCAGTTTGTGGACCGCGGCCAGCAGTATCGTCCTGCTATTTTCTACCATAACGCTGAGCAGAAGCGCCTGGCCGAGGCGGCCGTTGCAGAATTGGAGGCATCCGGAGTTTACGAGAAACCCGTGGTGATCGAAATCGTGCCGTTTGAGAAATTTTACCCGGCGGAGGAATACCACCAGGATTATTACGACAAAAACCCGGTGCGCTACAACTTCTACACCTTCAACTCTGGACGCTATCAGTTTATCGAGAAGGTGTATGGCGAAGATTACGAGCTCGATTACACCCGGTTCCAGGAGAATGCCACAGTGGACGCCAGTGACGATCTGGTGGACGATGAAAGCGCCAGCACAGAGCCCGGCCAGATGGGCGTTGGCTTCGATCCGGCAAGCTTTGAAAAGCCGGCCCAGGATGTCCTGAAGCAGCGCCTGACGGATATGCAGTACGAGGTGACCCAGGAAGACGGCACCGAGCCGGCGTTTAACAACAAATACTGGGACAACAAGAAGCCAGGACTCTACGTGGATATTGTCTCCGGCGAGCCGCTGTTTTCTTCACGGGACAAGTACAAATCCGGTACCGGCTGGCCCAGCTTTACCCGGCCGATCACACCAGACGCGGTGGTGGAACGTGAGGACAACTCGTTCTTCATGACCCGTACGGAAATCCGCAGCAGCCACGCGGATTCCCACCTTGGCCATGTCTTCAACGATGGTCCTGCGCCAACCGGACTACGCTACTGCATGAACTCCGCGTCTATGGACTTTATCCCGCTGGAGAAGATGGAAGAGGCCGGTTATGGCAAATGGGTTGATGACGTCAGACCAGAGAGCGACGCCTGACTCACAACCACAAATCCGCCACCCGTGTGTCCCGGCTGAAATGGTGCAACACCTGGGCCTGCAGGAGTTCAGCCGTGGCAACCGCATCAATCAGGGCGTTGTGGGCGGCATAGTGAGGCAGCCCATAACGCAGCCGGCTATCAGCCAAGCGAATCGACACGGGCTTCTTCCCCAGCAGTTGTTGCCAGCGTGACGGGTTTCGGTCCGGGTGCAGGTGAGCCTCAATGGCCATGGTATCGATCAACGGAAACCGGATTCCTTCCCCCAGGCGCCATTGCAGGGCAACGTCGAAGAACGATCTCTCGATGTTGCGGTAGTGAACCACAGGGATACGCCCGTTCAGGCTGGCAAACAGATCCTTCAGGATATCGTTCAAATCCGGGGCCTGGTCGATATCACTGTGGGTAATGCCGTGGATAGTAATCGAGGTCTGGTGTAGCGGGAGCTTGGGCCGCACGATCCAGTGGCGGGCTTTGCCCAGCTGGATGCCGTCGAGCGTAAACGGCACCAGACCGATACTGACAATCGAATGTTGATTGGCGTCCAACCCGGTGGTCTCGAAATCGAGCGCGACAAAGGGCACCTCGGATAAGGGCGTCTCCGGCGACACACACCCACTCTCGTAATAGGCTTTAAGAATCGGGGACTTGCTCTGCTCCGCCAGGGCCTTGAATTGCTCGGGCCATGGCAGGCGTGTAACAGAATTCTCGGCCTGCTCCTCACTAGACATTACGGGCCACCCCGGCGTGATACCGGAATTTCAGGAACTTCTGGGCACCGCTGACTACCTGGAACGCATCCTTGAGATGGCTGCGCTCAAACGGTGAAAGGTCTTCGGGCCGCACGTTGTTGTCCGGCTGCCGGTCAGCCTCGATTGCCAGGGCCTGGTGTCGGATACGAACGATGGAGATAAACTCAAGCGCATCCCTCAGGTTGCCCAGATCGTCGTCCAGCAGGAGCTTGGTGTTGCCAATGGCTTTCAGTCGTTCGAACGAGTTCTGTGCACGGGAGCCGCAGGCCAGGGCATGAACCCGGATCAGATCCGACAGGGGCGCTGTTCCGCGACGTTTCAGGTTGAAGGTCTTCTGGTGCTTGCCATCCTCTTCCAGCACGAAAGTCCGGAAAAAGCCGATCGGCGGCGTGCGGTTCAGGGCGTTGCGCGCC
>Ga0114906_1001450_pt1 | contig 12472 bp, 12 predicted proteins | sample MalvirDeepMed_M9_FD_89687 | JGI IMG/M metagenome (GOLD analysis project Ga0114906, IMG submission 89687) | Marine viral communities from the Global Malaspina Expedition - Malaspina viral metaG DeepMed_M9 | ecosystem: Environmental > Aquatic > Marine > Oceanic | place: Mediterranean Sea...
GATGCTATTTGCCTAATCATGCTAGCCATCTCATTTTCAAAACCATTCTTTATAACGTCCTTTAGGCGCGTCTCGCTTTGATATAAGATAGTTAAGTTTGGGCCCCCAAAGCGCACTGTAAATCCATCAGCGACGCGTCGATCATTAATAAGATGGCCCACTTCTCGATTGAGGCCTACCTTGCGTGCTTCCCCATCTGCATTCAGCGATTCCTCGTGGGAACCATCATATGCATTGGCTGCAGCTTGTGCAATTCCTTGAATAATTTCTAATGTCGTAGCCATTAATTAAGTCTCCTTCTCTGGGCGCCAACCGGCTAGCCAACGTTCTTCTCGATTTTCTACCCATTTAACGTAACATGAGCGGCAACATTCAAATTTATTCATGAAGAGGTTATCACGTACATCAAACGAATATTTATCACAAACAGAGCAAACCCTATTTGTATCCTTATTAAGTAGTTTTTTGTTTATTAAAAATCCGTCTTGTTCTACTTTGTCTTTGGTTTCGGCTAATTTAGCAAATTTCTTTTGTGCATCTTGGGATTGTGTAATGTATTCTTTCTCTTTATCCTCGTCCCAAAAACGACGTGGATTATTAATGGCTTCTTGGCCATACTTTTTAGAAATTGCTTTTTCTAGCTTAACAATATATTCTTGTTTATCTTTATCCATTATGGTACCTTAGCCGATGAGATGCCGTCTCCCGAAGCAAAGCTGCCGGCGCCGCCGGGGCCTCCAGCGTTATTTAAAGAGCCATTGCCGGTTCCCTGGACGTCCGTAATCGTGGTACCAGTTCCGCCATTATTGTCTCCCATTCTCCACCACGACAGGAGGCTACCAGATGTCGACAAATCTCCAGGCGCGCCGCTGTTATAAATGTCCGTAACATCACCCGATGTCAGCTCTTTGGTCCATATGCTAACTTCGTCTAAATAGCCCTTAAATCGATCTGAGTTTCCTAGAATGGCCCCGATCGCAACCGGCTGTGAACTATCGTTAAGAGACGAGTAGGAGCCCGCCGAAAATGGGTTTGTAGCTGAGCTGGACACCGCATTAAAATAGATTTTCATGCCACTAGTCCCTCCTGAGCCATCATAAGTCGCCACAACATGATTCCAGCTCCCCGTAATATTAAAAGACCCCCCGTATTGTTGAATATAGACTGAGCCGCCCGCGTCTCCATATAGTTTAAAATCTATAGGAGGAGGATCAGTCGGAGCATACCAGGGGGGATCCCCGAAGGTGAGGTGCCACTCCAGGGCAGCTGAGGTGGCGCCATAAGCAACATTTCCCTTGCTGGCGATCCTAAACCTTTTCATTGTAGCGGCATTAACCCAGGCACTGATACTGAATGCGTCATCGGAACCACCAGTAGTAAAGTGATAACTGCTGGGATTCGCAACCTGCATAGAGCCGGTTTGAGGGGAGACGAGTTGACGCAAGGCATATGTATTACTAAACCCCGTTACGAAGTCCACCCCATCTAAAGTTTCTATGTCTTCGGCATCAACCCCGTTAATGGAAGCTATATCGGCTATCTCTATCGCATTTACTTTGCTAACTTCTGCCATTATGTTATCTCTATATAGGTGCCATCCGGGCTAAAATAAATAACGTTGGCCGTATCGGTTCCATAGCCTACCACCCTTACAATATCGCCCGTCGATGACGGCGCCGTAAAACTAATAGTTCCGGAATCCAGCCCAACGTAGCAGGCGCCCCCTTTAACAAATGAACTGCTGTCTCCTAGCGTTGCAGCGTCAAAAAACCCACGTATCAACAACCCGTCAGATACAGCAGTTCCTAGCGCTATAGCCAGAAGTACTCCGCCGCTAGTTCCTGTCGCATCTGCATCTGTGTACTTCCATACTCCGGATGAGTTTAAGTACATAAGTTTTCCGGCAGCCAGGGCGTCAGTACCGTCTTCGGTTCCAAAAGTCACTACTTCGCCTCCACCCGTATTATCCGAGAGCCCAGTAGGATCATGATGAATATCTAAAGCCGTAGCGGGACCTGTGGTTCCTATGCCAACGGAACCCGTAATCAGAACGTCGCCAGCAAAGAGGGATTCCGCACCAGCCATAAGCATCGTGGAGCCGCTTATATGGCCGTCCACCAGCAGGCGTTCACGGTCGCCGTCCCATATAAATTTGCTATCTGCATCAAGAACACCGCCCCCATTAAATTGCACCTCTCCGTCTTCTCCTGCCGCAGGGTTCGACATAGACAAATTGGTTTCTAGAAAATAAAGAAGACCGTTTTTAGATTCTACCTCGGGGATCCACTTACTCACCTGTCACAATCTCCGTTGATAGTGCGAATATTCCCAACGATGCAACGGTGCCGATCCCAAAACCCAAAGCAACAAACCACGGAGCCGTAGAGGGCTTTTGCTTCGTTACAAGTTCATAAAGTCTATCATTTTCTAATGTTTTGAGTATCATCATCTGTTCGTATCGCGATTCCCACGACTTTATCTCTATGTCCTTATAGTTTAACTGTAATTCATAACGTTGTTCTTGCACGTGAAGTTCGTATCCGATGCGCAGATCGCACTCAGCATCTTCAAATTTCTTGTCTACCGCTATCTTTGCCGCGGCGTCCAACGATAAAAGGACCCCATCAAAGGGTGCCGGGTCTCCAGCCTCTAGAGAGATAATATCGTACTCTGGAGAAGACACTTCTTCTTCCGCAAAAGCATACGAAGGAAATACAAGATTAAAAACGACTACTAAGGATAATAATTTTTTAGCCATGTTCTAGTCCATACAATCTGGCTATCTCTCGCGCCAATTTATCGGGATCATTATAACCCTCATCAACAAGTTTTTTAAGTTCCTTCTTTTTGTCAGAACTCAGGGTTTCATTGCGAGACGCATATTCTTCTTCTAATGTTTTTAGGCTCTTGTTATATTCTTCTAGAGCTTTGCTCTTTTCTTCTGCTTCTTTTTTGTGACTCTCATTAAGATACTCAATCTCCTTTTTATAATTCTCCCTAGAACCATCGAAGGCTTCTATTACTGTAGTTAAAAAGGCGCCGTTTCGCGTGAGAAGATAAAGCAAAAAGCCAACGAGTAATAATAAAAGCATAATCGGAACCCAAAAGTGTGCCTTGGTCCACGCCCACGCCTTCTTTAGGGAAGTTTTAATAGCCAACCATTTCATTACTTAACCCCTTTTAATCTCGCTACCGTATCAACGACGCCCTGCGTTCCAATATATACTACAGTGATCATAGTCCAGTCAGCTGATGCAAGATCGGCAAAAGCCAACAAACAAGTTGCCGTCGCCCAAGCAAGAAGCTTGCGAGAAACAACCTTGTTTAGGCCTTTATCTAGTAGATGTCTCATGATGTTCTCCTTTGTATAATTAGTAAAGGAAAACAAAGATTACATTTAGACTTCGACGTGGGCGTAGGCCCCCTGCTTATCAATTATAATTTGAGTATCAACACAATCCTTCAAACTATCCAGGTGAGATATCAATATCACTGTTTTGAAAAAAGACTTAATCAAATCAAGAATACGAATAAAACCTTCCATATTGTCAGCGTCTAATGCCGTACCTGGCTCGTCCAAAATAAAAATATCTCCCTTGGGAAGGTTGGATACACTCAGCAACGCCAATCGAATCGCCATAGCGGCAATCGTTTTCTCTGCGCCGGAGCCCATTTCTAAGGGTCTCGGTTCGTGCTTGGGGTGCTTAATAAAAATGTTAAGTCGTCGCCCATCGTCTTCAAAAAAAGCTTCGAAGGAAACTATATTGGCCAATACCTTTGCAATTTCCTCATTGATCACGGGAAGCTGCTTTTTAATAATATCATAGGCGATCCCGTTGGAGTGCATACAACGCATATAAAGATCATAGGCGGCGTATTCTTGTTGGATATCTTTAAACTCTTTCTGTTGTTCCATGAGGTTGGTATGCTTTTGTTCTAAAGATCCCTTAAGTTTATAATATTCTAAAACCATATTTTGGCAAACACCGTGTTCTTTAACAAGTGTTTCTGTTGCATCTAACACTTCCTGTCGTTGGGTGGCAAGATGTTCAAAATTCTCTATGTTTTCGCGATTGTCTTTATATTCTTCGATCTTTATTGCCAGTTCGGCAAGTTCACTTTCATACGACACAATCTTATTCTTCTCTCTCGCATATGATAGCTGCAAATCTTTAAGATCGCTTTCGCTAGTAGCACGACTTATGGCTAACTCATCATATTTTTTATATTGTGCGGCTACCTTCAAGGGATTCAGCTCCTCTAAAAACTTTTTAAGTTCTTTTGCCTCAGCAATACTTTCAAGTATTTGCACCTGGAGCTGGGGGGCCTCGTGTTTGGCCTTGTGGGCATCGTGAATAAACTTACAATGGGGATATTCATTCCCGCATGGTACCTCATCAAGTAGTTTAAGCTTCACGCTTTTGGTATTATAATCTTTTTGAAGCAGCCTGGCGTCTCGGACTAACGATTCCATTTCGTCCTGTTTAACATCAATTAGTTCTTGCTTGCGTTGGAGTTCCTCGGCATCAAACCGTTCTAAAATTTCATCTAAATTCCCAATATCGCTTTTAAACTCTTGTATTTTTTGACCTCGCTCCTTATTTAAACGCGTAGCGGTAGCTAAATTCGACGACAGTTCAGCCTTCCTTTGTTCGGCATCAATAATGTCTACAACCTCATGAGGAATAGAATCAATTAGATCGTTTACTTCATCCAGTTGAGTGTCTTTTGTTTCAATTTCTTCTCTGAGCTTCTCGCAGTTTTCTTCTTGTTCTGCTAACTGACTATTGGTTTTTTTGATTTCTTCCTTAGCCTCGACGATATCTTCATCAAAGTTCCGATCGCCAATACGTCTCAGGACGCCTTTTAAATCAGCACTATCTTCTTTCGCGAGCCTATATTTCTTCTCAAAAACTTCCAAGTCTAAAAACTTAGCCAGAATTTCTTTACGACGAGTTGAACCCTCTTTAATAAAAGAAAGTGAATCTAGTTGGGATGCCATCGACGTTAGAAGAAAATCCTCTATGGTGCCGAAATGTTTACGAATGGCAGCATCAGTTTTCATTCTGGTAGTGTCATTGAGGCTGTGATTTTCGCTCATAACAGGATCAAAATAATCAAATTCTAAATCGGTCTTCGCCTCCTCAGTCACCTCCCCTTTCAACTTCTTAACATACTTTTCGGATTTCCTATTGATGGTATAGACCTTATCTCCTATTTGAAGCTCAACTTTGCCAGAGCATACATTCTTATGCTGATTAATAACATTTAAGTTCTTACGTTCATTCTTAGATGTTGTATTAAACATTGTATAAAGAAGTCCATCGATAATACTAGATTTACCGGAGAAGTTCTTTCCGAAAATTCCCACAATGCCGTTTAGTTTTTCAAAATCAACTCTGTTGTTCTCGCCATAGTTAAAAAGATTGTCCCACTCAAAATTGTTTAACTTCCAATTAATATTTCGCGCTACATCTTCTGTGGCTTCCGCCATTTTGTTATACTTCTGATTTAGATTATTAACGCGTTCCAACATTTCATTGGACGCCTCATAGTCTTTCAAGTATTCTTTCATGAGACGCTCTTGCACAGAAATGTCTCGGAGATTTTCTTTAAAAAACCCATTGCCGTTTACATTAATGCTGCCTCTTTGGCCTGCGGCCCTGTTTAGGAATGTAATGCTCTCAGGAACAAATCGATGTTTGGCGACTTCCACTGCCCTCTTCATAACATTCAATGGAAGGTTGTTGTTGCTCACAAGCCGTACACGGGCGCCAGAGGGCACCGTGGTGCCTCGGGGCATCCTACCCTTCGGAGTGAGTTCAATGGTCACAAAGGGCTTAGGATTGAGTAGTTTAACGTGTTTTACGCTGAACTCATCTTTGCTCTCTATCTCCCAAATCAGAAAGCCCTTGTCGTTTGTCTCGCCATGGTTCTGTTGTACGATCGATCCGCAATATCGTACACGCCCCTCGGTATCCAGGATCTGATTGGTCTTGTGAATATCGCCAAGCATCGCATAATCATGGTTGGCAAAAATAGATACGTCATGGTCGCCATGTTCCATTACCCAACCAACGTCGGTTTGCACCCCGGCAATTGATCCATGGTAAACAGCAATATTAATCTTACTTGGATCCGATGGCTCAACCCAGTTATCCTCATCAAACACCGAGAGGACATTCATTGTCAAATCTATATCCATTTCAACCTCGCCGGCGTTCTTTAACAGATGAAGATGCGGGTGCTTAAGCGCTTCTACAATTGGCGTGATCGCATCCTGTCGTGACGAGTTACGCAAGTTGCCGTCGTGATTTCCCAGAATCAAATAGGTCGGTGCTATATCTGCTAGGGTTGATAAAAACCTCGAACACATATCAACAAACTCTGGTGATATTTGTGTTTTTGTGTGGGCGATGTCGCCACCGATGTAAATGAAATCTACTTCTTCTTCTCGTAACGTCTCATACATTTGTTCGAATACCTTGCGATATTCATAATGATATTTTAGATTTTTAATGTGGACGTCTGCGCAGTGCGCAATCTTATACATGCATGGGTTCCTTAAGCCAGTATAGTTCGTTGGAGTAGCTCATCGAAGTTCATTCGAATAGCGCTATTCTTTCTGTTCTCGAACTCTTTCTTCGGCATCTCTCCAAGATCTTTATACGGTTCTATATCTATCTTATACAATTCTACATCGTATGTCAAGAGATTTTTTATTATTTCCAGAGCTTTTCTTTCTGCGTCTGGGTCGAGCGCGACATATACCGACGCGTCTTTCTGTACAATTTTTCGGAAGAGATGTGAATCCATCCGCAAAGTAGACCCCAACAAAGGAATACTATTGCGGCCAGCCACAATGGCATCAAATACACCCTCCACCAAAACTATGTCTGAGGTCCAATCGACAGAAAGATCATTAAAGACAACATCTCTATCGACAGGTGGGTTTTTATATTTTGGATAGCCTCCACTATACGCGCGGGAAATAAAATAATCAACGTTTCCATTCTCGTTAAACGAAGGAATGATGATGCGATTTTCGTATTCTCCCGATGAGCAGTACCCTATCTTCCACCAAATAATGTCTTTCTTCGTTATGCCTCTCTCTTTTAAATACTTCCTCGCCATAAAACCAGTGGGAGGCATATCTTTATTTGCAAGAGAAATATACTCTGCCGGCAACTCAATAATCTGTTCGGGCTTTTCCTTCTTCTCAAAATAGTCTAAAAGATCCCAACGATCTAAATCACGATAATCTATTTCTTCTTCTAATCGTAACCAGTTCTGCCGATGTCTGTACTCCCCAAATTTTCTGATAATATGGTAGATGTTTCGGCCGCGAGTGTCACATACCCAGCACTTATACACATTTTTTATTAGATTAATTGAAAATTTAGGTTTATGGTGACTGCAGTAAGGACAATTAAAAAGATATTCCCCATTGGTACGGCGACTGTTGCCTAATATTTCTCTTAAGATAAAAAGTTTCTGTTCTTCCATAAAACGCGACCAGCACGAGCAACAACCACGCTATCGGCTCTATCATAATAGCCCGGCTTTGGATTGCCATGTTTAGTATATTCTACCTTAAACTCGGGCACTGTGTCAAGTAAAAACTTTAAAACTTCTTGTTTCGCTTTCGTTCCGCGAGGAATCTTAATTTCATTAAGCTTTCTTGCTTGGCTTGCGCCCACATACTGCGGGTCCATGTGGAAAGTGTCTCTAATAGCAATCGAGGCCATTCCGTTAAATCTCTGTAAAATGGCCATAGTTTTCCCGCTGGAGCCCCCGCCACTGAAAAATACAAACGGCTCTTCTATCCAAATCTCTCGTACGACTGTCTGTAGATAACGGATATCGACGAGAAATTTTCTAAACATGTCTATTTTATCAAAAAGCGTTTTGTGTTTACGCAAATCGCAATGTTCACAAAATATTATTTCACCGCTTTTATCAACACACGTGACCCCAATAATACTTGTACTAATATCAAATCCTAAAAACATCACAAATCCATTTTAAGTTTAAAAGTAAAATCTCTATCCTCTGTTTTTTTAATCGGTGTGGCCACTTTGGCAATTGCAATTAAATTCTTGTTCTTATCATATATTCCAATTTGTGAAATATAAGTTGTCTTCTTAAAACTTCCTGTAGGATCATTATACGACGAACTCACCGTATTTTTAATCTCTCTTTTCGGATATTCAATATAGGCCGTTGATCCCGTCGAAATAAGCAACACTGAGCCTGATGCCGAATAAGTAGGATTGTTTGAGTGGTTAAGGAGGTTTTTTGGAGCGTGAGCCAACATTGTCAACGTCGGGGTGCGTGTAGTTCCTTTAAATTTTAATGTATTGGTTGTGTTGGGTAGAAAAACCGAGTGGCCGTACGGCGAGGTGAGGCGTTCCACGGCGCCTGGTAAGGAATTACCAAAATATATCCACTTGGCTGAATAGTTCGCGGCGGGGCTTCTACCCAGATAATTATCGACAATGTGAGTTGATAAATTCCAGCTTCCTGTCAAAATAAGAAATCCCTCTTTGTACAATGCGAGGCCCGCTACCGACCCAGAATAGGGGCTCCCCGGCGGTCCGGTCTGAATCAGTTCCCCGTTCCTGTTAATGTCTTGAAGTTCTCCCACCAGAGTGCCGGTCACATAAAATTTCATTGAAATGGAGCCCTGTTTAATAGACGACCCATAAAATATTGAAGGAATGGAGAGGAGTCCAACCGCGGTCGCTACGCCATCGTGAGGATGGACTTGGAGTGAAGAGGCTGTTAAATTTCTACCTCCACCCGCAATAATAGTTGATGAAGAAACTACAAAATGAGGACTTAAAATTCTATAATGATTGATAGTATTCGTTAAAGCCAAAAGATGACTGACATAACCCTTAAAAGTGGTAGAAAAGCCCGCGGGGGTACCGGTGGCCGGCACAACAACATCTTGTATCTGGCGCCGCGTCGATGCCAGGAAAAATTCTTTGGTAATAGAAGCCGTAAGGGGATATTGCTTAGTTATAATGTCTCCGTATTGCGTGCCTTGATTAAAAGTGGTTGATGAAACACTTCGAAAATTAATTCTTGTACCATCTTTAACTAAGAATGGCTGTATCAACGGGCTTCCGGCGGCGCCTCCGGCAACTTTAGTTACATATGTGCGACTAGCGCCATATAAAGAACGCCCCGAGCCACTGTTAATAGTCATGGCCGGATCCACGTTCGCCAAAACCGCCTCTTCTAGTGGATTTAAAAGCGTGTTGGAGGGACCGCTAAAATCCAATGAGCCGCTACGGTCCACATTCATTTCATAAAGAGAAATGTTCCCCGGACGCATACTTAGAGTACTCCCGGAGTAGGGCGCCGCGCGAATTTCGCTATCAACAGAGTTGGCAAATATTCCCTTTATAGGAACATTGTCATTATAATAAGCTGAACCGCTATAAATATAAAACTCTACTTGAGGATAACTTCTAACTGTATTAAGAAATATATCGTCTTCTTCGAATTTAAATATGTAGGACATACGAAACCATCACCTACAGTAATTAGTGGATATTAATAATCTAATCTGACTCTGAGAGTGAATTCGTTATTCGGATCTTTTCGAAGAGGCTCAGAAAGCTTGGCTGAAGCTAAAAGCTCGTTATTAGATGAGTAAAGGCCTATCGACGTAATGAACGAAACCGGCAGATCGGTGGTGTTGTTTTTAACCCTAATCTGACTTCTGCCGCCCACGGAACTACTCAGATAGGTTGGATTGGAAGAATAATTAAACTCATTATTATTTGCGCGACAAAAATAAACTGTAGAATTCAACTCTGTGGTGTTGTTAAAAGACATGTTAACCAAGCGGGAGCGCAGACCATCACAAGACCCTGTGATGCTACTGCCACTGAGGGCCCAATCAATCTGTGTCTTGGCTACGGAATCGTGTAGGCCAAAATAGTCTGCATCGGCAGTCAAAGTGTTGGCCTGGGCTTGGCGCCCAGTGGATGGGTTCAGGGTACTCCCTGGCATCGCGCCTCCAAAAACGCTAGCGGTTAATACTATAATGCCGGCCTGATAATAAATTAGACCCAGGCCAGACTCACCACTCGGTAACGGCGTTGTGGAAGCCGTGTAAAGAATTCCATATTCTCCAGCTGGGGAATTGGCTTTATAACTATCACGTGCACCATGGTCCTGGAGTGTCATGGGAAGCTCCGGGGTAGAGGCCACGCCGCCGGTAGCGATTGTTAAACTGAAGCTCTGCTTCTTAATCTCATCTTTAGTTAATAGCCGCGCTACATTTATAAAAACGGCTTCCTTGATCTTACTGCCGCCAGTAAGATCGCCGTCCCGGTCAAACTCACGAATAGATCCCGTAGCATCATATCCCACCAAAATTTGAGCCATTTCGTTATAGATATTAATCTTTTTAGCATTCTGAACACTAGTGGTGAAACTCGTACCTTCGCTCTTAGAAAGAGACGAGTTAGCTGAATATCCCACCGTTAAATCAAAAATGTGATTTGACGAAGAGCTTAAATAAGGATAATCAAAAACCGACTCAAACATGCCATGAGCATAGGTTTTGATATTAAGATCGTTATAGGTTCCGGAAACGATTGTTCCAGTTACTGGAATTGCCTCGTGAAGCAGTGTCTGGGTGGAGACAATATCATTATTCAAAAGAGTTTTATATGTGCTGGCCATTTTTTATCCTATCCTATGTAATTTCTTTAACAAACCGCACGGGAATATCAATACGATAACCTAGATTTTGTCCTGTAACGGATATAATTGTATCAATAAATTTCCACGTTGCTGAACCCATGCTCCCGATTGCATATGTTCCCGTCGAGCCCAGCACGCTAAACAAGTGATTATTTGTTCTTAAGGCGGTTTGGGCGCCCAATCTGAACCTTACTCGCGTCCCTCTGGGGCCCATGATATCGGAATCGTCGGTGGCGCTTAGAGAACTAACATAAGCCGTATCAGTAGTGGCGGTTAAAAGATATGTTGCTATATTATCATCATCTACGTAACTTAAAGTAGCATTTGAAGATGGGTTCCCGGCCGGCGTAACAATGCGGCCCAAGCGATTATCTATTTGAATTAAGTACGAGGTCTCAAGCAAATCACTATCGAGGCCTTCTGAGGGAGATGTGTTATAGGTTTGTATTCCCTGATCTACCACAATATGATTCCCGCTATCCCCGGGCTGATATCCATTCATCAGGCCTTGGGAAAGGGAGCCGGCGCTGGCATCTTCCGTTCCTTTAACTGCTTTAACTGTATTTTCATCAACTAAAATCTCGAAAGAGTCAGAATTGCTACTCACGCCAGTACTGGTTGATGAAAAAAGCTGCAAGACTGGCAAATATAGATGATTTGGGTTTGTGATCGTTAACAGGTGCGCTTTCATAGATGCGGCATTGTCGGTAAAGGCCTCAAGCACGGGCGTTTGCAATATATCTAAATCATAATAAGAAGATCCACTAGGGTGATTTCTATTAAAAAGCTGGTAGTTAATTTCATCGTCGCCTAAAGCGAATTTAGATATTTTAAAAGATCCATTTCCTTTGGCTAACAAAAGCCGCCCGTAATCGGTTAGAACGGCATCAAGAATAATGTCGCCTGAATTGTCTAAAAAAGCCATAGTTTAATTCCTTCTTGTTAATTAGTCTTTAATATTAAATAGTTCCCATGTCCTCTTAACATCGATATTATTTACTCTCTCTACGAGGTCCCCTCGTCTGGATTTATTATTGCATTGCTAACAAATTTTATATTTAAATCCATCTTTTTGTTAGTTTGTTTTGAAGTTACGCGCACTTTAACTATTTTCTCATTCGCCGTAGAGTTCCATAATGCGTCTCCTGTCGTAGTCCCTAGGGGGGCCGTCGGTGGTGTGTGGGGGCCAAAGCCGCTTGTATCCGTTGGAAGCTCTGGTAGGCTTTGAGGCAGAGATGCACCAATCTGTAAATATTTTTTCATGGGCTTCGAAAAAAGCTTTTCTTCGCCCTCTTGTTGAATATTATAGGGCTCAATTATAGGATATATCATACCATTGTTATCAACTAATTGAACCCGATATATCGGCGATGGCGTTGAAATTTGACCATGACTGTCAATCGATCTAAAGGTATAATAATAATTTATATTTGGCTTTATAGCATCTTCCCATGATTGGCTTGTGGATTTTGTCTCCTGCATCAGGCGATCTATAATAATGTGAGGGTCACCCTCGAAATCCCTATAACTCATGGGCGGTGTCTCTAATCGATAAACTTCATACTGGGTGGGATAGTCATCACCTTTAAACACCAAAGGAAACTGATTCAGGCCAAACCAGGCATAGTTAAACATGAGGTTCGGGTCATCAACACCCGGTATGTCCATCTCTCGCCCTTGGGCGGCGCTATATTTTCGGTACTCAAGTTTATCTCGATGGTTAATTGCTTCCGGTACAAAACTATAC
>Ga0114906_1001453_pt1 | contig 12448 bp, 17 predicted proteins | sample MalvirDeepMed_M9_FD_89687 | JGI IMG/M metagenome (GOLD analysis project Ga0114906, IMG submission 89687) | Marine viral communities from the Global Malaspina Expedition - Malaspina viral metaG DeepMed_M9 | ecosystem: Environmental > Aquatic > Marine > Oceanic | place: Mediterranean Sea...
ACCATTTGCTATATTAACTAAAGTAAAACCAGTCTCGCCAGGCCACGTATCTAATGTTAAGTCCATAGAAACTAGAGTCTCAGCAGAATCACATTCAAATACATTACAGCTACCATTATCAATATTAGCCCATGGATTGTAATTATTTGCAATAGGGTCGGTACATCCAGGAAGAGGCGGTATACATGGTAGAAGTGTAAAAGGTATGGTGTCTAGTGCTGAATCAAAGTCATATACCGCTGTATCTAAACCACAAGTGTTACTTATTCTGTACCATCCTTCTCCAAATCCACAGCATATACCGTCACCAAATGCGTCCATCATTACAAACTCATAATCCCCCGATGGTAAAAACACCATATGATTTTGTAAAGTGTTATTCTGAAGCGGGGGGCTTACAGCCACAACGTTTGAATCGCTGAGTATTTGCCAAGAGCTTTCTCCAGCATACTGATCTGTTTGAATTTGTACATCCAACCAGCTTCCTTGACCTAACATGCATGATGCTAGCATCCAGAATAAAAGTACTAATAAGTAAGATTTGTTTTTCATAATTTAAGATTCATGTATTGCTGAAGCTCCTGTATATCTAGTGTCCCAATCATATTCAATCACAGCAGTAAAATACCAGTTTGTAGTACCCCCAGGGTCGACATCTGATTGAATTGTTATACTATACAGTTCGCCTACACTTATAGCAGCGTTATCAAAAGTAAAATGTAAAGAACTAAAGTCTTTATCAGCGGCAACAAGTAAAGACTCTGTTTCTACAGACGACCAATTACCTGAACTGAAATGACTAGTCCCTATAGTTAATTTTTCTACTCCTATTGTTATTGTAGCATCTGATGCTGGATCCCAAGGTGTACCTCCAGGCAACCTCATGTTAACACTAAGAACCTTTAAATTACATGAAGCGAATCTACTTGTATCGTCGCCAACACCAGTAGACTGCTCTTGTTGACTGTTTACTATAGGCATGTAAACCTTAGAAGTGCCAATGTCGTCATTAAAGTTAAATCCAATTTCTCCAATAAATGTACTTGGTGTAGCACCTGTAGCACCTGTAGCACCAGTTGCCCCCGTAGCACCTGTATCGCCTTTAGGGCCTTGATTGCTTACGGATATAGTTGAAATTGAAGGAGAAGTAACGGATACTGTGGAAGTAGTCTTTGTAAAGTTTACAGAAGTACTACCACCAACGGATACGCTAATAGTATCACCAGATGTTGACGTTACTGATACGCTCATTATTCAAATGCTTCTGTTACGTCAGGGTTAACAGTAAAAGTTCCTCTTAATACAGTTTTATGAGTATCTAAACCACTACTACTAGGTAGTATATATTGTAGATCATAAGAATAATTTCCAGAAGGGACCTTGCTCATTGTTTCAGCAGAAGCTTCAATAGTTACATTACCGCTATCGTCAACCGTTGGAACCTCAAAGTTTAATTCGCCACTAACATTAACTTGGTTTTTAGCTCTACCTTGATTTTTCTTAGCAGCACTAGCAGTCCCTAATATTAAAGATGATTCAGTAGTTCGTCCTCTTTTAATGATTTTTTCAGATTTTACCTGCATGAGAAATTCATAACTACTTGTAGATAAAGTAAGGGCCGTCCCTGAAGAATTCTTTAAAGTAAGCGTAATTGAAAAAGTATCTCCTTTTCTGCAGGTGATATTTAATATATCTGAAGTATCTAAGTTTACTGAACTAGCCATTTTATTCTCCTAATAATGCGTTAATTAACTTGTTTGGGCTATCAGGCAGCTCCTCCCTATTGCCTTGCCTTTGAGAAATAAGCTTACTTTGATCAGAAGTCTGCTTATCTAATCTATCGTCTTTTCTATTTTCTTTTAAAACTTCAAGCTTTTCTTTGAATTCTTTATCATCCTCTTTAAACCCTAAAGTTGCTTGAGCTTTAATTATTTCAATCTCTTTCTTAAACTCATGCTTCATTTGCTCCATTTTCATGTCAATTTCAGCCTGCATCTGCATCTTTTGAGCTTCCATCTGTGAAGTAGCTTGCATCTCCGCCATCTTTGCTTGTTGAGACTGTTGAGCAACTTGTGCTTGCATTTGTGCTTGTTGCTGAGAATTTTGCATAGCCATCTCTTGCATCTTAGCCATTCTCTTTTTTCTTCTTACAACAAGAAGCCTTTCTGCCTGACTAATGTCTTTTAGATCTCTTACAGCTATAGCGTCTTCTAAATCTATTTCTTTTTGTTGAAGGGCCATTTGAATATTTTGTTCTAAAAATGCTTTTTCTTTTTCCTCCATATCTTTTACAACGACAACCCCAAAATTATACATTGGTAAATCTCTGAAAGATGTTAATGCCTCCATATTACTCTCACCTATAGCGTTTTCGTATACCTTATATAAAACAGATTCAAGAGGAATGATTTGCATGCACTTGACTATATCTTCACAAACTCTCTTAAATAACAACATAGAAGCATTTGTAATATCATATATAGCGTTATTACCTGCAGCAATAGCTTGTTGCTGAACCCCAACTAATGCGTCTCCTTTAGGTGTAGAAGCGTCCATTGCTTCATTAATACCTGTGGTGTCTCTAATAAGCCTTAAGTAATGATTATATAACCCAATAAGCTCATTAATATTACGGATATTATTGCCTATCTCTCGAACTGGAGGATTTTGGAATCCACCTTCTGGATTCTTACTTCTGTAATAGAATACACCAGTTTGTTCATAAATATCATGGAGATCTAATGGTTGTAATTCACCACCCTTGCCTAATTGAACATTTTCTAAACCTTCAACATCTATAATAAGCCCGTCTGGTTTAGCCTTTGCTATAGCTTGCTGTATCTTTAAGTGCGTTAACTGTAACATATCAGCAAAGCCAATACAACTATCTACCATAGATTTTGGCATCATGTTGCGTATGTTAGCAGCTGTAACTGAATATGAAAGCCTAGCTTTACTTATATCGTGAATATTCTTAGGTACGTTTTTAGCTCTACCATAATTAAAAAGATATTCACACCCAAGAACATAACTACCACTGTAAACAGTAGATACTTCTAATTTATGTGGAGTCCTTTCATATACACTGTTTTTTGGTTCCTTGTAATTAAACCCTTTAAAATAAAAACCAGTGTTACCGTGCCTGTTTTCTTTTTCTTCAAAATGAATACAATCAACAGATATAAACTCAAAATCTAACACCTCTACCATATAGTCATCATAACCATATGCCATTCTCCCTAATGTGTTATTATAATTCTTTTTATTGTACTTAGAAGAATCATTACCATTTCTCCCTTTAGATTTTTCTGCTATCTTTTCAAAATCCTCTTCTGTTAATTCGCCAGCTGAAATTCTTTTAAGCTCCTGTATAGATATTTTCTTTATATGACCTGCATATATAAGATCTTCAAAATTAGGGTCTTCAGTATAACTATGTATAAACATAGAAGGATCTACATAAGAAGTTTTAATCCCTTCATTAGGGTCATTAGATCTTTTTACTACAGACATACCTAAAGTAGCAAGATCATTTACACACCTTCTAAATGTGTTATCAATAAAATTATTCCAAGTAAGAGTGAGTTCCGTACCTATTTGAGCTGACATTTCAGCATCGGTCTTAATGTTGGTTTCGAATAATATTTCCGCTTCTTCTGGAGTATCTGGCATTTGATCTGGATCTAAATCTAATACAACGCCAGTCTTATCTTTTAATTGCTTTAGTTTTTCTTTAGCTTCAACCTGCATAATTATCTTCTTTTTTCTCTCATTCTTTTGAGAAGAAGATAATGGGTCAACTGCTTCTAAGTTAGGATATGGGTTAACAGATAATATCTTATTTACGACTATTCTTACAAACTTAGGAAGAATAGGAACTGGAGTGTAATCCATATTTAATAAACTACCATCTCCTTTGTTTGGCTGAAGAGAACTTAGTAGTTGCTTATATATACTAGTGTCTTGAACACCAGTTGCATAATCTCTGTCTTTTTCAAAAACTCTATTTCTCTTCCCTATTAAGGAATTATCATCTGTGGTCTTTCCCCACTGAGACTCAATAGCTTTTGCATATTGAATGCCATAGTCTTCACTTTCTTTAACCTCTGTAGGTTCTAAGGGATTAGGGAATCCTTGTTTACTTTTCTGATCGTTATTATACATCCTTAAGATACGGCATTTCTATTTAGCAAATATAGTGAATCATCCGATTACTTGATATCTCCTAAAGAATTGTTTTTCATTCAAGTTAGAAACCTTCTTTACTTTAGCTTTTTGAGCACCAAGAAGGGCTAATCCAGAACTAATTGTAAGGTCAAACTTTGTTCTATTGTCTATCTTATATCCTATCCAATCCTCTAATGTTTTATTAAAATACATTTTCCCCATTTCCCCAGTCTCTCTATTTATGCCTACATGATCATGTATATAAGCCTCTATAGCGTGAGCGTGAGCCTGTATAACATCTTGAGAGTTAGAAGGAATTCCTTTTGTTTTAGACTTCATCCCGCTAGCACTAATCAAATGTTTAGGACGATCCATTAGGTAGCCATCGTAACCCCTTGATTCAAAGTATCTTGCAATTCCGTACTTATTGTTCTCAATTAATATAGGATAACCATAAAATACAGCAGCCATAAGTACATCTTCATAGAAGATTTTAGCAAGAGGCGGCCTAGCTGCATACTCTACAACAAACATATTAGAAGGATGCTCCATATGAAACTTATTATATAAGTGTAGAGCCCCCTTAGATCCTCTACCGTCTACCGTAGCGTCAAGATCATAACTATCGACACCGCCTACACCAAAAGCAGAATGAGGAGCAACTCTTTTACCATAAACATTTTTCTTTTGATTTCTAAAATTTTGAGGGGGCATCCATGAAACTTTAAATCTACCTTGCGGGTTTGGATTAAATATTACTTCTGTATCTTTTTCTCCATTCTTCCAAACAAAATTACCTTGAACTACAGGATTAGGGAATAGCTCATCATTATGCTCCACTTGCTCATATATCTGACCAACATTAAATATACTACCCTCAATACTATCTCTAAAGGCTTCATCCTCTGTAAATGGAAACTGACGTATAACTTCATTTAATTCAGAAGCATCGTTCTTAAGAGAGTCCCTTTCATTTTTTAAAAAAGTTTTAGCTCCAGTGTAAATATACTCATCATCTATTCCTTCTATAGTTTCTAAAGGATCATCTACAACTGGTTGACCATGCTTATCAAAAAATCCTTCTAAAGAATTGTATGCTGGTATAAATAATCTATATAGTCCAGTTCTAGTCCTCCCATTCGCGTTCCTCTCCAAAGGATTCGAATCCTCCCATAGGTCTTTGTATTGACTTCCTCCTTTGTCCATCGGGTTTACCGTGCTTCCGACTAGAGCCTTTCCCACGATTTTTCTTCCGACGATCAAACATGTCCTCTGAATCCTCCAAGCGTCCCTTATGTCTGTAGGTCTTTCCCATTTTCCTGCTTCATCTAAATACAATATGTGTAGCTTCTCACCATCGTATGCGTTATTAGTTGTGTTTTTCCAGTTTATAACCGTATTAAGAGCTTCACCCATTTGTGAAGTTTTATTCTTTTTAGTTATTCGTTTAGACGGCTCCCTAAAAGCTAACTCCATTCGTGGATTAGTTGTACCGTCTTGTATAGGCTTAAAGAAGAAAGGGTAGTTTCTAAACATATAGACCACCTTCTTCATAAATATATTTTCTTGTGCGTCTTTACCTGTCTTTGACTGTATCCCCATAAGCTTATCTTTAACCTGTGTAGCTTCATCGACAAGTACAGCAGAGCAAATATTGGTGTACCCAGAACGACGGCACTTAGTGTAAAGCTGGCCAATACAACGAGGATCAATCTCGCAAGCAGCCATGTGTAAAAATATCTCACGTTGAAAGTTTAAAAAATATGGATAACCAATGTCTAACTTGGTCCACTGAAGCATCATGTAATGCCGCCCCGTAATATATGTAGCTGTACCGTTGTTATAAAACCAAAAACCCTCACGCCTACGCCTAAACTCTTCCTCGATATATGGACGAAACCTCTCTCTAAACTCCCGTGGCATTTCCCCCCACTCATCCATAGAACGAATACGAGACAATTCCTTCGGCATAGATATCCTTCTCCACATTTGCAAAGAGTTTGATTCTTTATGTCCGAAAATGTCTTTCTTCTTCGGCCTTTTTGGAAGGCAAATGAGTAGCCCACCGAGTTCGATAAGCTCACCTTCCGTACCGTTGGGACAAATCTTGACAGCAGGTTCTTCATATTCTTTTATGTTTAGCAATACAGACATCAATAGCTGCTGCCGTTCCTATTCATTCTACCAAGAGAGGCAACTCCTTCCTTGGTGTAATTTCTTTTCTTTTTGATCGGGATCATATACTCTCCGCATTCTTCACACTTAACATCATGCACGGCCCCTTTCCCTTCTATATACCTAATAGTAACATTTCTCTTGTCTATAGTTTCCCCATTACACTCACATTTATAATCCGACATTAGAATGATGCTTTAGTGTAGCCTTTCTTATGCTTGTATGGAGCCATATATTTAGGCTGTTTTCCAGGACAGCACCATTCTGCACCACCATCCCATGGGTCAATACACCAGCATTGATTATAATCATTAGCTTGAGAGCGTCTATGTTGATTTTGCACAGAGCAAGATGCCAGTAATACCACCGACATAAAGGTTAATAAATACTTCATTTTATTTTATTTATACGCTATTGCGCTTTTTAGGTCTATTGTTAGCTCTATTTATAGATTGCTTTTGCTTTCTCGTCTTACCACCCGTACTGTAATGAGCTTCATCCATTCCGTCGCCATTACCATAATTACCTTTATCTCTATTTATCTTATTAAGAGCAGCTCTGTATTTTTTAGCTTTACCGCCTGATCCATACTTGGCGTATTCTTTTTTATAATCTCTTTTCTTTTTTACAGCTTTCATAACTTTTGCAAGTTACTAATATTTTGCTTATCTAGATCTATATAACCCGCATGAATTTCTCTATGACAATTAGAACACACTAATATACATTTATCTAGTTCGTCTAATACCTCTTGAGTAATCTTTGTTTTTCTAGACCTAGAAATACCAAAACTTTTTGTTTTAGGATCAATATGATGAAAGTCTAAAGCATGATTACAAGCATTGTATCCGCAACATTGACATTCACCGCCTTTATAATCAACACACTGTTGTTTAAAATCTTTTTGACGTTCTTGCCTATCTTTTGTATTGCAACCCTTACACATAGAATGGAGTTGATAATCTCTATTTTTTCTTATCCAAAATTCAGAATTAGGTTTTTCAATTTTACAGGAAGAACAAATTTTTCTGTCAGGTAAAATACCTATCCCTTTATTGTATTTCCTATTATTTGTAGATAAATTATACTTTTTAAGCCAATGTCTTACGCTACTTTGAGAAATCCCTAAATGAGTAGCAAGGTCTCTTTGAGAAAGTCCACAATCTATTAAGTTTTGTAATATATCTCTATCCAAAACTCATGGATAACTGATTAGAAACTAATTCTTCTTGTATTTTCTCTATTACCTGCGATGTATTCTTCTTATCTAAACGTCTCTCATAAGTTGCTATTCTGTGACAATTAGCGCATCTTACTTCACATTTTTCTATTTCAAGCTGAATAGTTTCTATAGAAAAAGACTGGTGAGACATATCAGATACATTACCTCGTTTTTCTCCTCTTACATGATCAAACTCTAATACTATATCATTATCATTTCCACAGTCAACACAATGAGATAGAGACTTAACAAAAGCAACATATTCTTTGTTTATACGTCTTTGCTTCTTATTCCTTCTAGCCGTCCTAGCTTTTATTTTAATCTTATTAGCTTCGTAATGAAGCTTTGAAGCCCATGCTTGATCTTCGGGGTTTTTGTAAGCCATTACTTTGAGAATCTTTCAGCAAACCCACCAGTATAATCCTTTGCTTCATCTATCTCCCCGCTAGATTTCAAATCCTTTACCATTTGCTCTAGTCTTTGTCGTTCTATAATAAGCTCCTTGCAGTCTGTTGCTGTTTGCTTTATAGACTGAAGTTCAGCCTTTCTCGCTGACCCGTTTATTTCTGGGTCGACAGGTTTTTTAATTTCTTCAATCATGTTATCAATGGCTTCCTCCATGCTTAACATTAGCCTTTGAGAAGCGCTTATTGTGGTAAATTTAGATTTCGACATACATTAAATCTTCTGCACGGGTTCTATAATACTCTTGTCCGTCTATGGTTATTCGATAATCCCTATTTTGTTTAAAGCCAACAATATCCCCAGGACTTACACCTATTTCATCAGCCTCCTTGCATGTATATGCTACCTCTGCTTTTGTTGGGAGCTTATCCTCTAAGTCTACAATCTCTATAAGATCTGATTGAAGGCTTAATTCTTTTTGTTCTACAGGCTTTAATAAACACCATCCAGTTAAACATCTGATTTTTCCGTCCTTTTGGCTTTTATAAGCTATTGCTTGATTTCCAATAGCGTGAACTGGATCATAGTTTACAATATAAGTGTTGTCTTCCTCTGTAAATATTTGACCGTTATTGTCTCCACCCAGAACTACCAAGTGGTGAAAGTATAGAGTATCCCCTTCTTCTACTCCAGTGTCGTACTTAAAAGGAACACACACGACAGGGCCTTCGGTTACTCGGTTTTTAAAGTCATTAAATTTTGAATCTACATATAGCTCAAAACCACTTTCTGTAGATATGGTGTCCTTAAGCCTGTTCTCTAGCTTAACTACAAATAAGTTAAATGTCTTCATGACTAAAAGTTACAATCAAATTCTAACATACAAGGCATTCCGTCTATTGCTTTCCATAAGGTTTGAACGCCTTCGTCGTCTTCCATATAGACAAGGTATCTGTTTTTACCGTATTTAGATAAGTAGCGTTCATCTTGTATTATTGTGCTGACTTTGCCAGATCCTGCTCGCATACCTATATAATAAGCCATGCCGTCTTTAGGGTCTCTTCCGACCACAATTTTTCTAATAAGTCCTTCCATTATATTTTATTCAGTGTCTATATCTAAATCCTTTAGCATTGTATCTACATCATCCTCAAAGTCTTCTATTGTATAGGGAGGATCATAATCATATGTAGTGCTTATAAAATTAATTATTTCTTCTAATTCAAAAAAACTGTCTATATGATAACTATATATAGCATTCATTTTCATTTCCCCAAAATCGTCTTCTTCTAAGAAGCCAGACACTAAAACAGAAACAAATCTTTCTCTCATATCATACTTTTCAACAAGATCATCCATTTTAACTGCTAACTTTTGAAGTTCTAATAAAAATGATATATCTTTCATGCGATAAATTTATTTGTATGCCTAAGAGTAAAGTACCTAAAAAAAAGTTATTTAGAGAGTTCTCTCTGCAAGATAAGAAATATTTACGCAGAAATTATTTAAAGAACCTAAAAAAAATAAAACATTTTGTTAACAAAGAGTATGACATATCATTTTCTATGGTAGAATTTCTACTCTGGGGTTATGACCTTCAATTCTTTACTATAAAATATGCAGCAGAGGATTTGAAGATGAATAAGAATAATACTCAGAATAGATTTATATATCCTTTAGTTAACGATGGGTATTTATATAAACATTTTGATAAACTTACTCCCTCACAGACATTTGAAGATCATCTATTTAGAGAAGAAACTAAAATGAATTACAGAGTTAGATATGCTTTAACTCAAAAAGCTAGACTGCTTGTGCAAAGAGTGTACAGGGAATTAGAGGGACAGGGGATCTAAAATTAAGGCTGTAGAAAAGTCTCTATATTCAATAGTTACTTCTTCACCTCTACTTAAAGCATCTGCAATATCTGGATATATTCTAGTGTACGCAGCAGTGCTCCTGCCTATAAATCCGTTTTTCTTTATGTTGTTGTTCTCTTGCGTATCGCCCACAAGTAAACATCCCGCAGTGTCCTCATCAGTATTACCACAATGAATAAGAATATACTTAAAGTTTGGAACATCACAGACTTCAAGCATACCAATATGTATGTCAGCAAATCTTTTAGAGTACTTGGCGTGGTATCTACCCACATCTCTAAACCTGACTTGATACTCTCCTTCAGGTATACAAGTCTCTCCCCAAACTTTTTCTTGGCGGCTCTCATCTTCGAGAGTATAGCATAAAAATTTTCTTTCATTAGTTATATCAAATAGTATACCGTTAGTAGAGTCCTTTCCTTTGTTGAACCTTATTACTTCTAATTTCATTTTTCAGTTTATTAAGTCGAATCTTTTCCGCTTCTTTTGCGTGATCTTTTCTTTTTTTTATAGGATTGAAGTAAAATTTCTTCAATTAGAAAGAAGCCTTTATTAACTGCATTCCACCAGACTCCCCTGCATCTTCTCGACCCTCGGATCTAGCCAACCTTCTTTGTAGTGATTTGTATCTAGCCCTAGCAATTGGGTTTCTCATGCCAACTTGTTTGTCTTTAGAGTATAGCTCTCTTCTTGGGGAGACCCTCTTCATTCTATTCTTAAGGCTTGTTTGTCTTGCGTCTCTTCCGCTCTGAATTAAGTCTGCTAATATAAGAGCCATAGATTTTTTCTCACGATCTTCTCCTGCAGCTGAATCTGCTGCATCTCCTTGATCGTAACCATAAGCCCCACAAACTATCTTTCCATCTACCTCTTTACAAGACTCCCCCTCTGATCCCATGCTAAAGTCTATCTCTCCTGTAGAAGCTTCTGCATCTCCTTTACTTTCACCTTCTTTTAATTCTTGTTTCATAGCTATACGCCTTAATAAAGATTCAATAGGTGCTATCTGTCTATCTTCAATATCTCTTAACTTTGACCGTTTTACACTCCTACTACCTTTACTAACAGGATTAGTTTGACCCCCTGCGTCCATTTTAGGTGCGTCTAAAAGACCTTGGTATTTATTTGCTCTTATAGTCTTCATGATGCTGCAAATATTTCTATTGATTGGGTGCTAGCTACAGCAACAGCTTTTATGCTGTCTATTTGAGCTAGCGTTATAGTTTCATCACTACCAGTAGCATCTGCATCCAGCTTATCTTCCGTTAAAATAAAAGAGCTACCAGCGTCTACTTGAATCATAAACTCCTGTGCTGCATCTCTTATTCTAAGCTTCATAGAGTTAGATGTGTCTAAGTTTGTAATCCTTAAATAAGCAAGCGTAGCGTCTTTAATAGTCCCGCCTTCTACGGCTGCACCAAATAACAATATCGTTTTCTCGGTATTTGTTATGGTTACTACACGATGGTATACTTCTGTAGCACCATAGGTATGTATGTTAGTACCCCCTACATCCTTTCCGTTAAGGACTAATTCTTCTTTAATTGTTACAGTAAGTGTTGCCATATGATATTTTTACAAATATAAGATATTATTCTTTATAGAGTTTGCTCTATATTATAAGGGGTAAACTCTTCACTAGCTCTAATAGCTTGCATAATAATTTGTTTTTGATTACTATCCCAATCATTGTTGTTCATGAAGTCAGAAAGTTGTCTAATATTGGTTGAACCAGCATTTTGTGAAAGATTTCTCGCTATAGAGTCAAAGTCTCCAGAAAGGTCTACACCTTGTGAAAGAGCAGAAGTAATACCTGTTTTCATAATAGCTTCGTATTCACCTCTTTGCCCTCTTCTGCCAGCCATGTAATTACCGTAATCACTTAAGCTATCTTCCATATCACGCTGTCTAATACTTCTTTTTACTTTTCTAAAAGACTTCCTTATATCTGGGTCTTGAACTCTAGGAGCCGTATCAATCCCAAGCTTTTCTGCTAACTGTCTTAAAGGTCCAAACTGAGTGCTGTGTATTAATTCGTGTCCTAATATCTCATTAGGGTCTGTAGGTTTGTTTAAGTCGTCTGGTTTAAATCTTTCATCAAAGTCTACTTCTGCAGTTCTAGTAGCAGGATTAAAATAACCAGCAGAAGGAACACGATCCCCACCTGTTGTAGATGAAATCATATCCATCATCTGCTCTAATTCTTCATCAGTCATTTCAGACTGTTTAACATTTGTTCTAGCGACCCTTCTCTCACCCCTTCTATCTATCCTTTCGTCACGCTTTTCTCTCATTCGGTCTATCAAGCTAGATAAAACTCCATCGTCTGTAGTTGTACCGTTTTCACCTTTTTTAATAGGCCTTACATAGCCACCATAGTTCTTGACTTTTGCTTCCCCCTCATTAAATATCTCTAGATATTCCTCTGGGGTTTTATTGGTGCCAGAAACCACATACTCTTTTCCATCACGGAGAGCAGCGAAATATTCTCTAGTTCCTTGCCTCCCTAAGAAATGGGTCAGCGCAGCAACTTCATTTTGAGAAAAAGTCCACTTATCACCTAGCTGATCTTTATATTCTGCAGTAAGATCTGTAGCAT
>Ga0114906_1001457_pt1 | contig 12429 bp, 10 predicted proteins | sample MalvirDeepMed_M9_FD_89687 | JGI IMG/M metagenome (GOLD analysis project Ga0114906, IMG submission 89687) | Marine viral communities from the Global Malaspina Expedition - Malaspina viral metaG DeepMed_M9 | ecosystem: Environmental > Aquatic > Marine > Oceanic | place: Mediterranean Sea...
GACTATGTAGTGAACCAGACTGTGTCCTACCGTACCAGTACGGACAGCCTGGTGGACACACCAATAAACGTCAGGTAGGGGGGCAACGTAGTGCCAGCTAGGAGTGAGAAGCAACGGAAGTTTTTCGGCGCAGAGCTGGGGAGGAAACGGGCAGGTAAGCGGACCCGCACTCGTATGAGCGAGGAGTCGCTCGAAGAGTTCGCAGAGAAACCCGTACGGAAACGCAAGAAGAAGGTGTAGCGTGAAGCTCCGTCAAAGCCTACGGAATGAGCTAAACCCCGATACCCAGGCTATGTACGAGATGCTGGAGACTATGCCCCTCGACCAGAGGGAGCACGGGTACTCCACGCAGATGGATGTGGTCTGTTGTAACAAGAGGTTTATCCTCATGTCCGGCGGTGAGCAAACCGGCAAGTCCCTGACGGCAGCTAATATTTTGCTGGACAGGATGTGGGATGTACCGGAACCGTCACTCTTCTGGCTTGTAGCGTCGGATTACGACGGCAACCGCAGGGTGTTCGATTATGTGAGGGACGGACTGGAGCGGATGGGGCTGTTGCAGTACGCCTCAAAGAGGGTAGACCCCGGTGTGATACTGGTGAGGTCGCAAGACCCAACCAACCCCAAGCCCGGTGTGCGGATCGAGACAAAGAGTGCTGCGGACCCCAGGAAGATGCGTATGTTCGCACCCCACGGCATTGTGGCTGACGAGGCCAGTCAGCTTGACCTGGAGATATTCAACAGGATGATGACCAGGGTCATGCCCAAACGTGGCTGGCTTGTGCTCTCAGGCACGATGGAGGGCTCGTTAGGCTGGTTCCCCGGGTTGGTGGACGCCTGGGCCTACGGTACGGAAGACGCTCAGAGCTTCAAGGTGCCGTCATGGCTCAACACCATGCTGTACCCCGGAGGTAGGAATGACCCAGAGATCCTCCGGTTTGAGCGTGAGTCCGGGGACGATTACTTCATGGAGAGGATGGCCGGGGTTCCAAGACCTCCCTCCGGCAGGGTGTTCCCTGAGTTCCGACCTGATGTACACATACAGGATGTGGAGTGGGAGCCCGGTGAGCCGGTGTACCTCTGGGAAGACCCAGGCTACGGTGGTGGTAGTGCTCATGCTATTGAGTTTGCCCAGGTTATAAACGGGCAAATACGAGTGTTTGATGAGATCTATGTGCGTGGGCTCATACAGAAAGAGGTTATCTACCTGGTCATGAAGCAGCCCTGGTGGGCTGACGGGGCAGGTAGAGTGCTTGTCTCTGACCCCCACTACAAAGACCAGCACCATTCCATGGACTCCGTGTCTGAGGTCTGGATGGATGAATCTGGACTCTATGCCGGGGGTAAGAAGATTCGGATACTCGAAGGCGTTGAGAGGATGAAGGCTTTTCTGAAGCCTGATCCTCTCACTGGTGTGCCAGGGATTATCTGGTCCCCGCGGTGTAGGGGTATCCTCAGTGAGTTCGGAGCCATGCCTCATCCCATCGCGCCATATGAGGGACAGACTAAACTGTACCGCTGGAAGACCGATAGGGATGGTAATGTTGTAGGGGAGATACCCGAGGATTCAAACAACCATGGCATAAAAGCGTGTATCTATGGTATGGTGGAAAAATTCGGGTATGGTTTATCCCGGAGCAAAACCGTTATCCCGGTCAAACGGTGGGGGCCACCTGGACGAGGCAAATCTGCACTGATAGGGGCTAAGTAGAATGGCTCTAAACGCCCAGAAGATCGCCGCCATGGTTGCGGAACGTGAAGTCGATGTGGATGAACTCCGCCATCGCATGGAAGATGATTACACAAAGTTATACAGGCTTGATCCCTTTACACCCGATGATCCAGATAAGTCTGTCTATACCTCCAATGACCCGAGGACTGCTGCGGATAAGCTGATAGCCCTCATCGCTGGTGCTCCCCTCACTATGACAATCAACAACGTGGGGCAGCAGCCGAATGTTAGGGAGCGGAATAATCTCAAAGAGCGGTTCCTGATTGGTGGGTTACGTAGTGTGGATGAGTGGCTGGAGACGCAGCTATTGCCACCTCTTCAGGGGCAGCTTGCTTTCTTCGCACTCGTCCGTGGTTTCACCTGTGGCCGAGCTACTTGGGTGAAACTCAAGGATGGCTCTTCTCGGTTCGAGGTCATGCCCTGGGACCCTCTCAACACATATTGGCAGGTGTCCCGCAACGGATTGGTCTGGATAGCCCACAAGACCCGCATGAGCAGTGAGGAGATCGGGGAGTTGTACGACTTTGATATCGGCGGGACAGGCGAGGAGAACGGAGCGGACGTCATTGACTACTATGACCAGAACGAGTTCGGCGTTATTATCCATGGCGAGTTTGTAGTAAAGCCAGAAGAGTATGCCTGGGGTACAGGCAAAGTCCCTGCATGGGTGACGGCAGCGGGATTCGCTCCGCCGATACAGGCACTCAAGGCGGAAGATACTATCCGTGACTTTGGCGAGAGTGTCTTCAAACCCATACGTGACACCAACGATGTATACAACCAGTTAACGTCCGACTTCCTTACGCTGGTGAACTACGGGTCGAAGCCAAGCTATATCGTGAAAAGCCATGGCGGGTCTAAAGTCCTGGCAGAGAACCCCTTGCAGCAGGCTTCCGAGGTCAGCTTGGATACCAATGAGTCTATCGAGCTTATTGATATTGCCAAGATGTCAACGGACGCAGGCCCGCTGCTGGCTCTACTTAGTGCGGAAAGCCAGAGAGGGCTGATACCGTACAACCTGTTCGGGCAGCAGGATCTAGCGATCTCAGGGTTTGCCATCAACCTGCTCCGCCAGGGAGCGGGTGATAAGGCAGACCCGTTTATTGCCGCCGTCATGGGTGCGTACCGACAGATCTCAGGGCATATGATCTCACAGTACGAGGACGGCAAATTCAGTTCTGTGAATGTCAGGGGTAGACATGGAGAGGTATGGTTTGACGAGGAGATCAAAGCAAACGATATTAAGGGGCTCAGCCCTCCTGAGATCAAGCTAGTACCGCGGTTACCACAGGATGACATGCAGAAGTTCGCCATGGCGCAGCAAGCCAGACAGGGGACTGTACCTCTGTTCAATGACAGGTGGATACATGAGAATATCCTGGGGATACAGGATGCGGATAAGATGGCTGAGGCTATTAAGACTCAGCTAGCTGAACGCTCTGACCCCGTGGCAGCCATCTGGACGCTCCGCAAGGCTCTGGTTGAGCAAGGAGAGGAGGACCTGGTAGAGATTTACAACCTCAAGCTTGCTAAAGTCTTGCAGGAGTCGGGACTTATACCCAAACCAGCCCCTCCGCCACCGGAAGCAGGCCCACCAGGTATGCCGATGCCAGGAGGCCCTCCACCAGGTATGCCGATGCCCGGAGGATCCCCACCAAGGTTCGACCCTAGAGTAGCCCCTAACGCTGCTATGGGGGCACCGCCCCCTGGCCCAGTCCCTCAGCCGGGACCTAATGTCCCAGCAGGGAGTCCAAGGCCAGGAGCCAGGAACCCGTTAAGTAGACTGCTCAGCAGATTCAGACCAGGAGGTTAATAATGAGATATCAAGAATTAGCGCGGCAACTCATGAACGGTGAAATTACCCTGGATCAGTTTCTCGCTGAAGTACGCACCCTTGGTGAGTCCTTTCCTCAGATAGAAGATGATATAGCCAAGTATTTGGTAACGGTGCAGGGTCAATCGGAAATAGACGCTTTTAACATCGCGCAAAATACAATAGCAAATCTATCCAGTGACCCGTACGAAGATCGCAACCGAGATTATTGGGCTGGCCTCCTCACCGATAGAGAGTTTGCCGTCGAGGCAAACAAGCTGGGCGCAGGACGTGACCAGATTGTTGCGAGTATGCAGGACAAATATGATTACATGGATACACCGTTTTCGCAGTCTGAGATTGACCAGATTATGCAGGGGCTAGTTGAGCCGAGTGGTACTACGGGTGGTATTACGGGTGGTATTACGGGTGGTCAAAATATAGGCATGACTGATCCTGGCGGCGTTATGATACGCGACTGGACGCCGGAAGAAAAACGCTTGCTGTCTGAGCAGCAAGAGGGGCAGCAATTTTCCCGGTTTCTACAATCTCAGTTCGGGTCTGGTGCGATAAGCGGTCCCTTGCAGAGGGGGACAGAGAGGATGTTTGCGCCGGTGCGCGGTGGCACCGACTGGGAGCCAAGCTTTTTACCCCTTTTTGAGGCGGGCGGAACTCCTGGTCAGACTGGGGACTTCTACAACTTCCTCCAGCGGCGCGGGTTACAACCGTTCACACGAGAAGAGTTAGGGGGGCAGCTTCGCGAAATGATCAGTGCGCGTGCTGCGGCCCGAGAAGATCCTGCCTGGATGGACGTGATGCAAGAAAGGCAGAAGCAAGCGACGGCTGCCGGACAGTATGACCCAGAAGCGACCCGAGCACTACTCTTGGCTAAGGTGGCAAACGAGCCAGAAGCAGACTTAGGGCTCTTCACTCGGCTACTACAGGCCACCGCTCCGAGGTCATTGTATGGGGCAGCAGGCCGAGCAGGACAAAGTTTATGGTCGCGCCAGCAAAGTGTTGACCCCTCAACCAGTTTCTTGGACTATGCGGCTAGCAAAGGATTCTTTTAGGGAAGGTTAATTATGCCAAACGGACTGACTAGTAATCAATCGTTTACGGATTTCTTGAGTGGCTTGATGGAGGAGGAACCGAGGATGCCATACTTCGCCTCTGTGCAGCAGCCGGGGCGTAGCCCTAATGAGCAGCGTTATCTTGCTGGCCAGTTCCAAAATGTGCTCAATGAGTACCTGGGGGCACTAGGGCAACAGGCCCAAGCGGGCACGCCGCTCTCAGAGTTCACGAGTTTCCAAGACTATCTGGCTCCTAACCGGTTAGGGGCGCGGTTTAGTGCCTTGTCCCCATTGGTAGCTGGGCGCGGGACTCGCAGGTTTGCGCCACCCACTAGGTTCTTGACGAGCTTCTAGATGCCCCCGAACACAGAAGCGCAGCAGTTTAGGATTTGGCTGACTAAGCAAAACCCTAAACTCTTTGGCGGACACATCGCCCCAGAGGCACCTATCCTCCAGATGTCTCCTGGTAACAAGATGTATATGCGGTTCAGGGATTTCATTGGTCGCCCAATTCCCCCGACGGCTCGGCCAGTGCGTCCAAAGATACCTATAACAATGGCTCCCGCCCCAACGGCGCGGCCAGGGGTACCTACGACAATGGCTCCCGCCTTTGGCCCCCAACCTGTAACGCCGACGGCTCGGCCAATACCCCCACTACCTGGGCAAGTGCAACTAGACATTCCGCCAGGAGGGGCCATTACGCCGGAGCAAGCCCTTGCACAGGCCAGTAGACAAGGGATCACTCCTGCATCTGGGTTTGCGGACTTTTTGGCTTTTACTGGCGGGCATGGTCTGTCCGCAGCAGAGACGGGCTTTGAGACTGCTGGCATGGCAGCCAGACGCAAATTTCGACAGTTGAAGGAAGACCCATGGAAGGTGGTTGCTTCCCCTGCGTGGGATGTTGCTGATGTGGTTAAGGCGGTGAGGAGCGATGAAAGCCTGGGTGATCAGTTCCGACGAGCCCGTGGGGAATATAGAGGACTACCATGGTATGAAAAAGCAGGCTTTGAGACGGTAGGTACGTTACCTTTGGCCCTGGCTGCTCCCAGTGCCCAAGTTGTTCGAGCGGGGTTGAAAGCTGGAGCTCAAGGGTTGGCGGCTCGGGGTAGCCTTCAGGCTGGGCTTCCTGCCGCGGCCAGTATGGCCGGGGAACTTGGGCTACGGACTATTGCCACCGGGTTAGCCCCTGTAGCGGCAGCCGAGGTGGTGATTGCAGCCCCATTCCGAGGTATAGGGAAGCTGATTCGTCACCTAAAACAGCGGAACCTTCTTGTTGATGCACCGTCTCGTGCACTCCCGGCTGGCCGTAGGCAACTGGCACTGGGGACCGGGAAGCCCCAGGAGATACTATCGAGGCCACTGGGTGGAGATGTACAGCGGTTCCCCAAACGTAAGGTTATAGAGGGGATCATCGTTTCAGAAGATAACCCGATGGGTCAACATATTGCGCTCAAAGACACCCCCCTCGTGCGTCAGGTGCTGAACTCCCTTCGTAGCAGATACTCTAGAAAGAAGTATGACCCTAAAGGTAAAATAAAGGACCCCGTCACAATGCCTACAATTGAAGGTGTGGGCCACGTACAGATCCTCCCTAGCAATGCATCAAAGACGCAGATTGATAGTGCCCTTAGACAGATTCGCCAATTGGAGAGGAGTACGAGTCTAAAGGCTTCCATGCGGAGAGCTACGCAACCCCCCGGCACACCTGCTGCGAGGGCGGTGGGTGACATAGCTGAAGAGGTTATACCCACCCCCACCACCACAGGGCCTACTGGGCCTGTAGAGGCTGAGTTGCGCGGCTTACCGCCTGAACTACGCCAAGGTGTGCTTGGGGCGGAACCTGTCACGCCTGGTCGCAGACCTTTTACCCGTCCTGTTTCTCAGCGAGAAATAGCGGAAGCGACAAGGGGTCGCGTTGTGGATCGACCGGTTTACCCACCCCAAGAACCGGCATCATTCTGGCGGACGCCCATACCTGGCCGTCCTGGTGCTGTGCCTGGGGGGCGCGAGGGCCTGGTGTCCCCAGAACAATTTGCCGCTAGAGATGCAGCGCGAGAGGCGCAAGAGGTGGAAGTCGCAGTTAAACGCTTGCGTGATATGCCTGCCGAGGTCATAGCACCGAGGAAAGAAGGCCAAGGCTTGGGTGATAATATGGGGACGCCACCGCCTACCCGACCGGAAGTCGCGCTAGGAGATGCTTTGGACTTCCCATCGTGGGAAAGCTCGGCGACGACTATCCCGCGCAAATATCACTCAGCCCGCAATGTCGTGGGGCAAGAAATGCAGACGTTTGTAGAGGACGGGAGAAAAAAGCTGGCCAGGCTTAAACTTAAAGTGACTCAGGAGGACATGGAGCCAATTTTCTTGCATCTCCATGAACCTGATCAATACCCCAGGTCCACCCTTTCTTTGGGACAAGCAACTGTTGTTGATGATGTGCGGGCCTTGATGGGACAGGAAACGGCTGACATGTTGGCCTTCCTTCAGGGAGCAGATCCGCGTGATTTGTTCTTGGTTGGCATTGATGCCAAAAACTTTGCCAATAGAATGATGGCTCATCCAGACTATTTCCCTCGTGGGTGGAAGCAACAGATCAAACCGTTACTAAGTGGGCGACCTGGCACTACGCCAGGCTTTATGAAACCCCGCATTGACGCTACCTATAGCGAACTCCGCCAGGCTGGGTTTGAGCCAACGTTATGGGACCCATATCACATGGTGGCTTTGAGGCGGGTAGCCGGGGTAGATTACAGGGAATCGACTATCTGGGTTACCCGCGCTAGGGCTCGTGGGTTAGCTAAACCTGTGGGAGAATTACTGCCTTCAGACGAACGCTTTAGGGTGCCTAGTGCTGGCCCTGTTTTTGAGGGGCGTTCTGTCCCTGACCCGGATGTGCCGGGAGCGAGTAGGATGACAGAAAAGATCGCAATGCATTCCGACCTGGCCGGAGAGGCTGAGCAGCTCTGGGGCAAATCGATTAGTGTCGATATCGGTATACCCATTCCGTTCACTAGCAGAATAGTTGACCGCGATCTTTATAGAGACTTTCGTGCCTGGGGCTCTGCTGCCAAGCACGTGAAGCTCTTCGGCTCTTTGTTCCAGCATGTGGACTTTGGAGCCCGCATGACGTTTTACCATTTCACACCTACGGTGCTGGCGAAGGGTGGCATCCTGGACGCCCCTGCTTTGCTGACGCGACTTATCCGAGCTAATCTCTCCGCAGGATACAGGGGGGAACTCAGAAAAGAACTGCTCAGCGGGAAACCTCTTTATAAAGACTCTGATATTAGCTTTAGGATGGTAATGGAAGAGGGGCTTGGGATTGGCGGTGATATCAGCATGTTCAAAAGGGAAATATTAGGTGCTTTGAGTGATGTAGGGGGTGGTCAGTCTTTGCCCGTGAGGGCGGCACGGAATCTGAAAAAAGTACAGCAGTTCATGGAGAGCGGACTGTTTGATGGAGTTTATACGGTAGCCCATATGGATGCTCTCCAAAAATTCATTATCCCTCGTATCCGTAGTGATCATCCTAACTTCACTTCAAGAGAGGTGGCGGCCCAGGCAGCATATGAATCGAACAAAATGTTTTCCACTTTGGGGACATGGCAATCAGTGCTGAAGGGCCGGGCACTACGAGAGTTTATGCACACCCTTATATTTTCCACCAATGAATCGGAAGCGTTGATCCAGCAAGCCTTGGGAGCACTGCCTGCATCGTGGGGCAGGGCTCTAAAGCGTAGGCCTCCAGGGACGCCGCGGATAGAAGGAGTGCAGAACCAGAGATTGTGGAGAGAATACTATTTAGGCTTTTTTACCAGCCTAGCTTTTTTCGGTAACTTGATTAACTTTGCCGCCACAGGCAAGCCTTTGCCCGCTCAGTCTTATATACCCGTTAAATGGAATGATCCCTACGCTTTCTGGCTATATAAGAAACTTGGTGTTCCCATTGGTTACAATAATCGTTTCCTTTCCCCCCAGGTGCCTTTATTAAAGGGGCGTGGAGGATCGCCGGTGTACCTGGATACGGTGGGCCAGATGGATACTGCTTTCCGATGGATATTAAATCCACCGGAAGCTGCTGCTGCAAGGACCAATGTTCTCCCGCGGGGTATCACTAACCAGGCTACGGGCACTACATTCTTTGGGGAGCCGCTGGGAACCCCCCTGCGTAGAATCTCTCAAGCTGCTGTGGACATTGCGGCCCCTATTTCAGTCACGCATGCCCTTGGCCCTCTTAGGGATGTGATACCAGGTGGAGAGCGCGTGCTAGCGGAAGGGGAAAGTCGCTTGGGCACTATCCCGCAGTTATTGAAAGCAACGGGATTCAACATCCGAGCCGAGCCTACAGGACTCATGCTGGATAGGGCTACAGAGAATAGCGACTTTGTATCTGCGAAGACTGGGGAAAAAATAACCAAATACAAGGAGTTAGAGAAGTGGCAGCAGACATTGTTGTTCAAAGATCCTGCCTTGCGGGCTGAAGCAGCTCTCAGGCGCAAGACTGGAGTGCTGCGGGAGCAGGAGGGTAATGAGTATTACCATAAGAAGGGCAAGATAGATGCTGATCGTCTGCAAGAAGAACTAGGGCTTGTTAAAGATCCTCGTGGGACCAGGGCCGCCTTGGGGTTTAACTCTCGCGCCTCTGACGAAGCAGTTTATGCTAGGATTCGGGATCGCTACCAGATCAGGATAGCCCAGCTTATGGAATCTGAGGGCAGGATAAAAGAGGCGGAGCCACCAACGGATTCAGATCCGAATGAGCGTGCACGACAAGAATACTACTATTTCATCAATGCTGCCTCTGGTGGGAAATACGTAAAGGATACTGTGGACTGGGATTACGTTGATCGGCAAATTGCTGTTGCTGGCTGGACCCCGGAACAAGTGAGCTACGTTGCTAGAAACACAAGTTTGCAACTGCATCCCGTTGGGCTTCGAGCATTAAATATAACCAACCTAACTGTCAAGCCGGGCTTTTGGATTTCTCATAATTTAGTGCAACAGATACAAGACGAATACGCAACTGAGGAATAGTTGAGCATGATGGTCTGGCATGAAGTGCGGTGTCCTAACTGCAACAAGAAGGTTGCGGACGGGCTAATTGATGGTATGCTAAAGATCACCTGCCGGGGCTGTGGCGTAACAGCCGTTCTGGACAGACGGCTTGACAAGCTACAAGAAGCTATGTTAAGAAGTATTTACAACTGAATAGCTCGTTAGTGCGCTAGTCGCCAGATTCCCCTTCCATCTACGCAGATGAGTGTGCAAGTCGCCAGAAGGCCATACTGGCGATTTTCTATTTTCTGGAGGGTTTATGGTAACGAAGCAGTTACCCGGCAACGCAGGAGAAGCACTAAGCGTTACGGAGGATAGTGGCACCTCAGTCGGGGGAGAGGAGTTTGAAGACCTCGCTCCTGACAGTGCAGAAGACCAGACGTCTATGGTGGCGGGAGGGGATGAAGCCCCAGTTGGTCAAGAGACGGATGGTGCTAGCCCCAGAACGGCAGCGCAACAAACGCCTGATGTTCCTCCTACTCCTGCGCCGCCGCCTCAGCCTACGGCTGCTGAGCACCAGATGCATCAGGCTATGCAACAGGCTGACGCCCTTCGTCAAGAAAATCGCAGGCTTCAAGACGAACGCGTCAATTACCAGAATCAAATGGAAATTGAACAAATGCGTTCCATGTATGAGCAGGCTGGATACGGGCCGGACCAGATCGCTCAGAGCATCAATGCTACGCGAAACCTCCAGGCTAGAGAGCAAGCACTTAGGCAGCGTGAAACACAACTGGAAGAAGATTACGTTAAAGCCGTTAAAAACGAGAAAGCAAAACAGATAGTGATCAATCAGTTTGCCAAAGAATATGGTGTGCCTCGCGAACACCTTGAGGAAATCGGGGATGCATACCAGATGCACGCTGCCGCAGCGGACTGGCGAATCGCCGACTTACTAAAAGCAAAGACTCCGGTGCAAGAATTCAAGTCTGACACACCAAGGGCCACCTCTGGGTCTAACTTGGAGAATATTCAGGAGAAAATGGCTCGGTTTGGACCTAGCGGTGTATCTGACGCAGAGTACAAAGTATTCCTAGATCATATGAGGAGATAAGCGATGCCAACGATAAGTACCACTGGAGCCCTGGAGGCTGCTAGCAAGGAGATGATCTCGACTGCTAGGTTCACAGCCGAGCACAATGCCCCCGTGTGGGGGTTGGTTAGCCACTTCACCTTGAAGAAGGGTGAGGATACTGGCATCTTCCCTAAGTTCGGGCAGTTCACTATCTCTGACCTCTCTGAGGGACAGGATATGGTAGATGAGCAGGACTTGGGCATGTCCTCTGTGAGCGTCACGACCTCTGAGGTGGGCGCAAAGGTAGTGCTGTCGTGGAAACTGCTCCGGCAGAACGTGGCGGCCAACTTCCAGACTGCTGGCAGGCAATTTGGTGATGCTTCCAAGAGAAAGAGGGAAGCGGACCTCATCAACCTGTTCAGTGGGCTCAACGGGGGGACTACGTTGGGAGCAGCAGCAGCGGCTTTCAGCGCAGCCAATGCGACAAGCTGTGTAGCCATTGCCAAGACTGATAAGTACGGCGAAGATCTGGCTATGATTGTGCATCCCAACAGTGCCATGCGGTTGGCAAGAGACACGACCACGGTAGGTAGCGGCACTGTCCGCCCACTGCCCGAGGGTTACTCTGCCAGACTCCTGCAGAATGCCTGGACTGGGCATGCCATCTGGGGGGTTCCCATTTTCGAGACTGGCAATATTAGCCGTGATTCTAGTGATGACATGATCGGCGCAATCATGGGCAAAGATGCGTTGGGAACTTTAACGTCACAAGAGCCGTTCCAGGGCAAGACCAATGACCTCTCGTTGAGGGCCTGGGAGCTCGTATACGTCGAGGACTATGCGGCTTTCGAGTTTGACGACACTCGTGGCGCACCACTCACTTATGATGCAGCCGACCCAGCAACTAGTTAATAGGACGTAAATAATGCCAACACCGCAGCAGTTAAAGGTCCGTAAGGATCTGGAGCAGCAACTCGCGAGGAAGGGTATTGCGATGGAACTCATCAATACCCCGGCTCCTCGCGCACAATGGTGGAAGCCAGTGGGGAATGGTTGGGTCAAGATGCCCAACCTATTGCCCGCGGATGCATACCATACCCAGTTATACATGGCGAAGGGGATGACCCTTATCCCGCCGGACACTGGGGCTCTGGTCCCATATGCTCCTACTGCGGAACAGGCGAAAGAATACGGAATCCCTATCCGGGGTGTGGCCCCGGTGGCAGCACCGCCTCCTCCTATAGCAGTTGACGAGGTGCCAGCTCCTAGTGGTAAGCACAAACACACGTATTCCAGCAAAAGGCTAGGGGCTCCGTGCGTCTTGGATGGTTGCGCTAAAACAAGAGAGGAGCCATTCAAGGGTAGATCAAAGTAAAGCAAGGGCCGTAACGATTGCCGAGGCCCGTAATATCGGCAATCGCAGGACATAGAACCTGTAAATAAGGAGTTTGAAAAATGTCATTTCCGAATACAATTAGTGGTAGATACGGATGGGAGAAGGTACAAACGTCGACCCAGAAACATAAGCTCGGCACCGAGATGGTGTTTGTGGACGGCAGGAAATTCCGGTATGTAGAGAATGGTGGATCAAACATCACAGAGGGACTGCTTGTTGCAAGCGAGGCCGTGGTAGGGAACCATGATGAGGACCTTGCCGTTGCCACCGCTTCTACCGGGGCAACTTCCATCACCGTAACACTCGGTGCTACGGCGGCTGCGAAGGATCTGTACGCAGAGGGCTAGC
>Ga0114906_1001463_pt1 | contig 12389 bp, 14 predicted proteins | sample MalvirDeepMed_M9_FD_89687 | JGI IMG/M metagenome (GOLD analysis project Ga0114906, IMG submission 89687) | Marine viral communities from the Global Malaspina Expedition - Malaspina viral metaG DeepMed_M9 | ecosystem: Environmental > Aquatic > Marine > Oceanic | place: Mediterranean Sea...
CAATTGTATTAATATATCACAATTGTTGTTATTCATGAAATCTAAAGTGAAATCATCATTAGTCGCTGAATCTGTAGCTAATTTTGCAGGTCTTTTATAAAAAGAAATGTTATTTTCTGTTGCAATTTTTTCAAAAATATTATCTTCAGAATTAATAAAAACCTCATCAAAACATTTTGATTCGATGGCCGCTTCGACAATATAACTTATTAAAGGCTTATCTTTCAAGAATCGAAGATTCTTCTTCCTTATCCTCTTGCTCCCCATTCGCGCCGGAATCATAGCAACTACTTTCATTTTATTTCCACACCTCTGGTTGATGTACGGTGGGGAACAAGTTCAAAGCAACTGGATTTACAGAACATATTTCAACCTCTGGGTATTCCTTCTCCATGAACTTTTTAGCCCATTCCCAAGAATTTAAGACTTTTACGCTTCTGCCCCCATTTGTTAAATTTACGTTTCCGCCAGTAAACGTTCCATAGCTATAATCGCAATCGTGACCTACTAAGAAAATCTTTTTAATGCCAGCGTACAAAAGAAACTGTAAAGGCTCAAAAGAAATGGACCCCAATCGTGACATCGGAGCAGAGGCTATATCCTTCACCATTGGATCATATCTACCCCTAGAACGATCTACAAAACAATCATAGTGTATTGCTTTGTCAACCAATTCTCCGTCTAAAAAATGTTGAAAATTTAAAAAAGAGCGAGGATCTAGGCTAACAAATTTTTGCCTCTTCGGAAAATAATCATGATAAGCTTGTATGTCCTTCGTCAAGTTCTTGTCGCCGGCGTCTCCTAAAAAGAAATAATCAATGTCAATATCGGTAAAGATAATTTCGTTAACGCCGGCTCGTATTATAGAAGTGTTTTCTTTCTTATCATTAAACTGTTTCAGTGTCGGGCCGTTTCCGAACAGGATTGCAGAAGCACCTTCGTGTATGTTTTTATATCTTTGGAAATATTCAGGTCCAACTTTCTGAGCTTTTTGGGTCATTTCACTTACTCTCGCACTTTTTGAAGAATGACAGGTACTTTTCAGTTACATCATCGATGCTATCAGTCTTGATACCGGATCGGTATTTATCATAATTCTCCCATATTTGCTGCAATTTGTTAATAATTTCTTCATTTTTGAGAAAAAGCAATCCTCCGCCTTGAACCAATTCTGGGTGTCCGCCGCTCTTTAAGGCCAATGCCGGTATACCACAATTCATCGCCTCAATCAACGAGTTAGAACAGGGATCATTTTCACTAGCCGTTATATATATGTCTGATTTTTGTAATTCTTTTGCCACCGATCCTGAATCTAGAGGGCCCAGATCGATAATGTTTACAAACTTTATAGGGCTGCGACCCATGAAAAAGACTTCATATTTATTGAAGTCCAAGTTCTCATCAAGATACTTATATGTCAAAAAGCCCTTTCTAATATTGTCAGACCAACTGGAGGCTATTAGTCTGATTTTTTCATTCTTTTGCTTTTGATTTGAGGCATAAAATATGCTAGGATCTGGGGCATTGTGAATAACTGTATCTTTTTTGCCAGATATATCCAGGCCAAGTTTTATATTCGCCTGTTTTGACCATTCGCTTTGAAAAATAATTGCATCCGCATAATCTGTGTTCATCTGATATGCTATATAATCTCTTTGATCATTCATATTGTTGTAAAGGCGCATTGGTCCGTCGAGCCTGTGCACGAATTTTGCCTTTCGATTGGCTTGTTTAATCTGCTGCACCAATTCTAAGTTTTGATGACTATTAAACAAAATGATGTCGGCTGTAAAAGGATCTTCTGTGTATAATCCCTTTTTGGTAAACTCAAATTTTAAGGCCTTTAAGAATTGATTTCCACCGCCCGTCGGGCCATCAACCAGCTTATTCGCTATGTAAATTTTCATTTAATCTTTTGGTGTATTCATTGTGCAGATCTAAATTTCCATGATGATCTAGCTGACCAATTGGACAAAAAGAATATACAACCCTCATTTGTCTTTCATTTTCAGGAGGAACTGCATGATGTAGAGCTTCCGTATTAAGTATCAAATACTCATCAACAGAATTTTTTATTTTCATAATGGAACAGTTGTTGAGTTGAGATAAATCTTCTTCTTTAATATGCTTTGCGTTCAAGTGAGATCCCAATGCAAACATTAAACAATTATTCTCTAAATCATCAAATTTTGGGTAATAGATAACCTTTTTCATTGGCGGAATGGGACCAATTACTTTCTCATCTTCATACAAATATGTATCTCGATGCCATGGCATATATGAGAAGTCATTTTCATTGTATGCGATTCTCATTTGCACATGGCATAAAAACAATTCGTAACCAAAAAGATCAATCATTTTTTGATGTATGCCGGATTCTATTAATGCACCAATAACGGAATCATCATATTTATATACTTCTGGTCGAAGGTCTTCTGTTGCTAGATATTTATTTTCAAAATAAAAATCTTTTTTCAAATTACCATCGTAAACATCTCTCAAGATTTTTCTATATTTTGCAAAAGCGTTTCCAGCCCTAAATTTATGCATAGAAATACCATAAAAATACTGTTGTTCTTTAATGTTCATTTTTTAAATTCTGGATATAAGAACCTGTCCGTAATCAATATCTTCATCTGCATACCTACGATCATCGAAAAAGATTCGTCTATCCATAATAATAAGTTGCTTGGTTTTATCTTCAATTTCGTCTATTAATTTAGCACACTCAATATCGTTTTCTTCTTTTTTACTTGGCAAGTGATAGTCGTCAAATAACAAAAATTTATTGAATCTATCTTTTGTGTTTTCCCAATCATATTTAACGCCATCATATGTGTGATCGCCATCAATATAAACAAAGTCAAAATCTTCTTGCAAGGTTGGTAGAATTTCTTGTGAAGTCCCTTGCATAAAACTAATTCTCTCAAACCATTCTTGCGGGAATACCCTTTTTAAGTGATTTAAAAAATCTTGATCAAAATTTGGATCTATTGTCACTATTTTGCCATTACCTAATTCCTCCATTGCCATGGCTGCACACAAAGTTCCGTATCCTCTTCCAAAACCAATTTCTAGAAAAGATTCCACCTCATATTTTTTAATGAGGCTATAAATTAACATACCTCTTTCATAATTCGGTCTAAAAAAAGCTCCAGCTTCTTTATAAAGCTCACTGTCTCTTGATCTAGCTTTTTTAGCTGTATACTCTCCGATCATATCAAAATCACCTAAAACAAGGTCTTCCAGGGCGATACCCATTTCTTTAAGTTTATCTTTTATATGGATTGTTTTAATATTTTCCACGTTAATCTCCTTTTATTATTCTATATGAATCCGAATCAAAATGTTCTGTTGAAAATTCAAAAAGCTCAGAATCTTCTAAAGCCACCATCTGATGGCGAAGGCCTGGGTAAATGTAGAAATTTTGCCCTGGTTCGAGAACAACTTCTTCTGCCTTTTCAACGTCATTCTGCTCAGAAAATTTAACCAAAAGTTTACCTGATTGCAAATAAAACACCTCATCTTTTAAAACGTGGTGGTGCCAAGAGCACCTTTTTCCTTTTTCAAAAAATAAAAGTTTCCCACAATATTCTTCTTTATTCACGACCCAAAGTTCGTGCCCCCAGCCTTTTTTAACAAATTTCATTTCTGGTGTTTTATTTATCGAAGAAATCATCACAATGTGCTCCTTTGTCATCTACAAAAAGATCTGCCTCTGGCTTTCCCAAATATAACTCATGAAATTTAACTCCCCACGCTTTTAATTGGTTAAATGTAAAATCATAAAAAATACTATAAGCAGCATCGCGATTATTGTTGCTTCTTCCCATTCCACGAGCTGTCATGAATATAATTTTATTGCCATCCTCATATAGCTCATTAATCTTCTTAACCCTTTCGACAAAAGGTTCAGCGTTTTCGTAGTCTCCTTCGCTTTGTGTACAAATTGTACCATCTATATCAAATACATAAATCAACTAAATCACTCCTTTTAAGAACATATGTTCCCAGATGTTTTACTGAGATGGCTGCGCATTTATTTGCGAAAATGATAGATTTTTCTATATTCTCACAAGAAAGGTATGCCGTTACAAACGCTGCTAAAAACGTATCGCCGGCGCCGCACACATCAAAAATTTCAGTTTGTTCTGTTTTAAAATACTTATCTTCTGTTTCCCACCAAGCGCCATCTTTTCCCAATGTAACAATTAGGTTGCCAAAATTTGGTTTTTTTTTAAGTTTTTTATATTCTGATTTATTAATTTTAACGAAGCAATTTTTAAGCATTGATAGGTCTGATTTTTTTGAATCTACAAATATAGGACAAGTTGCTTTTTCCAGCAATATGTTAATTTCACGTTGTGATAAAAACCCTTTGTTATAATCAGAGATCACTAAAGCATCATATTCGCTAAATTGCATATTATTTATCATTTCTTCAGTTATGTGTTTAACCGGCTCTGTATCTCCTTCATCAACCCTCAATAAATGCTGTTTTGTTTTTTCATCTATATATCTACTTTTGTAAATTTTTTGCTTGTTAAATAATCCAATTACTTCATTCCCCAAGCCTGTTAAATTTACTGCGACATTGGCTGCCATGCCGTTCTTTTTTTCAGTTCTTAAAAGTTGAAAAATAGGCACAGGTGCTTCCGGGCTCAACCTATTGCATCTACCAAAATGATAGAAGTCTGTGCAGGCGTCGCCAACCACTAATATTTTTGATGATTTTAGTTGTTGGATGTTCATGTTATTCTTTTATAAATGTAATATAAAATTGACTACTTGGCGTTTCACTCCAAGGATTTTTTGTTGAAAAAGTTGGCTTCTCTAAAATTTTAAAATCTTTTTTAATTTGTTCTAAGACAAATTCTGGTTTCACATATAATGAGGAAAACGAACCAATTCCAGGCATAGGCCCGCCGGTGAACTTCGCGTTTGTAAATACATTTTCACCAAGAACAAAAAAATTAGGACCTTCTGCGTCATCAAATGAAATATAAACAAAACCGTGGGGGCCTTGGATTTTTGTACACCAGGCGCCGGCATCTTTAAGTATTTTCTGTGTATTGGGGGGGATAGAAGTAAGAGGCACAATCGTCGGGAAAGCCTTAAAATATATTTTTGCTATAGCTCCCTTCTTCATAACTCTTTTAAACAAAGAAATGTATTTTTTTACTTCATTCCAACCTTTAAAATGTTGAAATACAATAAAGCTATAAATAAAATCTATTGTTTCATCTTGAACCAAATCTGATTGATTTCTATGCAAAAGTTTATGATTGTGACACTCATTATCCTGCAAGAATTTTTTAGTTTTTTCAATAGAAGTTTCATCTAAGATATCTAAACCATAACACATATTAAAATATTTGCTTGCAGCGTTAACCAACCTGCCTCCGCCAAAGCCAATCTCTAAGCAAGTTTTTTCTCTGGGGTCTCCAAGAACTTTATATAAATTTGATACAAATATTTTGTGAGAAAAATCAATAAACCCATTAGATACAGTCTCTTTAAGAGAATCAGAGCCGTTGAACCATTGCTGATATTTTAAATCATCATGTTCACGAAATCTTGCATTAATACGCCAACTTTCTTCAACATCAACAGTCATATAGTCGCCGTCATCTGAAATTGTATAAAAATTGACGCTTCTGTCTTTATTATCAATTTTTAAATTCTTCTCTTTCACTCTTTTGTTCTCTTTTGGCATATATGTAAAACTTTCGTTGTCGAGTATCCATCGATATAATTGAAAATTATTATTTCTGCTAAATCAACGCCAACAACATCTTCAGGCTTATAGTCCCCACCCTTGACAACTATATCAGGTTTTATGTCCTTTATTAAGTTATAAGGTGTGTCTTCTTCAAATATATAAACTTCATCAACATACCTACAAGATTCAAGCATGTATTTCCTATCTTCTTGTGAAAAAGTAGGCCTAGTTGGACCTTTCAATCTCTTTGCACTCTTATCGCTATTTAATCCAACAACAACTCGTCCTAAACTTTTACAGTATTGCAATAGTTTTATATGAGCTGGGTGCAGGATATCGAAACAACCATTTGTGAATATGGTTTTCAAAACAAAAACCCTCTTATTTTTTCAATAATTTCATTATAATCATGGTTTTCGGCATCTTTTTGGCACTCTTCGCATATACCTTTCAAGCCACAAGGCCCATGGCTAGCTATATTTAGGTTAATATTTTGAGGATAACAAACCATTCTAGGGCTTTGATACCCTGTTACTATGACCATCGCAGGTGTCTTTGTTATGGTTGCAGCGTGTGTTAGACCACCTTCTGTGCTGATTATCATCTTAGATCTGCCAATTAAAGCAGCTGCTTCCCTAAACGATGTTTTTCCTGTAAAATCTACGGCATTTTCTAGCAATCTAGCTCTTTCGACGCCTATTTGTACAACTTGAACTCCTTTTGAAACATCATTAACAACTTTTTGCCACTTTTCAAACGGATATGCCCTATTTTTGGTATAATTCATTTTTGAATGAGGTTCAATTAGCACAAAATTTTTATCTAATTTTTTCGTTAATTCTGCTACTGTTTCTTCTTCTTGTTCTGTAAAAAATAGCTCACATCTAAGGGCTGGATCATATATTTCGTAATATTCACAAATCTGTTGTATAATATGTTTATCATACCGATGAATTGCCCTGTCCGATAAATCTTTCTTACAATAATTTGTAGCAGGGTTGTTCAACTGCAATAAAAATCTATTTTCATAATTTACATCATACGTTACATTCGGATTGTTTTCAAAAATGGAACTTTGCACAACTTTTGTAATTATATCTCCATTAGCTTCAACAGGAACTATTTTTAAATCATCGGAAGAGCGCTGTTTGATTTCTCTTATTGCAGCAGTCCATGTTAGGTAGCCGCCCAATCCCATTATAAATTCTCCAGCATTTCAACAAATCTTTCAGCATACCTTTCTTGCGTGTACTGTTGACTCCATGTTAATCCAATCTGCGCCTTCATTCTTCTATCACCTTCATTGCCAATATAGTAGGCTAGTTTGTCCATTATTTCCTGCTCTGTCATTCCCATATTAATTTCAATAATAAAATTTTTAAATCTTTCTTGATCTTCTCCTGGAGTATCAGCAGCCACAACAGTGCCACACATGGGGACCTCTATGTATTTGCCATACCTAGAGTTTGGTTTCCCAGAGCACGTAACAGCAATTTTTGTAAGGTTTAGAACATTTGCGAATTCTTTTGCATAACGATCTGTATAGGCATCATTATGTTCTCCTCCGGGGTGACCTAAAACCGCACATTTATATTTTTTGCTCATTTTTTGAACAATATCGTACATTCTATTTCTCAACGGATAATGATCCCCAAGAAGTGTTTTAACCCCTAGTGCCCCAACTAATACAATATCATATAGCCTTTCTTTTTTTTGGTCATAATAAATTGATTTTTCTGCGCAGTGAGGAATATTAACTAATTTTGTCTGGAAAGGAAGAGGGCTGTTCTTAAAGATCTCTTCATACTCTTGCATATCGTTCAAATGGTGACATATGATAATATCTGGTCGGCTTTCGTTTATCTCTTTTAAAGTCCACTCATGATCATACATTTCATTATAACGAATACAAGTCTTTTGCTCAACATTAGCAAAACCTTTCATCTCAAGTGGTTTAAAGCCTACAACCACATCTGGCTTTTCTTGTCCTTTGTATAGGTTGTTGATATTTTCCTGTACAGTTAATTCATTGTCGAAGTTTTCCCAATTAGGGCCGCTCCATTCAAAATCAGTAACTTTTTCTATCGCCTTCATAGAGTGAAAACGAACTCTTGACATTTTTGTTAGATAATAATTTTTATTACAGAGAAATAATACCTTATACATTTTTCTTTAAAATTTGAGCATACATTTTTGTATATTTATGAACATTATCGTGCGACGTTACTTCATCAATATCCATAGCTATCATCTCACTGTGTTGATTTTCAAACTGTTTTTTATTAATTTTCAAAAGTCCCATATCTATCTTAAAAGCTAACACAATATAATGTGACGATATATCTTCATTTATCGGACCATCGTTAAAAAAATGCTCAAAAAGGCCCAAAAAATCACATTGGTTCATTGTTAATTCAACACCCAACTCGTTATAAGAGACTCTTTTAAGAGCCTCAACAAACGACTCACTTTTAAAAATCCGACCGCCAGGTACAAAAAAAAATCCTTGGGCTGGCTTATTAATCCGATTTCCTAATAACATTGATTCACCATCAACAACTACTAGATCAATTGCCATAATTGGCATATTCTCTACAATAATATTATAAATCTCTGGTGCTAGCAAGTTCATTAGTCTATATTAAACTCTTTTTTCCATTTTTCATACAAGCAATCGGGATGAAATTTTTGATTTTTATCTACTTCTGCCCTACGCCACATTTCATTCCATAGGTGCACAGCATACGTTGTTTCATCAAACTCTATAACTACATTTGGATTAAGAAAAACTTGCCACATACATCCAGGAACTGGGCAAAACCAATATGGGTGTTTCACAAAGTTTTGCATATTGTATTTCTCAACCATTTCCTTTACCAAGCTTGGCCCTATTTCTCCCCAATCTAAATCTTCTGGTTTTTTCGATAAACACACATTGTATGCATCGCTTGTTAGTGGATTGTCTTTTGGAGCTTTAATCAAACAAGAGCCTACATGCGTATTTCCTTGTCCCAAAGGCAAAACTTCTTCAGAACAAAAAACAAACGGCTCTGTAAAATCAAACGGCTTCAAACAAACAATATCGGTATCTACCCAATAACCACCTTTGTCTGTTAAAAGCTTATATCGAAAATAATTTGAAAAACCAGAAAAACTTTTGTGTTCCTTATACTCAAAAATCATACTTTCTGGCAATATCTCATTCCCATCCTTTACAACCACCCCTTCCGGAACGTTGTCGATGTCGCTGTACGCATAAAGGTGTATATTGTGGCCGTGATAAACAAAAGATGACAAACAAAGTCGTTCCATTGCGCTCAATGTGTCCCCAACCCATAATGTCTGTATTGTCTCACTCATTTACAATATTTGGCCAAAATCGATTTTCAAAATCGCGCAAATACGATTCAATCGAATCTACGTCATCTGTATCAAACCAACTCTCATTAGCGTGTTGAACGCCTTCATTATAATGAAGCTCACACCCTAACAGCTTAGCTTCTATAACCAATCTTGGGCACGTATCTGCCCCGCACGGCAACAAACAAAGACCCTTTGCTTTTGCTAGTACTTCGAGCGCTTGTTCGTATGGCATATTGTTCAATTCAACAAAATCTACATTATTTTCGTGGCACCACTTTTTTGCTGCATCTGCACCTTTCACCCAGTTGGGCGAACCACTAATTGCCCAAAAATCTTGCTTTTGATCAGCATATTTTTCTCTTAAAGTCTTAATTTTATCTAAAGTTTCACTAGTGAAAACAGATGATAGCACAACACATTTATCTTCCTCTAATTCAAGTCTTTCCAAGTGAATGTCCATTTGCTTCTTCGACATAAAAAATACTTTATTTGCGTTCTGGAGAAAACTTCCAATGAACTTACCATGTTTGCTATATTCGCAATCACACTCTTTGCCTTCCATCAATATATGAAGTTCTAAATTGCGATATTGGCAATATTTGTAATCAAATTCAACAACATTATAGTTTATGTCACCTTTTATTAAAGCTGTCATAACATTCTCATTTATATTTGTATAATTTCCAAAAATCCAGGTTTTATCAGAATATGAACTAACAAGAGAATTATCTACATCTTGAGAATTAATGTTGATGTGTTCTTTAGGAGTTGTGGTCGCTAATGCCTCTAGAGATAATTCTGCACCTCCCAGATATTGATGTGAAAATAAATCACTTACAAAGATATGTTCAGCATTTCTTACCAGTTCTTGACCATACACAGTTTCTGCGAATTTTTTATATATCTTTTCTGCAGAAAAATTCTCTTTTAAATGCTTCTTGAGTGTTTTCGTAAGAGAAGTATAATAGCCATGATTTTTATAAACATTTCGTAGTTGATCTTTATAACTTCTTTGTTTGGGGTAACACCACATTGATTCAGGTATTAATACTTCGTCCCAGACGGCTTCTTTCTGTATAGGTTGAATATCATATTCTACTCTAGCAAAATAAGGAAAATTCCTAGTTTTTTTTGTCTTTTTATCTTTTTTTGGTGCATATAAGAAATCACAATGCCCGCTCCACGCCGGCGCTACTACAGGTAATTCATTATAAACTGCTTCAAACATTGGTAGTCCGAAACCTTCGCCATGAGCAAGATTAATTAAAGCCTTAATCTTAGGATGTCTATATAATCCAATTAATTCTTCTTCCGTCATATCACCATGAAGAAAATATACTTTACATTTAATATCCCCAAAACTCTTAACTAATTGCTTGACTCTCCTCCTCGTATGATTTTTATCCATAATAGAGTTATTTGCAGTGTTTATTTTAAGAACTAACCCAACTTCATCATCTTTAAATTCTTCAATAAACCAACTAATTGTATTTTCTAAATTTTTACGAGGACTCCATTGAGCTACAGTTAAAAAATTAAAATCACACTCAAGGTTCAAATCAACTTCCTTAACCTGAACATCTCTAACCGCATAATTTACGGTTGTGACTGGGGTTGTACATTTAAAATCTGGAATTATTTCTCCGGTAACAGTATCTTTTGCTTCATAACTTGTAGTTTCAAACCCATATTTAGCATGATTCGAGACCACAATAACTCGATCCATCAAATTGGCTTTTTCGATCCAAGAACCAGCTATTTTATTTGTTTCAATGCCTGCTGTGTATCCAATATTGACTGGTGCCAATTTTTCCCATTCATTGGGAATCGTTACTTGCAATGATATGTCAAATTGCCCTTCTTGTTGCAAGTGCTGCGATGTCTTTGCTGTTATCTGATCCAACCACCTTCGTTCTTCTGTGTCTTCCCAAATCCACCCAGTTTGCCCCCACCCTACCGGTAACAAATAAATATCAAAAAAGTCTTCATATGTTTTTAAAGACCTTAATGCAAATCTAGTCTGTTCTCCATAACCAGATCTGCTATATGCTGGACCACGTATTAATATTTTTTTTCTCATGGCACCTCCGTTAGAGACCAAGACTGATAATTTTTTCTATTCTCCCAAGAGCCATATTTTTCATGTATATGCATCAAAATTTCATCCCATCGATTACAAAAATTCTGAAAATTATAGTCTTTCATTACATATTCTCTTCCGGCTTTACCTAAAGCTGCCCTCTCTTTTTTAGGCATATTATACATTTTCAATAGGGCGTTAATAAAATCTTCTTTTGACACTCTATCTTCGCAAATATATGGAACTTCTTGTGAACCAATAACTGCTTTAGAAGCTGGCTCGATGCCGATGCCAAACCAATTCTCTCCATCTGTCACTTGTTGCTGTAAACCCCCTGTCATATTTACAATAATTGGAACTTCACAAGCTAGCGATTCAAGTGTTGACAAACCAAAACCTTCAGCATCAGAAATATTAACTGTACAGTCAACCAAATTATATAATGCTGCCAGAACGTCTGTATCGTATTTTTCTGTAGAGAACATAATTTCCCCATTTGTTAAGTTTAAAACCTCCAAGAGCATAAATAAGTCTTGCCCATATGGATCATGAGGGTCTGTATGCATAAGAAGAGACGCCTTATCATGGCCAACTTGATCTAGGAATTCTTTAAACCAAAACATAATGCTTCCTGTCATTTTTCGGCGAGCATTTCTATTATTATAGAAAAACAAAAATTTGTCTTTGTTATAATCCTTGAAATATGTATTTTTAACTTTCTCCATTTCAAGTGAGCCTAATTTTTTGAAGATGTCAGTATTAACCGCATGTGGGTGGTAAATTCTTTCAACAGTTGGTGATACATTTTTAATAATCTCATCTGTAACTTTAGAAATTGTCACAACAACATCATTCGAATCATACATTGGTTTGTTATATAATGGGTAAGGAAAATTATCCCATACATGATAATATACCATTGGCACTAGTGGTCTAATCTCATTTTCCATTTGCCAAAGCCATCCCCAAAATCTTGGATCTGTCATAAACCATAACATATCTGGTTTTTCATTCCTAATAAGAGAACGAACTGTGTCTTGAGTGCCATAATTATCTACTGGATATATTATCCAATCATCCCCGTATTCTTCTAACCTAGTTGGTTGATAATTTTCATGCTTAATTGCTCCACCAAAACTTATAAATTTATATTTACCTGTTTGAAGTAAAGATTCAATCATATATCTTGTTTGAGTGCCAACTCCCGATGGAGATAACGGGTGG
>Ga0114906_1001468_pt1 | contig 12358 bp, 2 predicted proteins | sample MalvirDeepMed_M9_FD_89687 | JGI IMG/M metagenome (GOLD analysis project Ga0114906, IMG submission 89687) | Marine viral communities from the Global Malaspina Expedition - Malaspina viral metaG DeepMed_M9 | ecosystem: Environmental > Aquatic > Marine > Oceanic | place: Mediterranean Sea...
ACCACTATATTCGATTCTGGCGGTGATTGTTTAACGTGGGTCGGTGGCAGCGGACTCCACAGGGCGGGAGCGTTGTTTGCGTATAGAAGGAACGCCGACGTAGCTGGCGAGAAAGCTAGTTGGACGCTGGAAGATAAAATTGTCCTACCCTCCGCAATCAGGGCTGATTATTTTGTTGAAGCTGCCGGTAGAACTTCCTTTGGTAGCGATCTTCCAGAGATACCAATAAGAAAGTGGCAAGTTGGACAAGAAGGTCGAGAAATTGGACACTCAGTAGACATTGCTATTGATAATAGTGGCACGCCATCACTATATGAGGACAATAAGCAGATTATTGTTGCGGGAGCGCCAAACTCACACTGGGTTAGAAAGTTTGACGATATTGTTACTTCCGGTGTCAAGGTTGGCGTCATGGTGTTTACTGATGAATTTAAGTACAATGGGGACAAGGGCAACATTATAAATGACAAAATTATAGAGACGAACTTCATATATAGATACTATTCAGATCCCCCTGTCCATATTGAGCTTAAAGTAATAGTATGTCAGCCCACCGGTATTTTCGGCGGTGGGTCTCCCGCCGGTAATCAGCAGCTTGCCGACTTTATAGTACACAAGAAGATTGGAAGAAATGGCGTATCATCTACGGCTGCAATACTAAGTGGTATAAAAGGAGCGTTCCACGAAGCCTTCCCATACGATGCTAGCAAAACGCATAACAATATTCCGCCTATTTTTGGGATGTATGCGGATGACAGCCGATCATTAGGGCGGGAAGATTTAGAACCGGCTATTGATCAGTTTAAGACGTATTATAGAGATTATAGTTTTGAGAGTGGCGTACAGGATGTTTACGGCGTCCAAGATAGTGGCCGTTTGCATGAGTTTATTCCTACCGGAGGAGCTTCCGAAGACTGGGTTGCTATGAGCAAGACTATCATCGATAACTTGCTAGACACTGGAAGGCTTGTTGAGAGCAATAGCTTAAGATTCATTACCGAGAACATCGGCGTTGAGTTCGCTAACCCACACGCTTCAGAGTTCAATGTTTCCCCACCTAGCGGCGGCAGAGTTTATATATTTGAAAAAGAAGGTGGCAATGGTGATTGGAATCTGATACAGGAAATTAAGTCTCCTAACGATCTTCCGCTTCCGGGTGGTGCGGGGATGGATGAAGATAGACAGTATCGTGGTCACCAAACTCCAGATAGGTTCGGATATGCAGTAGCTATTAGTGATAATGCAGAAGTTATTTCTGTAGGGTCTCCATATATGGAAGAGGCTTGTTCGATCTATGAGCACAATCCAAAAGAAAAGGACCGTTTGTATGAGAATGTAAAACCTTGGATGGAGTATAAGAACCTTGTTCATGAAGACGGAAGATATGACCTCGCTCTTGATACATACCACACAAATAAGGTTCAATATGGCGAAAGAATTGCCTCAGAAAAAGCATACGTAGAATTAAGTCCCAGTGAGAAATTTGACCTGAGATCAGATGAAAAGTATTGGAAACGTCGTGATGGAATTATTACTGAATACAGACAAATCTATCGATATACCTATAGTGATATTTCGTATGTGGGAACTTGGCAGTTTATTCCAGAATTGTTTGCTCCAACGTCTAGGCTTGGCTTTAGTACTACCGTTAGTGACGATGGCCGAATAGTTGCTTTTGGTGCCCCAACCGACAGCTTTAATGAGTTTGATGATACAAATATATATCACAAGGGTTATGATACGTGGGCTTCGTATGTAAACGCCGGGGCAGTCAGGGTATTTGAGTCTAGGGAATATCATAGCCATAGTGGAGTAGTAGAATTCTTCAAGTTTGGCAATCTTGATATGAATACTTCTGAAAAAGATTGTATACAGCACAGAATGCCAGACGGCACTGTTATGGAGGGGCCGATTCATGGAGATGGGCAAGTTTGTCTTGAGTGGCAAGAAAACTCATCATACACCGACCTAAAGAAAGTATTTCAAAATTCCCAGATTCCATTTACTAGAACGGATTTTGTTGACCTAGAGATACCCAAGGATGCGGGAACAGCATTTATCATAACTCCAGAAATAGACGCGGCTAGTGATGAGGTAATAGACAACATTAAGAACTGGATGGCGCTAGGGGATCGTACTTTGGTTCTGGTAGGAAATGATCCTTTGTGGGAGGATAATGGAAGATATCAGGAATCCAACGAGATCATCAATAAAATCCTTGAAAAACTAGACTCAAGGATGAGATTACATCATGCTAGAACTCAATATGAATCACTGTCAGGGTGTGCGGTGGATGGAAGGCCCAATGTAGTACCGGCGTTTGTTCCAGAACTTTCCAGAGGGACCAATATAAAGACACTTCCAATGTATGCCAAGGGCGTTGGAGATATAAGAATACATGTTCCTGATTTTGGAACCGAAAAATCACCCTGCGACCCCGTTAATGGCAAATGCGAGATGTGGCTAAAACATGACGGAGATTTGAGGGCGCAGTGGCATATTCTGTGTGATGGGAAGAGGGTTCCCATTAACTGGCCTCAGCAATTTAACGCCGGGCTTGAAGGGTGCGGAGAAGAGTATGGCGCACAAATTGAATATCCCGACGAAGAGCCTCGGCCATTGCTGGCTGCTGCTGAATATCTTCCTGAGTATACTATTACCTATCCGGCATATGATGCAACTGTTTATACGCCGATTTGGAAAACTCGTGTCATAGAACAGAATACTACACACTATAGATTTGCAGAGGAGCACGTAAATAACATAGAGTTTATATGGTCTGAAGCTACTGGTAATTACACGAGTGTTGACATTGCTAACTTCTACGACCCACCAGAATATCTAGACAGGGATACTCTCATACAGGGAATTGGAGCTATCAAGGAGGGAGAACCAGTTCCGAAGCTCAGACAGGTGGATGATCTTACTAGACTGTCTGCCGAAGAAGAATGGGTACACTCTTTTATAGAGGATGGCGTCCTTGTAGAAAATAAATCGAAGGTAGTGTTAATCGGGTGCGTAACTTCAGAAAATGAAGAAAACCTAACGGCTGGTCTTGACTACAATATTTCGTTTTACGAAAACCTAGTAATGACAGACTGCGTCACCAAGGGGAGAATTTTACAGATTGGCGGATGGACAAAGAGAACCAGCTTTGAGGATGCCTATAGCGAATCCTTATTGCAGACATTGCTCCACCTCAAGGGCAATACTGTTAGGGAGAACTGGACCGGTAATCTTCACACTACTTACAATGTCTGCTGGATAGCCAATCCTGACGGTATTCCTTCTGAAGAAGAGGCGGATGAAATCAAGGAATGGTTGAACAGTGGGGATAAAACACTAGTAATTACTTATGCCGACAGAATGCCAAGCGATGCTCTTAGCCACTATGATAATCATGGATGGGCACCACCCGACGCCGCCGTGGCTAGGAATGTTCACAGTATTTGTGAACGACTAGGTGTAAATATCAAGCCTAGATATTTAGTCGGGCAAGAAAGATTTGCCACAAAGAGTCGAGATTCTAGAGCCAACGATTACAGCGACACGCAGGTGCTTAACGATGATAACTTGATCATTAAGGGGTGTGAAGAAAATCACCGCGTTGATAAGCTCAGTCTTGGGGTTGAGGATCAGGGCTTTGACTTTATTCCTATTAATATTGGCAATCGGGACGGCTACGACGTTGATAACATTGTTTGGTACGAGCAGATCATCGAAGATATATACTATGAACCCTCGACGCCATTCTGGCAGATTAAAACCAGTATTGCTGACCTAAAGGTTCCAGTTCTGGGCGGTTCTGGATATAGAATATTCTATGATTGGGTTTCAGAAAGCCCCACTGAAGATAGCAAGCTGGTAATGTACGTGGACGACGCTTTAGAAAGCCCATACCCAATTCAAGGTCCACCGATAGAGAAACAACAACTCATAGATTATGACGAAGACGATCTTCCGTATGCGTTTGCGAAGTGGATAGTGAGAAAAGAATTGCGTCCAGACGGACTGACAGGATCTATGCTCAACGGCTATGTTGATGTTCAAATTCCAGAATGGGTTAGCGGCATAAATATCTATTTTGATGGGAACAATTTGAGGGCGGGAGATACAGATAAGATTAGCTACATTCCAAAAACTACCAGACTAATGTCTGTTTCTGGAGCCTTGTTACCAATAAAAGAAAGCGTTTATAACTACAAAAGAACGATAACATATGTTGACGGTTGGGAAGAATCAGTTGTTCATTACCCATCAAGAGACGTAGTTATTTCTGAAACGTTTGACCAAATTCAAACTGACAATACTAAATATTGTAGAAGCTCAATTGAAGAGTTATGTAAGGGCAAGGGGGGCAAACTCATAGCGGATGGTCCCGTAATTGCCGCCGAAGAGCCTGAACATTTCTCAACTTTTCCTGCTGGACATCAACGTTCCAAGATTGTACTGCTAAGTGACTCAAGTATGATTCAGGGGGATTGTGATTTCTATAGGGATGTTAATGGGCCAAATGCCAAGTTTATTGTGAGCTTATACGATGACGACACGTATGGAGACACCGGCCCGGCTGATACTGATGTCGCAGTTGATATCGAAGAAGGTGCTAGAAGACAATTCAAGTTTACGCAGAAATTATTGGCGCCAGAAAGAGGAAGTCCTCAAAAGTACTTTGCTGCCAGTGGTATAGATGGATTAAAGGAAAGATTTGCTGGCTCGTCGTACTCCGCTAGTCCAGCGCTTACAGGTTTTACTGACGATGTATCAACTTATGATCCGCGATTTGTAACGAGGGCAAAAGACCCCAAAACCGAAGAATCAAAGAAGGCGGCAATTAGGGCATTTAGGACTGAAACAATTACGGGTTGGGGTGCATTCCCCAAATTCAGCGGAGTGATTGGTGGAGAAACATACGCCGACGTTGGTCCCGGCGGGGGAATGCCCCACGTTATGGCAAAACTCGGTAGCGACTATCTAGACTTTGATAGATTTCCATCTGGATATCCCGGTGATCTGTTTGGGTTTTCTATTAGTATGCATAAGGATAATAAGCTAGTTGTTGGCGTTCCATTCCACGGATTTACTGGAGAAGAGGTAGTTGACTGGGATGATCTCGAAGTTACATCTCCAGTTTCTGGCCTGAAGCTAAGTGGAAACGGTGGCGCTGGAGCAGCTTATTACTTTGAGAGGACTGGTAAAGCTAGTGGGGTGCAGGGGGAATATTTGGCTTGGGAATACAAGCAAAAAATTAAGCCTGACAGTATAAATACGGGTCTTGATGAATATGATGACTTAGTTGGGTCTCAGGATCTTCTAGGGACAAACAATTATAATAGTGACGATTTGCTACACGGAACTCTTATCGGGGATCAATTCGGGTACGATGTTAGTGTAGACGCCGATTTCGTTGCCATTGGTGCTCCGGGGCATGATTTTGGAACTCTTCATGAGCATATATATGATGATGGAGAGTTTGTGAGAAAAGAGTTTAGTTTCGAATTCGATATACCGCTGCACAATTTCTATGACCTTGGCACGTCTGGGTCAAGGAGTCAATATCCAGACAGCGGAGTAGTTGTTCTAAACAACGGCGCTGTGTTTACCTATGAACACAGAATTGTGGACTGGCCAACCAGACTGAAGAAGTGGACATATGCAGAAAAACTTATTGCTCAAGGATATAATTCCAGAAAACAAAGAGACTATATTGGTTTTGATCCAACGACAGTTTCAGGCACTGAGAATGACCACTTCGGAAGATCGGTCTACCTGAATAGGGCTAGAAGAGGAGACGGTGATTATACATTAGCTATTGGTTCTCCACATCATATGTTTGCAACAAGTGGGAATCATGACACATCGTCTCAGCCACTACTTGATGCTGGAGCCGCGTACACCTTTGACGCCATGTTACGCGAACAGCCCAAGTCACAGGCTAGTCCAGATAACTGGATCACAGCAAATGTGTTTGGAGATACTGAGAATAATAAGCCCAAGGTGAAGCTAACTATCAACCAGAATCCTGCGGGAGAACCTATAGAATACGAAGCTACGGGGATTATTTTTACCAATGGCGAGGGCGAGATTTTCTTAGAGGCTTCCGGCGTTGATCCAGCCACCAAGGGATTTATTGAAAACAGGTCATATATAAAACTGGTCCATGGTGAGTCATTCCACGGAACGCCATTCGTGGGGCAGCTTAATTTGCATACTGACACCGAAATCCCCTCAGCAAGCTCCATTTTACCCTTGCACGCGATTGGTCCCGCTTCGGCAAAGGTGTATAATAGTATGGATTTGTATGCAAAAGCAGCATATCCAGCTTCTGGAGACATGATCCTTTACACTTCTGGAAACGTGCCCGAATTAGGATCTGGAAATCTCTGGTTAGTTACTAGCGGATCGGACATTCTAAGAGAACAACTAAATCTCAGGATACGAGGTAAGTAATGCCAATTTCAGTATATTACAATAACGATGATACGCAGATTTGCGTCATTAGGCCAGCGCCGTTAGTGTCTATTAGTAGCACTATAAACAAAACTGGTGGTGGAGAAGCGTTTGGCACTACCTATACTATCACCTTGACCGGAACTCTGCTTGACGATCAAGGATTCCCCTTGGCGAAAGATGTTCATGGCGCGTACTTTGATTATAGCGATGGCACCTCGCCGTCTGGCGGCGTTGGAGGAGTTGGGCCGTATGGCGCTTTTGATATGACTACTAGTCATGCAGATGACAACAGGCCGCAAGAACAAAATGTTCCTTGGAACTATAAGCTGGATGCTATATTTTCCAAGCAAAAAGCTCTGCGAACATTGTTTGCTAGAGACGGTCAAAGACTAGACATTGTGCCGGTTCATGGAGATGAACCTGCTATTGTTTGTTATCCGAGAGTTGTGTCGGTAAACTTTACAGAAGGGGTTTATGTAAATAAATGTGACTACACTATTGAGCTTGAGGCTGATACTCTACTGAATAAAGGCCTAGAAGTTGACGATAATGCTAATCCTCTATTTGTAAATACCGATATTTCTGCCAGTAGATATCAAGGGTTAACAACAGACCAATTGATTATACTTGAAGGTAGATTTATACAGAGTCTGTCTGAAACGTGGTCTATAGAAACCGCAGAGGATTTGGGAGAAACAATTTCCTTGCCTAATGGTAAAGAGGTCATTCGGCCAAGGAGCTATCGAATATCTCATACGATGAACGCCACTGGAAAGAAGCACTATTATCCAGATGATTTAACGGGGAACGTAAAAAAATCAGAGGCTTGGGAACAGGCAAGAGATTATGTACAACTAACCCTAATGCCTCCGGCCAGCGGCAGTGTCTTCGTGGGAACCGATGTTCGAAATTATCCCAATGTTATGAACCAAATAGGGAGCGGAACCCTAAACTTAATTTCTTCATACAGAGGGTTTAATCATGTAAGAACAGAAGAAGCAAACGTTTCAGATGGATCTTACAGCGTTACGGAGAACTGGGTAATAGCCAGCGGAACCGCATATGAAAACTACACCATGTCTATCAAGAGTGATACTAGTGCCCCATTTGTATCAGTAGGCATCGATGGAACAATTAAGGGCTTGTCAGAAGTTTTGTCGAGTGGCGTTGAGTATGGGGGGGTGGGCGATATATCGGCCCAGTACGGAAGCAACCTTCCATACGCGAATGCTACCAAAAAATTCAGAGAAATTTCCAACGAGGGCAAGTATGGAATAGCGTCCAATGTTTACAAGAGAGCAAACAATGCGGTGGCCGTCCAGCTTAATACTCAGCCCAAGTCTATATCTTTGGGTACTAATGAGTTTATTGGAGAAATCACATATGCTCTAGAGTTTGATAATCGCCCAACGAATATCATTTCGGGGGTTCTTTCAGAAAACATCTCCGTTAACGACACATACCCCGGAGATATATTCGCCGTCATCCCAGTAATAGGAAGGGAAACTGGGCCGATTTTGCAGTACATTGGTGGGAGAAGCGAATATAGGCGCGACGTTAGCATAGAATTGGGACTAGATTATACAGATGTGCCATATGGGTCTGGACGTGCCAGCCTGTTACTTCAAAAACCAAGCATTGTAGAGCCAACTAGAACACAGATAAGAAACTTGATCAACGAGCTAAGCCCAGCGCAGGAGCCGGGGATTAGGAAATACTTTATCAACGCCCCAACAGAAAGCTGGAACCCAAAAAATGGATCTTACAACTTTAGCATCTCTTGGGTATACGAATTGGACAAATAATGTATTTAACGCCACTGACAAGAGGGGAAAAAATACTGCCTAGTGGGATGCTACTTCCTTCTGGGGAAGCTAATTTTTTTGACTTTGCGCAGTATACGGAGCAGAGGACGGCGGACCAGATAGATTTTCATGAACGGCTTGGAAGTGGTTTCCCCCCTTATTACCCGTTAAATAAACAATTTCCCTCTTCAGATGGATTGCCGCTAGGTTATTTTGATGCGTCTGGAATATACCTTACCTTTAGCGCGACACCAAGCGGCGCTCATGGCGGCACAGCAGACGCAACTTTAGGTTATAACAAGCTTAATTCCAGTTTTTCTAATGCTACAAGTAATCAGGTTGAGGGGATATATGACTTTAAAATATTCAACCCATACGTGCATTACTGTCCGCATGGTCAGTTTGGCGCAGCGATTATTGACTACAAGTTCGTGTATGAGACGGTAGAAGCTTGGGATGTATATACATCAAGAAGGCCGTGGAGCGAGGAGGATGAGGAGGAGCAGCAAGCCGCCGATCCTGATGTGACAACGTGTGAGCCTACAGTTGAAGGAGCGGGCACTGTGCAAGTTGCTCGTGGAACGACGGTAACGAGGCTATTCCCCACAGAAGACATGTCTAGTATTAATGAGATTATTATTTCGCCCTATGGTACTAGCACAGCCGAAGTTACGGTTACGGTATCTTCCTTTAATCCATCATGTGACGGAGATTGTAACGACGACGGGTCAGGACAGTCAGGTGATTTAGAATTAAAATACACATCGCCAGCTTCAAGCCCTTTGGGATTAGTAGCTGTGAGAGGAGTTTTTTACGCCAACTGTCTTGGGGGCGAGATTCAGCGAGATCTTGGATATGTAAACGTGACCCAGATGAACGATCCAGCAACAGGATAATGAGGTATGCGCAATGTCAGAATATAGTATAGTGCCGGGAACAGGAGCGGCTGGCCTTGACTGGCCCGCAAGCGGAGCCATTCCAGCGTCGTATTCTATGGGTGGGTGGACTCTCGGTAATGAGGGGTTTATCCAACAAACATTTCTCGGTGCTTCCATTCGTAATTTCAGCCTAACAGGAGGCTTTGGTGATAGCAGTTCTTCCCTCAGCGTGGCCCTTGTTAATGACGAGTTTCATAAATCTGATGAAACTGCACGAGGCTTTGGGGACGACGTTTACCACAGCGGCCTATATGATTCATTTGCTCCTCCTCCAGTAGGCAGTCCAGTCTTTTTTAAATTCGGTAAAAACCATGCGACTATTGAGCAGGCGTGGAGAAAAACACTTGACGATACGTATAGTACTAAAAACAACCCTATTAATACTTTCACCGATCCAGTTCCTGTAGTAGACGAAGATAGTACCTCTGGCCCTATTAAAGAAATTCCAGACACTGGGGTTTATCTATCTGGAACACCTATTGGTACTAATCATGTGTGGATAGATCGTAGCAATCTAATTAGCCCCAACTATGATGGTCGTGGTCGTGACCATTTGGTTTTTGGGGGAATTCTGCAAAGCTATACCCAAAATCGTGGCACCGGAGGAAACCCTCTTTATTCAGTTCAGGTTACCGACCCAAGGGAAATACTGTCTAACTGTGTTCTTATATTAAATAACTATGGCGGCACCACGTATAACAATAAAAACCTGTTCAACATATACGGCTTTTTGGAATATGATGGTAGTGATCAGTTGAGATCTACTCTAGATTCCTATTTTCCCTTCAAGAGAGTGCTTACAAAAACCGTGGCTCCTAACGGCGCATTTTCCTACGCTGGCGATGACATGTACAGCACCACGGCGGCATTTTCTTATTCTCAGAATGGGCTGGCAAGTGAATTTCCGATTACTGGACAGGGATTTGCAAGAAGGTCGAATAAAGGCATACCATTCTATAGAGTGGATCAGGCAATAAAAGCTCTCCTTAACTACGGAGGTGCTCTTCCAGCGGAGTACGTAACGGCTGGTTTTGGGGGAGTAATTGATTTTCGCGGCTTTAAATACGTGGTAGACTTTTCGGGAATACCAACGGAAAAGCTGCCCATGTACTATTTCCTAGATTTTGACCAAATAGATATGCTTGCCTTGGCTCAAGAATTATGTGATGTCATGAGCCATGATTTATTTGTTAGCCTGTTGCCCGTAATAGACCATCAATCCTACCAATGGTTACATGCTTGGAATTTAGATATGATGGCCCAATCAAGAAATGATGAAATGATAGCTGGAGTTATCCGGGTAGACGCAATTGATAGGTCAGTTAAGCCTCAGTATGGAAGTATAAAAAAGTTCATAGATGACTTAGACGATAGGGGTATTCATGTAGAAAACCAAGACGTTGGATTTGAGCTATCTAATATTACCACAGACAAGTTTATTGTTGGCGCTCAGCAGGTGGAAATGCACTACTTCAGCGGCAATAGGGATAGAGATTTTCTAGAGGTTAGAAAGTATAAAAACGGGATCGGCAGTCACGCAGAAAGGCTTGTGGGGGACCAGTGGAACCTTAGTACCTCACTAGTTCAGCAAATACTTCCGTTCTATGGGTTCCTCGGGAAGGACGCCGTGACAATTCCTCGTGGATGGGGTTCTTATCAGCAAATATTACTAGACACCACCGCGCTTAACGCCTATGGCGTTGGTAACTATTATATTGCCACCGAAATGGAATTAAGGGCAGCTTTAGTTTCATATGAGCGGTGGAAAGAATTTTTAATCATGTATAACGATGTTTACATGCAGAGCTTGGAAGAAAATGATGTTATAGATAGCAATCTGCTCATGAACACTCCCGCGCCGGGAGGATTTCATAGTTCACCGAATATATCTAACAACTATGGAGTTTCCGTGCCAAGGTGCTTATTTAGGTCAGACAAAAATAATATGGGGTCCGATGGTCTCCCAGAGAGTCCGTGTAGTCCACCTTATGGGTATCCACTATACTATAAGCGCGCAGAGAAAATTGGTATCCCAGAGGCCGGAGTTGTTAAGATTGCAGCAGCTAAAACGCAGTTATTGACTAACTTGGCGAAGCTTAGAAGCCCAAGATTTCAAGAAAGATGGGAACTGGCCGCAAATACTCGTTGGGCACAAGTGCTTGGAGACATGGAAAATCAGATACATGCAATTGACGACAAGCTTGCGGAGTTGGTCGAGGATGCGAGTGAAGCGAACAGTAAAGGCGCTAATGTGATTAATTTTGCCGGTGGGATTAGGATGCGAGATGGTAAGCTTATCACTAAAGAAACGGCAGGGATTTGGCGCGAATATAATGATATGAAGGACTGGCAAAAGATGGTAAAAGACTATCTGGCGAGAGTTAGGGCGTTGGATTTGGGCAGCCCAATTAGAAACTTTCCCAGTCAGAATATCGCCTATATAGAAGATGTTATCAATAGACACTGTGATCTTTTAAGAAGCGTACAAAGACTTGGTAAGAAAACAATAGAAAACTCCACTAAGGTTTACGAGTTCATAAAGGGCATTGCCGATAAGCACCTTGGTAAAACCTACTTGGTGAAAATTCCGAAAAGGGTCAATCTAGGCTATAGTAAGGCCCTGTCCATAAAGGGCCACGGAGGCGCGGATGTAACTAGCAGGATAAGTGAGATAGAGTTTGGTCCATTTGGATTTCGTCCAGCGCCTATATCATCTGAGCTTGGATATTATTATAGTCAGTCTTTCCAGCAGGAGATTTCGTCTTTAAAAAGCGCGCAGGATTTTGCGGGGCAATCTGATCTTTATCCCGTGGCCGCTGGTTCTGCTGGATTGATACAGGGCACAACCGCCGTAACACAGGGAGCACTGAAGGGTAATTACAATCCGATATCTGACAAATACGAGTGGAATTATACCCCAGATCCACAAGGGGGATTTTTTGAATTTGACCTATACTCAAACGTTTTAACCCCTAGCGATCTAGCATTAATACCAGATCCAGATAAGCTTCCGCCTGCAACAAAAGCATTTTTGTGTCCCAAAGACATAACAAAATTTCTTAGTGATAACGGCAGGATGCCTGCCTATGTTAGGTTTGACAATAGCCAATTTTTGAGTTTTCACGGAATATCAAAAGACAGCCTGTCACAAGAGGTATTAAC
>Ga0114906_1001469_pt1 | contig 12346 bp, 15 predicted proteins | sample MalvirDeepMed_M9_FD_89687 | JGI IMG/M metagenome (GOLD analysis project Ga0114906, IMG submission 89687) | Marine viral communities from the Global Malaspina Expedition - Malaspina viral metaG DeepMed_M9 | ecosystem: Environmental > Aquatic > Marine > Oceanic | place: Mediterranean Sea...
CAATAACACCAGAGTTATTCCTGATGGAAACAACAACCTCAGCAGCACTACCACTTCTGATGTGGAGTATGTCAAAGATATCCGATGCAGCCATTGTTAGGTCGTCTGTTACAAAGACATAGAACCGTAGATGGCGAGTAATATCAGCAGAGGTATCAAATGCAGAGTTCTCAAGGAGATAAGTCCCTGAGCCATCAACACTTGCTATCTCAACCTGTGGAAGATAAGCTCCACGGAAGGGCATGGGGTTATTGGATAGTTTAGTTAATTGTGTGTAATGGAGAAAGGATAAAGCCCCTCCGCCATCAACGGATGTGCCATCAAAGTTTCCTTTGTCACCACTTTCAAAGTTTTCTTGGAATACCCAAGGATGAGCCATATTATTCTCCTAGTTGTGCGATATGAGACTTAATGCCACAAGAGGTACCCACTTTAGCTTCTCGCTTGCACTGCTTACCTGATGATGTGACAGCTTGGCAAGTGGATTGAGCCTCAATCGATTCTTCACTTTCGACACTTTCATACTGTTCTTTAAGTTCGGCACGTTTTTTCTCTAACTCACCTGCTCTGACTTTCATCTCCTGCATTGAGGGTTCACGACCAGGAAACATCTCATCAACTTCTTGATAAGAGAGATTAGCTAGAGGTGCCATAGTCATAGATTCGTAATCAATAAATTTACTTGATCCATCACCATCTGTGGGTCTGAAGGTATCTGTGTTGGCGATATCAGGATCTTCTTCTTCACGATCAGGCATCAATGCCCTTCGTGCGTCCTTCCACTGGAAGATAGCTCCATAGCCATCAACTGTTTTATGGACATTTCCTTTTTCATCAATGGAATGCTCTTTCCAGAACTTTTCCCATGCAGTGTGCTTACCAATGGAACCTGCTGGTGTATCCCACATTTCCTTTTGAGATGGCATAGCAGGGATGCCTTTACTTACATCACCATTAACCATAGCTTTTTCAAGTACGGTTAGTCTTTTTGCACACCGATCTCTTTGGCCCTCTTGTAAGGATGGAGGTGTAATCTTAGCAAGTCGTTCTTCTTCTTGCTTTAACTGCCTCTTGAAAGCATCCTTACCTTGAATCTTCTCCCATGCAACAGGATTATTCAGGGTATCCTTCATGTTGGATACCTGAGATTTCTGCTGAGATCTTTCGTTTAATGCTGCGTATCGAGTTCCCATATTAAGTTGCCTCCTTTTATGTTATGGGTTGCCTTTGGTTAGGTAATTAGTAACTGGGTAACTTTTTGTTCTTTTTAGTTTTAGGGTTATCCATACTGGGTTTAGGATTCCCAGGGTTACCAGGGTTACCTGACATCTTACCGAAAAAGGGGAGTTTATCTACCCATCCCTTTTCACTACCTCTATCCTCCCCAAAGCTAGAAGGTTGGAAAACACTCCCAGCCTGTCCAATAACAAAAGGATTTTTGGGGACTTTAGATTTAGATTTAGTGTTCTTCATTGGAAATTTACTTGGCATGGTAGCTCCTTATCTTTTCTTCTTTTTTCCACCCTTTTTGTAGTAGCATTTAGGCATAAATTCAACTCCTTTGGGAGGCTCCAAATAGGAACCCCCCAATTAAGATTATACTCAAGGACTATGATGAAACTGATCCATCAAGTTGTCCGGTTTCGCCGTCATTGTTAACACCATAGTTCTCAAACAACGCACAACTAGTTGTTCCGTTGATGTAAGTAACCTGACCATCTGTAGCCACCCTAATGGTGTTGAGCTTGATGGTTCCTGTGGTACCAGAGATAAGGGTGATAGCCACATCATTGGCATTGAGGTTCTCAAAATCGTTAGCTTCAATGTGCATACGGGTTGAAGCAGTTGTTACACATTCAATAGGAGATACGGCAAAATCACCATAGATCCGGTTATCAACAATTTTTGAGGACGCTGTACCAATAAGTTGGATCGCTGATTGAGCACCAGCATTTGCTGTTCCTTCAAGAACATTACCTTCAAGGGTCATGTAGTCAGCATTAGCATCAGTGACGATAAAATCGGCACACTGACCTCCGCTATCCGCAACGAGAGCTTGGCAGTTCTTCATTGTGAAATAAGCAGCATTAACATCAATGGGGCCTGTTAGTGCATCAATGCCTGTGGCATCAAAGTACAGGTTCTCAAAGGTGATATTAGCTGCATCAATGTCGATGTCTGCTCCGGTTGCAGTTGTGAAGTTGACTGTCGGCCTTGCTGTACCCTCTCCTAAGCCTAGAACGTGAACACCTGCAACATCAGCATCAATACCGGCTGCTGCTGTGACACTCTCTGAGTGACCTGGGAGGACAATAATAACGCCGTTAGCAGCTACCTTGTCGAAGGCAGTAGAAATACTGTCTACGGGCTGCTCTGCGTTGGTTCCATCGTTGTCAGAAGCTCCTGTTGAGGAGTCAACAAAAATAGGCTGTTGGAACATAGCCTTTAAAGGCATCTGTCCTGTTAAGGGGATACCTTTTACTCTCCGTACTGTAGCCATAAAATATTTCCTTTCAATATACTGGAGGGGGCCAAAAGGAAAATGACCCCCTCAGACGCTAGGTTTATGAGACTTGAGCACCCAAGATCCATCTCCAATCACCGTAACCCAAGGTATAAACTTGGTAGCCACGATATTTGGCAACGATCTCATCGAAAGCCTCTACACGGGCGAACTCCACAGGAACCTTATCAAACCATCTCAAAGATTCCTTCATTGAAGGGCCGTTCATTATGGCCCAGTTGTTGGTATCAGTCATCCTGACCCAATCTTTGACCTGGTAACGTCCAGCTTCAATGTTGATGTTCCCTTCCGCAGTGTCCAGACCTTTGGGTGTGCGGACGATCTCATCAGCACGATCCCTTAGATCCACAGGGACTAGAAGGCAATCGGGTACGTTATCATCAATAGGTTGTCCTGCTGCATCCTTGAATTTGCGGAACTGGGTGTAAGCAGCCCTCAAAGCCGTGGGGCTAAGGGCAGATGTCACCAAGTTATCAAATCCGGTGCCAGTGCTGACTCCATCCCTAGTTGTGGTATGGCTGTTAGAGCACAATGCCACACCTTCGGAATGGGAATAGAACTGGGTATCATTACTGAACATATTGTTAAAAATACGAGCAGCGTGTACCTGTCTACTTTGACGAGCACTTCGAGCAAGCAACTTGAAACGAGTTTCAATGATTCCGAACTGATCGAACTCAATCAGTAGTCTTTCGACCTGGACACCCTTCGCATATTCACGATGGGTGGCGGTCACATCATAAGACTGATCGGGTCCATCGTAGTCAATGGAACCATCAAATTCAGTGTAAAGGCCCATTGGACCCAAGCTAGACCATCTTTCGGTTAGCTGAGTTGGAGTCTCTACACTATAGAACTCAGGAATTCTATCTGTTTCCTGAGCATATTCCCCATCTGTGATTTCCCTAAATCTAGGGTCAAGCACATCGGGGAATCCAGCAGTAGTTAATGGATTAGCCATGATTCTCCTTTAGGGGTTTAAGCGATACTATTAAAAGCATGATCTGAAAAAGCACTCTTGAACTCAACAACTGGCTGAGAAGGATTGATAACATTGAGGCTTCCATGCGAAGCATTGGATTCATCAACATAAACTTCCCAAATAATAGAATGTCCTGTATCTGGAAGATCTGCTCCAGCACCAGGTACGCCATTCCATTGTTCAAAGTTAGTTGTTAGCTCCACACCCTGTAAACCAGGGGCGAAGGTTCTAAGGTAGGTATCATTCTGTGCTATGTCTGCATCAAAAGGCACAACAACGGCAGTGCTAGTGTTATCAGTGTGAGCATCAATAACACGAACAGCACCAATGTTGTTCCCTGATAGACCAACAAGATACCCTCCAACGAATTCAGAAGTACCGACATCGGTATCTGCTAGAGTAATACCTGCGCTCTCACCAGTAGGTTCTGTCATAATGACATTATCGGTAGTGCCATCAAAGTCAGTATCAGCAGCCGTACCACCACTTACCTTACCCCTAATTAACTGAAATGGGGAGTAAGTGGTTTTAACCATGACTTCAGCAGAGTCGGTGCCAGTTCCCTGAGTCGTGGAATAGGTTCCAGCCTCAAGGGTGACTCCAACGGCTTCGGTATAATCATTGACCGCAGCATCGGTGATTTCACCGTTTCCACCCAACGCTGCACGAACAACAATCTGACCTGCTGTAACTGTGGCACCAATCCTAAACCTTCTAACTAGAGCAGCAGAGGTACCTGTCATATCTCCTGCATATCTCATCTATTCTCCTTTAAGCTTTCGGATTAGTTTGCCCTCTTGGGAGCTATAGTGAAAGTATCCAGTGCAAATCCTAAGCGATTGAGAACATCCATCACAATCTGTGCGTTCTTTCCACATAGATTGAGGGATGTAACCAAGACGTTTTAGATCCACACCGTATTTTCTTTGACAATCTCCGCAAACTGAAACCGACTTTTCAAGGGCTACAAAGTCGTCCATCCAAACCGCACCAAAGGTACGCTCAGGTTTTTTGACCACCATATGGTCAGTGCTTTTAGTCCACTCAACAACTTGTTTGTTGTATTGTGATCTAACTGCCTTAATGTATTCAGACAGTTTGACACCACCCTGGTAGTGGCCCTTTATTTTTACAAGGGGTTCAGATTTTGGAGTGCTCCTATATCGGGGCATAATTTCAACACAAATGGATTAGAGGGGACACAATTATCCCACCTAAGTGCCTCCATTAGTGCCAGATCTATTGCCTCCAGATCTAGGCGGTATTTACGCTAAAAGGGCGGTATTAAGTCTCCTGCCTTGCCACCATCAGCCCATTCTGGTGATAGACAAAACGAACAGCCTTGACCGCCGTCAGCATCGTAAATAGTCTTATCCTGACCTGCTAGTGACGAAGCACCTGAAACTGCCTCTAGTTTCGGTTCGTACTTCCCACCTCTAGGTCGGGTTCTTATATCGTTAAAAGTCTCGCAAACGCTACACCTTACTTGGGAGCTTGCCCACTCATCTTCTGCTGGTGTACGTTTATATGATCTCAATAATTTGACTTCTCTACGGAAATTTAACTAAACTCTTATACCACGATCATTTTGATTTGTCAAGACGTTTCTTAGTTGGACAGTACTCAATCTTATGAAACCTGGGCGTAATATCATTACAAGATTCAAAATAATGGCATTTTAAGCAATGAACTTGGCATTTTCGTTCAATAAGCCTAGATCCACAATTAGGGCAAATGTGAGGGGGACTGTCCAAAACGAACTAACACACTTTTTTAGATAACACCATATTTCGGTGCCCTGAGAGGCTTACCTGCATCTAACCTAGATTGGTGCATCCCAGGATGAGCTTTTTCCAAGGACTCCCAGTATTTTTTATAGGGGTTATCCTGATAATCTTTGATCCCTCTAGCCTTTGTTTTATCAGCAGCTTCACGTTCATAGGGGAACAAGTGGACTGAGGGGTTAAATTGCTTAGTTGCCTGTTCAGCCGTTGGAGTTTCAGATCTTTGAGATGGCTCTACAAACTCTGTAACAGTGGACGCTGCTGTATCCTCAGCAGATCCTAACTCAGCTTTAGCCTCTAATGCAGCCTCCCTAAGAGCGTTAAGGTTGTAAGAAACCCCACCATAATCAACATTGGCAGGTTTATAGGTAGACATCCTCCAAGAATTGGATGCTATTTCTGCATACTTTTGCAGGGTTTTTTGAGCTACTGCTGAGTTGGGGTTGTTTAATTCAGGGGCTACTTCAGAGAGAAGTTGGTAAGCAGTTTGTAATTGCTGTTGGTCTACAGCTTGATGATACTGTTGAACCTGTTGGTTATGATTGTACTTACCTAAGACCTGATTGAAGGTATCTTGGATCACTCCATCATCACCCTGAAGGAAAGCCTCATTGAGCTTTTTGGCGTCATCCTTAGTAACAATACCCATATCAGGGGTCTGCTGTTGTTGCTGTCGGGCAGCTAGTTGCTGTTGCTGCTGTTGGTAAGCAGCAGCCTGTTGAGCAGCTTGTTGCTGCTGAAAAAGGGTCATTTGGGTTTTCAACTGCTGGTTCTCATTGTGCAGTCTTTTACCCTCCTCAGCAGATGCCTTGAACTTGTCCTCATAGTCAACAGAAGGCTGAGTAGACTCAGGATTTGTTTCTGTGATTGAAGTTTCATCGGTTCCAGCTTGAAGGGTTGCTTCAGGGGTCGCTGTCCCGTCAGGGGCCTCCTGATCTGGAGTTGGATTAGTTTCTTCTGCCATAAAAACCTCCTTAATGGCAATGGTTTAAGTGGAGGCTAACTTAGACTATTGCTTGTCTACATCAGCCCTTCTGTTACCTTGGCTCCGCAGCCAAGAACTTGTAAAAATTATTCTGGTGTAAACATGATCTCCATGTCATCCAGTTCTTTATCGCAACAATTTCTAGTCATTGGTGATTCATGTGGGACTTCAATTTGATGAATCCAAATAGTGTCACTTGCTAGTCCAATCATTGCTTCGTTAAAGTTATGCCACTTGATAGCTTCGCATATAATACAATTTGACTTATGATGCTTCGGGCAATGGATTGAGTGGACTTGCATGGTTATAATCAATGAAGGTCATACCCATCCCCATTTAGACCATTACGGATAACTTGTTCAATATCTTCATGTGTCCAACTGGAGGAAAGCTGGTCTAATTGGGACACAATGGTATCAAACCTTTTGAAGCCCTCTACAACACCCTGATGATAGCGGTGATCTTCTTGTGTGCTGAGTGCTTGCATAATCATTACTTTAAGGGCTTCCCCGAACAGTTTACCTTTAAGGATCTTCCAGCCCTCAGTATCTAACACCTGTCTGACAGCCAAGACTTCAGACTGAGAAAGTGAGGGTAGGTGCCACTCTTTGGGATCTAGGAAATTAGCCTCAATGACTTTGTTCAGACTCATCTAAATCAAATGCCTCATATAAAGCTATAGAATGGAGTACAAAATTAACAATCGCATTTGATTGTGAGGGTTTGAGTTTAACACCAGTGATTGTCGCAAAGGTTAGTATCCCCTCTAGTACTTTACGGTTTTTTAGCTTTTCAAGTAGTTGATCGACTTCCATTATGAGATATTAACGGCTTCTTCTTCTGGGGTTGTCTTAACGTCCTTAGTCGGTAAATCCGCTAGAGGATTTGATATTTCTTGAGGGAATGCTCCCTCGACTCCACCCATTCCAGGTAACGTACCTTGCATTCCAGGGATCATACCTTCCATTCCACCCATTCCTTGGGCTGCTTCAGGTGGTGCTCCTGGGGGCATTCCTTGCTGTTGCTGCATGGCCTGTTGTTGCATAGCTTGCTGTTGTTGTTGCTGTTGCATTGCTTGGGCTTGGAGTTGCTCTTCAGGCCATATCTCCTCAAAGTTCTTCTTCCCATGAGATTCGTATAATTGCTTGGCTAATGCCCTAACGGATTGAGGGATTTGCCCAATAAAAGGAATAGACATTAGGAATTGGGAAAGCATCATATTGGACTGTTGCTCAAATTGCCGATTGGGATTAAGCTGGAATGTGAAATCAACATCCTCATAGAACATCTGTCTGGAGATCATCTGCTTTTTGAATAGACCTGTTTCCTGGTTGAAGTACTTGAACTCCATCTCCTTGGGGGCGTTCTTTTGGTAGAGCAGGTGGACTTTTCTGAACATCTCCAAGAAGGGTTCTGCGAGGAGTGCAACCATCCTAGAGAAAGCTATATTGGATTGCTGGATCATCTGGTTCTGACCACGGAAGGTTCTAGGACTATTAGGGGTAAAGCTATTAGCACCCATTACATGGGAAGTAACTGATGAGTCTCTTTCTGCCCATCCTTGGATTTGCTGCATGATAGAGAGTTGAAATGATTTATCCCCTTGGAGTCTGGGCATTTGGATACCACCAGGGTTGAGGACTGGTATTCCAGCACCAGGACGAAGGGGGTTGAGGTCGGGCATGAGTCCGGTTTCTGAGGGACTGTAAAAGAAAAAGGGCATATTTTGAAGGGTTCCGAAATCCATCATCTGGTTGAACGCTGAGTTAATCAGGCGGTTCATGTGGATCATCCGGCTTGGGATTCCTTTGCCGTAGAAGTGGCGTGGTATTCTCACATAACGGTTATCAATGTGGGGTCTTTTACCATCAGGGTAAATACGTGAGAGTGGTACTATGCGAGCAATCTTCTTGGTGTCCCAAAAAAGAGTAACCTCAACATCTTCACCATAGCCTGATACTTCATCATCATCTGTAAGCTCCACCTTTTGATCTTGGGTATCCCCATCAGGCATAGTAACTGAACCTGGAAGTACCATCCTCATATAAAAGACTAGAACCCTTGCGGTTCTGTAATCGTTATCGGATTGGCTGATATTGTCACTATCCCTTTTGGTTAGGTCTTGTGGGGTAATATCACGCTCACTTAGTTGGGATCTAAGATCTTCATCTACATTCTCATACCCCATACGCTTACGTTGTTGGAGTTGTTCCCAGGATAAGAACAATTCCTCAAAGTACCACGGACATTCGGGGTATTGCAGGGACATCCCAGTTCCAGGTGCTACATATATACGAGATAGATCTGTGTGGTCGATACTGGGTCTGTTAAGGGGTTCAGCCACCAACTCCTCAACAATACGCTGTTCGACACCTACAGGTATATTAGTAGAAACCTTCTCACCCATGATATCCTCTGATATAGTCTCTGTTATAACTTTAGATTCAACAGATTGCTCTCGAACAAGCTGCATGGATCTATCCCATCTAACTTTGATGGCAGAGGTTCCGTCTAGTAGTGTGTCAAATAACCAATCATTTCCAACTCGTTTCAAGTTTAGGATCTTCTCCCAAACGTAATCAAAGTAGAACATACTAAGTTGTCTAGCAGATTCTAGGTCACCCTGCTCTGTTCCAACAACTTTAGGCTTGGAGGAAAGCATGGCATCAAAGAACTGAGCCATGAGTGTATCTTGAGTAATACGGGTTAGGGGTAGGAATAGATTGGAAGCTCTTGACCAGGGGAAGGTTTTGACTTCCTGATCGGGAATGGATAGGTACATCTTCCAATAGTCATTATGGAGTTGCTCCCAGTTCCCTTTCATCTGCTCACCCTGATCCACCATGCGGATTAACTTGGGGATGAGGGTATCTTCAATATAAGACGATGAGAGGGTTATTTTGGGGATTAGATTTTTAACAGGCATTTATGGTAGAATTTCACCTAATGGCTTTTATAAAAGACACAATAAGGGAAAACCTCTTATACCACGATGTTAATAAAAAGTCAAGGACTAATAACCAGTTGTCTCATCTTGCTCCGCATCATTTGAGGATCTGCGAGAGTCGTAAAGTTTTCTTAAATGCTCTGGGAGATGCTGTCTGCCACCATAGTTGCCCTGATGGTGCATATTGATTGGATAAGACTTCAAACCTTGGATAGCTAAAGCTAATGCGAAACAATGGTCATCGTGACCCGATCCCGCCTCTATCCGCCCTTTGTTTGTCCATTCTAATCTTTTCAATTCTTTTAGCGTGTCTCTATCATGGACAATTATGGCTCTGTCTGCTACTCCCTGCTTCATATCCCCTAGCATTATGGGTCTGGTGGAAATGGTAGTTCTCCAACCAACCTGGCGTGATCTTTTAGGTCTATCTGATAGAAAGTCTGTACGGTGGTAGAGCATCTCTCTTGGGTATTTCTTACCTAGATAGATAGCAACGTGCTGACCATATCCCATAACCTCTGGGACAATGTAGGCTACATTGTAGTATTGGCCTAGCATAGCAACTCTTTCAGCGAGTTCCTCTTCGCCTATGTACCCTTTAATGACAGCAACCTGTTCACCACCGTTGTCTAGGTCTAGGACAATGGCTACAGATTGATCTGGGTCTTTAGATTTATCCAAATCCAGTGTACCTTCAGCCACATCAATACCTATAACATAGCGGTGTGTAGGTTCTGGATCACGGTAGATGGTAAGGAAGTCACCCTTGGATTCCTCAAACTTGATGGTCTTTTCCCATCGTTCTATCTGATAGAGGTAACCCTGTCTACCATCCTCCAGGGGCATAAGATCCAGTTTGTCGTGGTCTAGGTAAGGCCGACCTGTGGTTACAAAGGCTTCTTCGGGGGTAGAGGGGTATTCCTGCCTAAAGATCTTGATATCATTTTGGCACTTGTTTTTAAGCGTCCACCTTCTCCATAGGAGTTGTTCATAGCTGAGTTGGTACCTTTTAACAAGTTCCTTCTCGTAGTCGTCTAGTGTAGTAGAGAAGTGGCTACGCTGCTCAGGATTCCTGAAATTCATTACATATTCAGGATCTTCAAACCAGCTTATAAAGAAGGGAATATAACCATTCCAGTTCTCATAGTCTAGGATCTCAATATCAGGCGCAGGTTCACCCTCCTTGCTAGACCACCTCAAACGGCAGTATTTCTCAGCATTATCCCAGTAAGGGTAGAAAAGCCCATCAAAGCCTTGAGCCGTTGATTCCATGATAACGGAAGTTTCCCTGGACTCACCAATGGATTGGAATAGGGCTACAGCCGTTTCAGTACCCTTTTCCCACTTAGCCACCTCTGATCCGTGTATGAATTGGGGTGTCATACCTGTTCCAGCTTGGGCATTACCAGCCGTTTCCACTACCATTAAGCCTTCTTGGTCTTTGAATTTGAGTCGATGCTTGGAGGGGACTCCAGCTTCAGGTTTGGATAGGGGGTAGTTATTCCAGAAGCGGTGTGTTATCCCAAAGATATACTCCGCAGTAGATTTATCGTGGGCAATAACAATACTATCAATACCCCTTTCTAGGGTTTCCTTGAGCATAACTGCTTCAATAAGGGTACTAATACCAGTTTTACGAGCTTTAAGAACAATGATACGAGTCGGTAGATCATTATCTTTACACCATCTATATAGTTTTAATAGTTTAACTTGGGGGGTTTTAAGGGGGGACATGAACCTGAGATTGCCATCCTTATCCTTAATCTTGAAATTTTTCTCCAAGTATTCTTGGATAGGTACTGAGGCCACCTCAACAGCACGTTTAAGATCGTCTTTATCAACCGACTTGAGTGTAGAGTTAAATTCTTGGAAGGTTTGAGGCATTTTACAGTAGGGTTAGCTCCATCACTTCGACTATTTTTTGGACAGCTTCAGCTAGGGAGGCGTTACCCCCATTGTAGACTACATGGGTGTGACCACAGGAATCACAGGTGATTTCATCTTCGTGACCACGGAATGCTAATGAAGCATGATAATCGGCTTCTGAAAGTAAGTCCTTAATCAACTCAGTTTCTTCATTCTTCTGCACTATGTTCATCAATTAGTCTATAGTATTCCGTTTCACTAGGGATATCTCCGTGATTATCCTGCATATACTTTAGAATAGCAGGGTGTACTCCCGATAAGTCTACGTGTAAGTGGTTATGCCGTTCTGTTTTTGATACAGCCTTATTAGGGTAAGCATCTAGGAGCTTTGCTGCCCCTTCAGCAGCCTTCAACCTCACATTATGATCTGGAAGCCCTGTATCTTCACCCCCAAATTGGGAGGTAGCATCCATAGCAGCTAAAATTGTATCCGCAATCTTGGTAGGTACCTTGGTATGATTCAAAAGGTACTGTAATTGTGTTTGTACTGAAGGCAATGCCTTGAGCCATGTAAGTGTACTACGAGCATTTCTATTATTTTTAGGATTATAGGCATGGTAGACAGCCTCATAAGGATCTCCAGACTCTACATACTTCTCTACGAACTCATTTTGGCGTAGGGTAAGACCATTTTCAAACTTTCCACGACTTTTACGCTCAGTTTTTGGCTCTGTAACTTTTTTTGTGGTCATTTTAGGGGTTTAAGAGGTTTATCAGTTAGCTTTTCAATATGGGCGTGTTGGTTAATTACATCCCAACCTTTTTCTACCATATCTCGTACTAGCCATTTTTCAATCGATGCCAAAAAATCGTGAGCTTGACCCTCTGAAACGTCATAACGACCTCTCACATCTTCAATCGCCCACCATACATTAGCAAATTTAGGTTTTTCCATTACTTTAAGGGCAGGTATACCACATTTTGGGGGTAAAAGTCAATGTCAAAGATAAAAGGCACCCACCGTGGGGGATAGCGAGTGCCCAAATCAGCCGATTTTAGAGGGAAGGAGGAGCATTCCTTATACCACACTCCTCACGCTGTGTCAATGGGAATTTTCAGCCAGATTTTTATATTTTTTTATTTTTTTACCCATAATAAGTTGTATTTTATGTAGAAATAAAGCTACACTGACAAGGACACAAAGGAACGGGACTCCTATCGTTAAGTCGATTTGATATTTATTTAATCAAGATTAAGG
>Ga0114906_1001470_pt1 | contig 12345 bp, 15 predicted proteins | sample MalvirDeepMed_M9_FD_89687 | JGI IMG/M metagenome (GOLD analysis project Ga0114906, IMG submission 89687) | Marine viral communities from the Global Malaspina Expedition - Malaspina viral metaG DeepMed_M9 | ecosystem: Environmental > Aquatic > Marine > Oceanic | place: Mediterranean Sea...
GAACTAGTGAAGCCTAATAAAACAGCCAGCATAGGCACGTTGCTACTCCCCACCAATCCACGCTTTAATAGCGGATCAAGAGCCTAGCGAGGTTGAATCTCCAATGAGGGGAAGGCTCTCCGCGACAATCTAATACCTGTGTCCCGTACCTAGGGACTGCAAAATGAACGCTCTGATGAGTGACACCCCGCTGGATACAAGGGTGATTGGTAAACCAAGTTTAATTACATGGTGGGTCAATGCCTAATAACAATTCACTTCTTGTTCATCGCAGGTATAATATAATAGGGGTGGGAAGCTGGAGCATGCAGTTAAATAACTATAAACAGCTACCCCACCCCGAATATATTTATATAAAATGGAAAGTTTTTACTTGACAAATCAAAAGGATATGGTATAATAACCTTATGCCAGATCCAGAAAAAGATAGAAAGCCTTACAGAATTAGTATCCTTATAGTGATACTAATTCTGTTTATAATTGAGTTTGCTAAGGGAGGATACCTATGGGTGTAGATGGTAGGGATGACAGTAGATTGACCAGTAACTGGGATCATACTAAGAACTGGAAGAAGATGAGAGATCGTCAAGAAAGAATATCGAAAGGTCTTAAGTCAGGTAGAAGTTTGAAAAGTTTATGGAAACCTACCGAAGCCTTCAGTGCTGGCAAAGGTAGTAGACCTAGACCTGTTGAAAAAGAAATATATGATTTGAATTATGATTTAGCATTTGGGAATATCACAAAGGAAGAGCATGAGCGTAGACTTAAAGAACTTAATGATGGAAAGTAAATGGGATTCCCTAACTAGGAGCAAACAAGATGATAGATTTAGACAGCAGATAGTAAGTGAGGAAGAGATGCTATTAGTATCTCGTAATCGCTATTGGAAAGAATATTATAGAGCACCAGATGAATCTATACCAGAACAAAAGGTATTGGATTCAGCTATAGTGCACCTAGAGCCTAGATATCAAGAATGGATTGACTTAGTGTGTAAAAATACCAAGACTCCAGAGTGGGTACATCCTCTATTAGTATTAGGTGCTAGGAAAATGGCAGACTTAACTATCAGATCTTTAATGAGAGCTTGGTTAACTCCAAGTGTCTTTGGTTATAGATTTGCTGAGTCTAATAAACCACCTACCGCTCAAGTATTATCTAATCTTATAGCACAAGAAGCTTTAAATATTATAAACTTTATGGAAGCTAAGGATTCTTTTAAGGAGGATTGGCGTAAACAATCTAAGTTTATAAAAAACTGGACACCTAAAAGGTGTGCTGCTTTTGCTAAAAAGGTAAGCAATATTCGTAAGATGACGCTGAAACAAAGGCAGGACTTCGGTCATCATATGATTCGAATTGCGGAACAAAGTTCTATAGTAACTACAAACCTTAAGCGTGAGAAAACACGGGCAGGTTGGCGTAACTATTTGTTCGTTGAGTTATCAGAAGAAATTCTAAAGGATCTACACGAGCAGCATTACTTACTAGAGTTATCGTCTTTGTTATATAGACCTATGCTTGTGCCTCCGATAGATCATACGATGAGTATATCGGGTGGGTTACTGACACCTAATGTTAGAAAGCCTGTGGTACAGAAGTATAGATCCAATCTAGTTGAAGATAAGAAGGAAGAGCAATGTCATTCCGAGCCATCACAAAAAGTATTAGATGGTTTAAATACATTACAACGAACTGAATGGGCTATTAATGTAGAAGTATATGAAGTAATGCAAAACTTATTTACAAACAACACAATGCTTTGTAATTTACCTTCGTATAACTTCGAAGAGTTTGTGTGTTCTGGGGGAGAGTATCCTATTGATGGAACTAAAACAGAGCAAGCTATTTGGTGTCAGAATAGAGAAGAAGCTTGGGGTTCTTGGTATAAACAAGAGCAATCACGGGGACGTATGTTAGTACGTTTAAATTTAGCATCTAAACTAATTAAACATGGCTTCTTTTATATGCCCTATACTCTAGACTTTAGAGGTCGAGCATATTCTATATGTGAATTGCTTAGTTCACAGAGTTCTGATTTTGATCGTGGTTTAATTATGTTTTCAACCCCAATGGAGCAAACAATTGAAGGTCTTAAGTGGCAAAAGATATATCTAGCTAACTTGTTTGGTATAGATAAGAGTACCTTCGATGATAGAATTGCATGGGTAGATAAGCATTGGGATAGATTCAAAAGTATTGCAGAAGATCCTTATAGTGATTACTTCTGGGTAGATAATTCTAAGAAAAAGAATAAATCTTTTCAGAGACTATCTACTATTAAAGATCTGATGCGGACTGATGGACTAACACAAGTACCTGTACATATTGATGGTAAATGTAATGGAAGCCAACACTGGTCTGCTATTATGCGTGATAAACAGTTAGCAGATTTAACTAATGTAACATCTTCGATTATCCCACAAGATCTTTATCAACATGTTGCTGATAGGGCAACTGAATATATAAAGTTTCATAAGGATGAAAATCCAATACTTCAAATGTTTATAGATCATTGGTCAACTTTAGATAGAGCAGTAACTAAACGCTCTACTATGTGTGATTCATATGGTCTTACATTTTATGGTATACAAAAGTATACTAGATCTGAAGGTCATGTTGATTGGATACCGAAAGATAAACGTGGTGCTGCTGTTGTTGAGCTTGCTAAAGCTATACAAGCTGGACTTACTACTACTTTAGAATCTTCTAATCGAGGTAAGGATTATCTTAAGTCTGTTGCTAATATATACAGTGAAAATAACAAACAACTATCATGGACTACGCCTTCCGGTTTTAGGGTAGTACATATTTATAATACATCTGGCTCAAGAAGATCTTTAGCTAAACTATTTAATAGTAAAGAGCTTCAGTTCTTTTATAGAACTAATGATGTTGATCCAAGGGCTGTACGTCAGGCTATATCACCTAACTATATACATTCATTGGATGCTGCTCATATGTTCTTAACTATTTATCAGTTAATTGATATGGGCTTTCAATTTCTATCAATGATTCATGATTCATATGGATGTCATGCACCATTGATAGGCACTTTAAGAGATGTTATCAGAAAGGAATTTTTAATAATGCATTCTGAAAATTTATTAGAAAAATTTCGGGAAGAGGTTCAAAGTAATTTAGGTAAGATGTTACCTGAGCCTCCACAAATAGGCGGTTTGAGTCTTAATGAAGTATTAGATTCAGATTACTTTTTTTCATGACACACTTTATAATAGATAGTGAGCATGATATAGAGTTTACCGTAACATATATAACAGACCTTGTTCAAGGTAATAGCAGAAGTCCTACGGTAGAATTAACTTTCCCTTCTGGATTTTTAGCTAGATGTTTTATGGATAATTTAATAACTAACTTTCGAGTTCATGATATCCCGAAGGATATTGGATTGGATTTGAAACTTTATCTACCACCAGAGGAGAACCAATGACATGTAGATTAAATAAAGAGCAGGAACCTCGCCCTGATATAGTAAATATATATAAAGGTAAAGAGGTTCGATGGAATGGTAAGTATTATGATGCAAAGACTGATGAAAGTTTAAGCGATCTTCAAAAGATGCATCAAGCAGGTGAGATTAATCTCTATGAACCTATTGAGGCTTACTATGTTGAGTGGTATCACAATAAGGATACTTATTATCCTATTGAAGGTACCGAAGTACAAAAGAATCTGCCTCCTATTGCACAGCAATGGAAAGATTCTTATATAAGGAGTAAAAGAAATGGCTAGAGTTTTATGTATAGGTGATTTGCATTTACCTGCAATTCATCCTGACTATCTTCCGTTTATTAAACAACTTAAGCGTAAGTATAAGACAGATACTACTGTATTTATTGGTGATGTACTGGATCATCATTCAATATCATTTCACCAAAAGAATCCAGAACTTCCTTCTGCTATTGAAGAGCATGAACAGGCACTCAATGGTATGAAGGTTTGGAAGAAGGCATTCCCAGAAGCTATGGTTTGTATTGGCAACCATGATGAGCGAGTACACCGTTTGTCAGCTACTGCGGGGATTCCTTCTATGTATCTTGTAGATTATAAAGAGCTATATGATACCCCAACGTGGGATTGGGACTATTCATTTATAGTAGATGATGTATTGTATACTCATGGCACAGGTGCAGGAGGTCAGAGACCTGCCTATTCTGCTGCTATGAAGCTAGGCAATAGTGTAGTGATGGGACATGTGCATAGTAATGTCATGTTGCAGATTCTACAGTCACCTACCCAAAGAATATTTGGTATGAATGTGGGATGTGGTGTAGATACAACACATAGATCCATGAACTATGCCAAGAATCATCTTAGTAAACCTGTACTAGCGGCAGGTATTATACTAGATGGCAAACCTATTTTAGAATTAATGTGATTTTTTACTTGACAAATCAAAAAAGTATGGTATAATATATACATTAAACATTTGCAAAAGGTCAGAACAAAGGAGAAATTATGATGACAAGCAAAATAAAAGCGTTCGTAACTGATACAGTTGAGGTAGTATATGGACATCTTCATCGACCAGATGATAAGTTCGGTGCTGATTCAGCTAATCACAATGTTACAATTCTTGTAGATGAGGATCTACAACCAATACTAGACAGTCTTCTAAAGACAAGTGCTGCTACTAAGATTAACGGCATGCGTGTAGATGATGATGGTCGCACACTATTGAAGGTAAAGTCAAAGATCTTTGTTAAAAAAGGTACACAAACTTTCCCCTGTCGTGATGCTATGTCTAAGGAAACTACGGCTACTCCCTTCGGTGGAGATAAAGTACGCCTTAGATTAAATCCGGCGGTATTAGATCGTGATAATAGTATGAGCATTTATCTTAACGGATGTCAAATCGTTGAAAAGAATGCTCAAGATACTGGGGGATTTGACACAGTAGAAAATGGTTTTGATGGGTCTACATATACAGTCCCAACAGCAGAGACAACTGCTGAAAAGCCAGCGGAAACTGACGACATACCATTCTGATGCCAGAGTGGACGTTTCCAATTAGCCCTATCGCAGCAAGTAGACCCCGTGTGTCAAAGCACGGGGCTTACTTCAAGGGTCCTTATAAAAGATTTCGGCAGGAGATGCCAGAGATTATACTAGATATACTTGGTCATAATTTTAAACCTATAGAGGGAGATCTTGCGGTTGATTTGGAGTTAGTTATTACTCGCCCCAAACAAACAAAGTTGACTGCACCTCGGGCTGATATAGATAATTTTGTTAAGGCAGTTTTCGATTCTCTTAATGGATATTTATGGGAGGATGATCGACAGATACTTAAACTCTATGCTGTAAAGCAGTGGGCTGAAGTAGGAGAAGAAGGATACTTTACTATCGGAGTTGATAAACTAATTTATCGAGATAAGCGTTGAATGATATAAGGAAGACTATGAAAAATAAATTAAAAAATTTCTTAATGCCGTTACTAACATGCGGCACATTGGGTGGGTGTGGTGTTGTACAATCTATAACTGGTTGGGGACAGACAACACCTACAGAAAGAGCTATAGAAACTGTTATGGATTCAGGTGAAACACTAACAGTTTTGAGCGCAATTGGGGGATTGTGTTTGTTATCAGGAATGGTACTGCTCTGTTTGAGTAGGGGAACTATGGGCTGGCGACCAATTATTGGTGGCGTGGTGCTTATCGTATTGAACTATATGATAGCGTCGTATGCCGATTGGATCTTTATACCTGTGATTATAGCAACTGGTTGTATCAGTGCGGCATGGGGATGGAGTGTAGTTAAAAGTATTTGGAACAAGGAGTATAAACATGAATGCAATAATTAGTGGGGGATTAGGTACTGTATTTTATACAGTAGTAATATTTGTAGCGGGTGCGCTTATTGGTGCACCTCTATGGACTTGGGTAAAAACAAAAATGCCTTGGGGTAGTTAATGAATGAAAGTAAAGTTATAAATCGGGAACAATGTCCTGCCTGTGCTAGTCACGGGCAGGATAATTCCTGTGACAATTTAGCGGTGTATGATGATGGTCACAAGTATTGTTTTGCTTGTGAATACATGGAACAGAATGGAGAAAAGCCTATGGTAACAACATCAAGTGTAACTAAAAATCTAGAGAAGATATACAAGGGTAATCCTGTTTCTTCTAGAGGTATTACAGAAAAGACTATGAGACAGTATGGGTATGAAACTATTACCAAAGACGGTAAGACAGCAGAGATTGCTTCTTTCTATCGTGATGGACAGATAGTTGCTCAACACTTACGTGGTCCTAACAAAACCTTTAGGTGGGTAGGGGACACAGAGTCACCTTCATTATGGGGTCAGCATCTTTGGAAGAACGGTGGTAAACGCTTAGTAATTACCGAAGGTGAATATGATTGCATGACTGTAAGTCAACTCTTTAATAATAAATGGGCTGTTGTAAGCTTACCTAATGGTGCTGCTGGTGCTGTCAAGGCTATTAAAGATAACTTAGAGTTTGTTAATGGATATCAAGAGGTTGTTCTTATGTTTGATATGGATGATCCAGGTAGAGAGGCAGCGAAGGCTGTTGCCGAATGTCTTCCACCTAATAAATGTAAGATAGCAGCTTTACCTTATAAAGATGCTAATGAATGCTTAATGAAAAATGAATCACAGGCAGTTGTTACTGCTGTATGGGAGGCACAGGTCTTCAGTCCCGATGAGATACTACATGTTGCAAATGTAGAGTCAGTCGATTGTGTGGACTCAAGGGTGTATCCATTTCCATTTCATTCTCTTACTGAATTCTTAGTGGGTCAAAGGTCTGGAGAGATAACCTTATGGGCTAGTGGTACTGGCTCTGGTAAGTCTACTATTGTTAGAGAATTAATTCACCACCACCTTATAGAAGGTAGAAGTGTGGGTGCTATAATGTTAGAAGAAGCACCACAAGAAACTATGGATGATATGATTTCCTTAATGATTAATAAACCCGTGCGTGTAATTCGTGCTAAGCGTATGATGAATGAGCTACGGTTAAAATTAGGGCAAGAGCCTATTGATATACAGGTCATTGATGATCTAACTGATGATGAATATGCTGATGCAAGGAAAGATTTAAACGGAACAAGTTTCTATATCTATGACCACTTAGGTAATAATGGATTACAGAACTTGTGTTCTCGTATGGAATATATGGCTGTATCTTTAGGTGTAGATGTAATAGTATTAGATCATATAACTGCAGCGGCTACTGGATTGATGGGTGATTCTGATTATGATGGAGGTAGTTCTGAAAGACTACTGATTGATAATATCATGAAAGAATTCCGTGCTCTGGTATCTAGAACTGGTGTAAGAATAGATGTAATCTCTCAGTTAAAGAAAACTAATAAGGCATACGAAGAAGGCGACCGTATCACTCTTCAAGATTTGCGTGGGTCTGGTTCCCTATCTTCTGTACCTAATACTGTTATAGGTCTTGAGAGAGATAGACAGAATCCAGATCCTAGGATTGCAAATACTACTACTGTTAGAGTATTAAAGAATAGACTAACAGGTAGGGCTGGTGTTGCCACTTGCTTGTATTATGATCATGGATCAGGCAGGCTTGAAGAACTTGGCTTTGCTTTAAATGATGAAGGGCAGGTATTATTAGATGATAGTAGTAACGGGTAGTGCACGGTCAGGTACAAGCCTGATGATGCAAACACTTAAGTTATTAGATGTTCCAATTGAAGGGCATAAATTTCACGATGACTTTCCTGTAAAGGCATCGAATCCAAAAGGATATTATGACTTACCGTTTGATGTTATACGACAAGGATTGGGAGACGAGTATATAGGTAAGGCAGTCAAGCTCTTAGGAGAGTGGCTGCCTTACACTAATCCCAGCAACCTAACACATGCTATAGTATGTAAACGTAGAGACATTAGAGCACAGGATCATAGTGTCCTTCGTTGTTTAAAGCTGGAGACTGAAGTAGAATCACCTTCGGAAATAAGAAAGAAACTATTAGAGATGTGTCTTCAAATGACACCTGATCAGATTTCAGAAAGACGTAGGAATAACTATGAGTTGATAGAGTCATATCTTACACAGTTACAGGGCTATTGTATGGATGTTTACTATGAAGATATGATTTATAATCCCAAAGAAACAATACAAGAGATAAAAGAATTTGTAGATTCTGAAGCATCGATAGATGCAGCAGTTAATAATGTAGATAGGAGTTTTAAAAATGAAGAGGTTAGTATTTGATATAGAGTCTAATGGGCTGAATGAGATAATATTAAATGGAAAGGGAGAGGTAGTCCCTGAAGGGACTCATGTCTTTTGTTTAGTAACACAAGACATAGACTCAGAAGAAGTCAAGACCTTTGTCGGTTCCGAGATTAAGGCAGGTGTAGATTCATTAAGAGATGCTGATTTAATCATAGGGCATAATATTATTATGTTTGATATCCCATTTCTTGAACGCATCTACGGAAGAATCAAAACAAAACTTTGTGATACTTTAATAATATCTAGGCTAATGTACCCAGATCTTAGAGACCATCCTTTAGGTGGTAACTCTTTAAAACACTGGGGTAAACATTTAGGTGAAGAGAAAATTGATTTCAATAGCTTTGAGTACTTCACAGATGAGATGTTAGATTACTGTATTCAGGACGTTAGGTTAAACAGAAAGGTATACTTAGAACAAGAAAAGTTTCGGGAAGATTTTCCTAAACCTATTCAACTTGAGCACTTGACAACAAAAATTATAGCTAATCAAATAGATAATGGCTATGGGTTTGATTTAGAAGCAGCCGAAGATCTTCAAATGCAATTGCTAGCAGATAAGGCTGCGATAGATGATAGGATGCGTAAAATATTTCCGCCTATTACTGAGGAACGGTGGTCTGATAAAACAGGTAAGCGACTTAAGGATAAGATAACTGTATTTAATCCTAGCTCTAGACAACAGATAGCTAGTAGGTTGAAAGAGAAATATAATTGGGATGCTCCTCTTACAGAGAAGGGTAATCCTAAGGTAGACGCTTCTGTGCTTAAGGAATTAGATTATCCTGAAGCTATAGAATTAGTTAAACAATTTGATTTAACTAAACTAGAGGGTCAAGTAAATGATTGGATTAAGCGAGCATCGGATTCGAGGGATGGTAGAATACATGGTAATGTTAATGTACAAGGTACAGTTACTGGTCGTATGACTGCTAGTCAACCGAACATGCAGCAAGTATCCGGCGATAAACGTGCACGGCTTTTGTTTAAGCCTAGAGATGGATGGGTTCAGGTAGGTATAGATGCTAGTGGGTTAGAAGCTAGGATGTTAGCCAATAGAATGGCACCCTATGATAACCTAGAGTATGGTATTATTATTCTTACATCTGATATTCATGAAGTAAACCGCAAGGCGGCTGGTTTAAGTACCCGTGATCAGGCTAAGACGTTTTTCTATGGCTTGATTTATGGTGCTGGTAATGTTAAGATTGGTGAGATTATAGGTAAGGGGGTAGGTGCTGGCGCATCTCTTAAGAAAAGATTCTTAAGTAATTTACCTGCTATTAAAAAGGTACTTGATAACTGTGCCTTCCAAGTTGCTGATAAGAAAACTATTACTCTCCTTGACGGCAGAGAAGTACCTTGTCGTTCTAAACATGTAGGTCTTAATGTACAACTACAAGGAGACGGTGCTATAATAATGAAGTTAGCTTTATGTTTACTTGTTGAGAAACTAAAAGCTTATACAGGACAGTGGGGTCTTATGGCTACAGTACATGATGAATGGCAGTTTGAAGCTCATCCAGATATAGCCGAAAGGTTGGGTATAGCAGGATGTGCTGCGATTAAAGAAGCAGGAGAAAGACTAGGGTGTACTATGACCTTAGACGGTAAGTATTCTATTGGGAGTAATTGGTCTGAATGTCATTAGTAGAGATTGCCATAGTATTTTATAGTGAGCCTTATACTAAGCGAGGTAGGTTGGTTCAGTTATGTCAGGGACATCCTATGTTTCACTGTGGTTTGATGCTGTCTCATGAAGATAAGTCTTTAATAGTAGCGGCAGATAAAACTCACCGTGCTAAGTTTATACCAGCAGATCTTTATCATGAAAAATTCCTAACGCCTTCAAATATAGTTGTGTTAGGTGAAACTGAATTTGATAATATACAAAGGCTTATGGACTTTATAGCTGTTCCTTATATAGGGGATAGTATATCAATGGGCTTCTGGTTTTATATAGGGCGATGGCTCTTTAAAAGCTTAGACCCAAGGTCGTGTAGTATACTAGCTGCACAAATGGCTAGATTCTGTGGGTTTAAGATTAAAGATTATCCATTACCCAAGGATTTATTCGCTAATTTAAAAACAAAAACTAATTATATTAATTTAACATGGAAGGAATACAAATGCAAATGATATTAATTTGTGGGAAGGGAAGGGTAGGCAAGACTACGGTGGCTAGGTTATTAGCTAAGAAAATATTCGAGGCTGGTCAATGCCCTCAAATGCTTTCCTTTGCGGCTCCCATAAAAGAAGATGCAAGAGCAAAAGGCTATAGCAAGGAAGAAAATTCTGAAAAATATAGACAGTATTGTCAGGAAATTGGAGAGGGTGAGCGAGAGATTGATCCTGATATTTGGATTAGACTTCTGAATCAGCATGTAGAAATGATTCAATCCGATGAAGCAATGGCTATAGTAGACGAAGAAAAATATTGGGAAAGAGTTGTTATCTGTGATGATTGCAGATATTTAAATGAATTAGCTTATGGTAAGTTAAGTGATGCCACGCTTTTATTTATAACCTCAGGTGATAGAGAACTAATTGACGCAGATTCTGACTGGAGATTACACAAGTCAGAAGAAATGGCAGAGTCTTTGAATACAGGTGATGATCCTTTGATAAGGATATTTACTGATGTAATTCCCAATGAAGGCTCCGAAGAAGACTTAGAAAAACTAATCAACGCTAACTATAAACTCTGGTCGGGCTTAGAAGTAGAGTGTGATAAAGGATGTAATTGTCCTAAGCATACTATGCCTACTGAAGAAGATCTTTTTCCCCTTCTTCAAGAAGTTATGGAAAGTTTAGCAGATATCCTATTCTTAGATGAATTAAAATTAGAGGAGGAAGAGGAAGAGGATGAAGATGATACCAAAGAAAGCGATACTTGATGCAGATATAATTGCTTATAAGGCTGCTTGCTATTTAGATATAGAGGGAGTCGATGAGCTTGAATGTAGGCTGGATCAAGATATTAAAAACTGGACACCTAAGGGGGTAAACGAGATAACATTAGCTTTATCCTGTAGTAGAAGAAAGAACTATAGAAGAGCAGAGTGGGCTACTTATAAGAAAAATAGAGACTCTCAATCTTCTCCTGATTCCTTAGGTTTCTGTAGAGAATATTTAATAGAGGCATATACTACTTTAGTTGAGCCTAGAATTGAGGCTGATGATATACTAGGCGTGTATGTATCTAGGGGTGATTACATAGGGGTTACTATAGATAAAGATCTCAAGTGTATTCCAGGCTACCACTGGAATCCTAATAAGGATAAGGATATAAGGTTTATATCTGAAGAAGAGGCAGATAAAGCTTTCTATTTACAGTGGATGTCTGGTGATTCGACTGATGGTATCCCAGGTCTATGGCGTATCGGTCCAAAGACAGCTATTAAGTTCCTTGATGAGTGGGATATTGATACATGGGAAGAGAAGATACTAGAGCTATATGAAGAGGATAAGTATCAGCCAAAGTCTGGAAAAGTAGATCCACTAGCTATGGCGAGATGTATTCGTATCTTAAGAAACGGAGAATATAATTTTGAAACAAAAGAAATAACATTATGGTGCCCTAAAGTTGGGTATAACGAGAATAAGGAGTCTTGAATGGATCAATTTCAAGAGTTTGTAGTCACAAGAAGCTATTGTAAATGGCAAGAAGATTTAGGGAGGAGAGAAAGCTGGGATGAATGCGTAGATCGGTATTACAATTACTTCGAAGAAAGATTTCCAGAAGTATTAGGCGACGAATGGGATGCTATACGAAAATCGACTATCGATCGAGAGGTTTTCCCGTCAATGAGAGCGTTAATGACTGCGGGAGCTGCGGCAGAGGTAGACGATACGTGCCTATACAACTGTTCTTACCTAGAAATAGACTCAATTAGAGCCTTTTCAGATGTCTTATACATCTTATGTTGTGGAACAGGAGTAGGTTTCTCTTGTGAATCCCAATCAATTATAAAATTACCCTTAGTTCCTGGCATTATCAGGGATGATAAGGTAGAGATACAAGTAGGAGATTCCCGACGGGGCTGGGCTGAGGCGTTGAATGACCTATTGTCAGCCCTATACGGGGGAC
>Ga0114906_1001471_pt1 | contig 12325 bp, 16 predicted proteins | sample MalvirDeepMed_M9_FD_89687 | JGI IMG/M metagenome (GOLD analysis project Ga0114906, IMG submission 89687) | Marine viral communities from the Global Malaspina Expedition - Malaspina viral metaG DeepMed_M9 | ecosystem: Environmental > Aquatic > Marine > Oceanic | place: Mediterranean Sea...
CTTCAAGAGGGCGCGATAGGCACCGGCATTGTGAACACTGCTCCGGAGGTAGATGGCCTGGTAAGGCGGGTTCCAATGGTGGTCAGGGTCGGGGAATCTTTATATCCGGCTCTTGGGCTGGATGTTTTAAGGGGACTGGCAGGCGATCCTTCCTATCAGGTAAGAGGTGGGGATAACGGTATACAGGCCGTTCGTGTGCCCAGTTTTGAAACTATAAATACCGATGCGGCGGGAAGGGTGTGGATAGATTGGTCAGTCGAGTTCTCTCAGGAGCCATTGGTAGAAACCATAGTCTTTGTTGGTGTGACCGCTGCAGCGGTCACACCATTGGTGCCTACGCCAAGAGGGCTGATGTACCCCCATCAGATTCAGGCAACTTTATTTGAAACGCTACTGAACGGGACAGCCCCGGTACGTCCAGACTGGTCCTTGGCGGCGGAAATGGCCCTTATTCTCGGCTTAGGTATCCTCGCAATAGCTCTGACGCAATTTTTGAGGGTCATGTGGGTTCCTGCTGGACTGGGAAGTATGGGTATTTTGACCGTCGGGGCCTCTGTTTGGGCCTTTTTAAGGTTTGGAATGCTTCTGGATGCGGCTTTACCGGTCTTTTTTACTGCCATTGTGGGCGGGACAGGTGTGGCGCAGCGAATGATTTTTGAATATCAGCAGAAACTGCAGATTAAGCGACAATTTGAGCATTATTTGGACCCGAGACAGGTTCAACGGCTTCAAAATAATCCTGAAATGCTGAAATTGGGTGGAGAAACAAAGGTTTGCACGTTCTTGTTCACTGATTTGCGTGGATTTACCTCAATGAGCGAGCGGCTATCGCCGCAAGAGGTCACAGAGATTATGAACGCTACTTTGACCGTGCAAGTTGAAGAGATACAACGCGCAGGAGGGATGGTAGATAAGTTTATTGGTGATGCGGCAATGGCGATCTTTAATTGTCCCTTGGATTTGGACGAGCACGAAAACAGGGCCATTGAGGTGGCAGTCAGAATACAGCAAAGGATTAAAGAGCTTAATGAAACACTCCCTGTGGAGGTGGCTATTGGCGTTGGAGTTAATTCCGGCCCCGCTGTTGTAGGGAACATGGGCTCAGATACGCGCTTCGATTTCAGCGCTATCGGAAATGCGGTCAATGAGGCAGCGCGCTATGAAAGCGCCACCAAAGAGGTGGGCGTAGATATTTTGATAGGTCAGACTACCGCAGAAAAATGCAAATATGTGTTAAAGTCTTTGCCTGCTATTCACGTAAAGGGTAAAGAAAAGCCTTTACAAATCTATACCTTGGATCAACTGGTGACAGATAAACGGGGATAATGTTCAGAGTGTGGTCCCCGCAAATGAACCACCCTGAACTTTTTATTAGGATAGAGTAATGAATATATCGCAAGAAGGTCTGGATCTTATAAAAAAGTTTGAGGGCTGTGAGTTAAAGGCTTACCAAGATTCTGTAGGCGTTTGGACGATCGGTTACGGGCATACTAAAGGCGTCGAGGAAGGCCAAGAAATTACTCAAGACGAAGCCGAGGAAATGCTTGCTTCAGAGCTTGATGAGTATGAAGGCTATATCAGGGACATGGTTGAGTGCGATCTGGAACAATGTCAATTTGATGCTTTAGTTGCCTGGGTCTACAACCTGGGTCCCACAAATCTGAAATCATCCACGTTGCTGAAGCGGCTTAATTGGTTTTCAGAAGGAGGCGCGGAGAGTGATTTTGAGGACGTACCTGAGCAAATAAAAAGGTGGAATAAGGCCGGAGGAAAAGTCTTACAGGGTCTTGTACGTCGCCGTAAGGCGGAGTCCCTGCTTTTCGAGGGCAAAGAATGGCATGAAATATGAGCTATAAGAGGTAGTAAGACTGTATTTGATGATGTAAGATCGCGAATATGGATGAAGTCGATGTTGTCCAGTATGTTTTTACGCTGATTCGGGAAAGACGTACTCTCATAAGAGAGGTGTTAGAGAATAACGGCGTAAAGAACATGGAGCAGTATCGCGAACTTATGGGCGAGCTGAATGGCTTGAATCTGATGCGCCAGGAGCTTTCCGATATGCTGGAAAAACAGGAAAAATTAGATGCCTGAAAGTGCTGAAAAAAAAGAGCTTCTCGACTCATTATATGTAGAAGCCAGTGAAAAAATACTTGACCCTTCCTTAATTGATAAACCTATTTTAGAACGTCTGCCTTCTCCTACAGGCTGGAGAATCCTTATTCTTCCTTATCGGCCCCCAAAAGCCACTAAAAGCGGTATTTTATTTTCGGACAAGACTCTGGATGAGACTCAGATACAGACCGTTGCAGGGTATGTCCTTAAAATGGGGCCCTTAGCCTATGCGGACAAAGAGAAATTTCCGGAAGGCCCGTGGTGCCAAGAAAAACAGTGGGTTATCTTTGCAAGATACGCCGGATCACGTTTTAAGATTGAGGGTGGAGAAGTTAGAATTCTGAATGATGATGAAGTTCTGGCTACTATTAAAAATCCAGAGGATATCCTACATAACTAGGAAGAGGGGTAAGTATGGCTACTGCAGAAACACCGGCTGTAGAGGAAGTTGAAAAGGGGCAGGTTCCTTTGGATATATCTGAAACTGAAGAAACAGTTGAGATAGAAACCAAAGATCAAGTAGAGGCTGCCCCCGAAGTTGCTGAAGAAACCGAGCAAGAGCAATATAGTAAGGGTGTCCAGAAAAGGATAAATAAGCTCACTAAACGGGTTAAAGAGACGGAACGTGAACGGGATGAAGCTGTCCAATTTGCTCAAGGGGCCAAAGCTCAGGCTGATAAGGCCGCCTCACAGCTACAGCAGCTAGATCAGAGTTATCTCAGCGAGTACGGGGGCCGTATTTCGGCTGAACAGACTCAGGCCGAAGCAGAGCTCAAACGTGCTGTGGAAACCGGTGATTCGCAGGCCACGGTTGATGCTCAACGTAAATTAACGCATTTGGCGGTAGCTGCTGATCGTTATGAGCAGGCCAAGATACAGCAGGAACAACAAAAGGCTGCTTATGCGGCTCAGATGCAGCAGCAGGCTCAATCAAATAATGTTCAACAATTCCCGGGTGCCGGGGCGCCGCCCACTCAACCACAGAAAGCTGACCCGAAGGCTGAAAGATGGGCCACTAAAAATGAATGGTTTGGCGAAGATTACACAATGACCTTCGCAGCATTTGGTATCCATAAAAAACTTGTTGAAGAAGAGGGATTTGACCCTCAGACAGATGACTACTATGATGAGCTTGACAAACGCATTAAAAATGAGTTTGCACATAAATTCGAGGATGATACTGGCAAGAAGGCCGCTCAGACAGTAGCCAGTGTATCTCGCGGAAGTAAGACTGGGCGCAAAAAGGTTAGACTCACCCCAAGCCAGGTAACTATTGCCAAAAAACTGGGTGTGCCACTGGAAGAATACGCTAAGTACGTGAAGGAGTAGGTTTGATGGCTACCAAAGAAACTAAAGAATCCAAAAATTCTGCGGAAGATTTGAAGGCAATCCAACGTACTTCCCGCGCTAAAACAACTAGGGCTGCCACGACAAGGCGTAAGCCGTGGCAACCACCGTCAATGTTAGATGCCCCTCCTGCACCGGAAGGTTTCAAGCATCGTTGGATACGTGCCGAGGTTAGAGGGTTTGATGACCGTCAAAATATCTCGGCGCGTATGCGAGAAGGCTATGAACTTGTCCGGAAGGATGAATATCCTGATTTTGAAGCCCCGGTTGTTGAATCGGGTAAACATGAAGGGGTGTTTGGAGTAGGCGGTTTGCTTCTTGCACGCATACCGGTAGAGATAGTAGATGAGCGCACCGAATACTTTCGTCAGCGTCATGCTGACCAGCTCGAAGCTGTTGACCACGATATGATGCGCGAGAATGCCCACTCTACGATGGCAATCAATAAGCCTGATCGCCAATCGAGAGTAACTTTTGGTGGTCCACGTAATAAGCAATAACGTGTACCAGTTTTACTTATTTGACAAGGGGACAATCTAATGGCAAATCAAGAAACTGCCTTTGGTCTTCGTCCTGTTGGTCTGGTTGGTGGAGGCGCTAATTCTACCGGTACTACCGAGTATGAAATCGCTTCTGACAATACCAATGCTATTTACCAATTTGGTATCTGCGTACCGTTAGCGGCTGGCGTTATTGATTACGCTGGCGCAACTTCTGGCGGAACGACACAGGCGTTGGGTGTATTAACAGGCGTCATGTACCATGATTCGGTCAAGAAAAAGCCTACGTGGCTTAATTATTGGCCCGGGTCCGGCAGCGTCAGCGTGGATACGAATTTTCCTGTAAAAGCGTATGTTGCTGATAATCCGAACCAACTGTTCCAGGTGGCTACAGATGCTACTATCACCAGCAGGGCTACGGCGCTGACTGCGGTATTTGCAAATGCTACGCTTGGGACTTCGGCCCGTACCGGTTCTACGGATACGGGGAGGTCTAACTCAGCATTGAGTGTATCTTCAATCGCAACGACAGCCACGCTGCCTTTGCGTATTGTAGGTATCGTTGATGACGATGCGAATAGCGATTTTACAGCGGCGGGAATTCCGCTTCTGGTCCGGCTAAACGCTCACTTTAATGCCACAACCCGTCGATTTGATTCGCAGACCACTGCGGATTCGACTGGCATTTAAGGGGGGATCTAAATGGCTATTTCAAGAGCACAACTAGCGAAAGAGCTTGAACCCGGATTAAATGCTTTATTCGGGCTTGAGTATGATCGGTACGAGAAAGAGCACGCGGAAATCTACACCGAGGAATCTTCGGATCGAGCGTTCGAGGAAGAGACGATGCTTTCGGGCTTCGGGACTGCTCCCGTTAAGGCTGAAGGCAGCGCTATTTCCTTTGATGACGCGCAGGAAACATTCACTGCACGTTATACGCACGAAACGATAGCTCTGGCTTTTTCAATCACAGAAGAAGCGATTGAGGACAACTTATATGACCGCCTGGCAGCACGTTATACGCGCGCACTAGCACGGTCCATGTCTCAATCGAAGCAAATCAAGGCTGCTTCTGTGTTGAACAACGCCTTTTCTACGAGCTACCCGGTGGGAGACGGCGCGGCACTCTGTTCTTCTTCGCATCCATCAATTAGCGGCAACCAACGGAATCAGTTGTCTACGGCATCCGATTTGAACGAAACATCGTTGGAGCAAATGCTGATTGATATTGCGGGATTGACGGATGAGCGCGGCTTGAAGATTGCAGTACGAGGAATGAAGTTAGTCATTCCGAAAGAGCTGCAGTTCATAGCAGAGCGCACTCTTGCCTCGAACCTTCGACCATCTACAGCGGACAACGATATCAATGCTGTAAATTCAATGGGCATGGTCCCGGAGGGAGCGGTGGTTAACCACTTCCTGACGGATACCGATGCGTTCTTCATTAAGACGGATGCGCCAAACGGCTTCAAGCTGTTTCAGCGTACCCCGATTAAGACGGCGATGGAAGGCGACTTCGATACTGGAAACTCTCGGTTCAAAGCCCGTGAGCGGTACAGCTTCGGTGTGTCTGACTGGCGATCCGTGTTTGGAACGCCGGGAGCCTAAACCCACTGAGGGCGGTGTGAGAAGGGCGGCTTATTGCCGCCCTTTTCTTTTTACAGTAGTATCTTACGTTCCTGACTACTGCGTAGTGCAGTAGACACTAGCCAAGACAGGAGATAGACATGGCGAATTCAAGTTTTACTGGACCAGTCAGGTCCAAAAACGGTTTTATAACTTACCGTACAGATAGTTCAACAGGGACAGAAACTACTTATGGAACCAGCGAAGGTGGTGCGTACCAAATTGGTAGCACAACTGGAACAAGTTCAATATTAGGTTTTGCACCTACCGACTTTTTTACTGGCAAGGGATCTAACCCCGACTCAATTATCAACCCTTTCGCAAGTGGCACAACTTCTGTAACAGACGCTTTAGGAAACGATATTCCTTTAGGATCAGTTCTTTACTACGGTGACAGAGTATTTAGATATGGTTTAGCAGGTGGTGTTGCATTAACAGCAGGAAAACTTGTTCAAACTATTGTTGGAACAAAGGCCGATCACCAAGACTTAGCCCCAACAGCAGCGGTTGCTGCGGGGGAGTATGAGATTTCAGTAGAAACAGCAGGAACTGACCTTACTTTGAACCAGTACGCAGGGGGTTATCTTTATGTAAATGATGGTGATGGTGAAGGGCAATGCTTAAAAATTAAGTCTAATCCAGTACACGATCATTCGGCTGATCCTTCCGTTGTCATAACGTGCCACGATGCACTAGCTACAGCAATAGCAACTTCATCTAAAGTTTCTTTAATGTCAGATCCTTGGTCTGGACTTGTGGTTGCACCAGCAGCAGAAACAGGTGCAATAATGGGGTGTCCCCTTGTTGACATGGACGCTAGTGCTTACGGTTGGTTCCAAACTTATGGGGCAGCAGCAGTATTAACCGAAGGAACAGTTGTTCTCGGACATAATGTAATGAGATCAGATTCAACAGCCGGAGCAGTTGAACCTTCTTCTGGATCAACTCTTGATATTGTTGGTACGTGTATGTTGGTTGATGTAACTACTGATTACTCGTTAATCAAGCTAAATATATAAGTAAGGTGAGGCATATGCCCCGCCTTATTTTGGAGTAACTTATGTCAGGTTCTGATGTAAAAGCTGTCTTTATTACGGCAGACACTCAAGCTCTGGATGCCGATGGCATATCCGCCGCTGCTGCTGTTGGGGAAGATGCTGCACTGACTATTGGAGGGGCTCTGGCTTCTGGGGGCTCCTGCACTTTTGATGCCGGTCGAGTAGTCACTATCCTGAGCGCAGGAGACGATAGCGGTATTTCATTTACTGTAGCGGGTACAGACGTAAGCGGGGACTCTCAGACCGAGAGTATCACGGGAGCTAATGCCGGTACTGCTACAGGAAGTAAGTATTTTCTAACTGTTACTTCTATTACGGCAGTAGGTGACCCGGCTGGAAATGTCTCAGCAGGCATAAATGCAGCGGCTGGAGCCGTGGTATTTGCCGGTCGATCCCGGCTGCAGGGACTTTCTATTGTCTGTTCGGGAACAGCGGGGACTTTAAGTTTTCCTACTACGTCACCGGCTGGTACATCTCAACTGAAGGTTGGTTCTGTTGCTTCTGCTACTGCAACAAGGGATGTGACGATTCCGGATGAAGGAATAGTTTTCACTGCCGGGATGTTTGTCCAGTACACGGTTTCCACGTTTGGCACAATGACGGTATTTCATGCTTAGAAGGTAACTAATGAGCCGTATTTCTTCTTTCTATCCGGGGCTGGAGCAGGAAATTTGTGGCGAGATCAGAGATTGGTCAAGGCACGCACTAGAGAGCCCGAATAAGGAATACGGCGGATTGCCCGCTTGTGCTTATGCCAAGAAGGCGTGGGAGGAAGACAAGGTAGGGTTCTCCTTCAAATACAGCTCCAGCTACCAGCCCCTGTATACTATTATCTCTACGTTTGAGGACATTTATGACGTAGTTATCTTGGTGGATCTGATCTATGAGAAGAGTTCAAAGAAGTTCCATGAATACTTATGGGGCTTGAATGAGGCTATTTCAGAGGGGTTCTTTATTCAAAAGGATATGTGGGTCATGGGCTTTCATCCTGACGATGAGCCGAATGAAGATATAGATGACGGGTCTTTTGAGCCCGAGGTAGATACGGAATATGCCATGATCTTCATTCAACGCTTATCAAAGCTGCAGGAAGCCTCTGACAAGTTGCGGAAAACCGGTTACTACGAGCATTATTTTGAGGACAGAACCGCCCCTTCTTTTGAAGCAAGGGCCGCTTTTTGTGACAAATTACAGGAGGAGGCAGTAGGTGGCTAAAAATAACCCGGGATCAAAAGTTAACCTTGGAAGAGGCGCCTGTTCAACGGTTAGACCGATGCGCGGCGGCGGGATGGTAAAGAAAACCGGTGTTCGCAAGATGCGCGGCGGCGGGATGGCTAAAAAGAGAAAAAAATAGATGGCAACTTCCTCTTCTGTTGATTTTGAGCTGGACGTAGCGAGCTACGTCGAAGAGGCGTTTGAGCGGTGCGGCTTGGAAGTCCGTACCGGCTATGACCTGAAAACCGCGCGCCGGTCACTCAATCTCATGCTGGCAGACTGGTCTAACCGTGGCCTCAACCAGTGGACTATCGAGCAGACCTCTATCACGCTGGCCTCCGATATTAGTGACTACCCTGGTGGCACTTTAACCATGACAGTGGGTGCCAGCGGCAGCTTCACGGTAGGTGAAACCATTACCGGGGGGACCAGCGCGGCTACGGCGTCTGTTACAAGCCTGCCGTCTTCTACCACAATGGCGATTACCATCCCTTCGGGCACCTTTACCAGTGGTGAAACGCTTACTGGTGGAACCAGTGCGGCTACAACTACTTTATCGGCGGCGGTGGACCTGACAACGGTCCAAAAAACGATAGATATCCTGTCTGCGGTCATTACGCGGGACAGTGTTGATTATGCTATTACACGACTCAGCCGGGATGGTTATTTGGGTATTCCCAAGAAAACCCAGACAGGGCGCCCTTCCCAGTTTTTCCTGAATCGGCAGATAACGCCGGTTCTCAAGGTGTGGCCGACGCCTGAAAACAATACCGACATTATCAAGTTTGATCGGCTTGTCCGGATGGACGATGCCGATGACTATACCAACACAATGCAGATACCCTTCCGGTTTTACCCGTGTTTGGCGGCAGGACTGGCATACTACCTTTCTATCAAGCGCGCGCCGGACAGAATCCCGTTGCTGAAGGCCATTTATGATGAAGAATTCAACCGTGCGATGGAAGAAGACCGCGATCGGGCTTCCCTCACCATAACCCCGGGCCTTGGTTATGGCTAAATATGCAGCAGGTAAACGCGCTTACGGGATCTCAGACCGGTCAGGGTTCCGCTACCGTTTGAACAGGATGCGTAAGGAATGGACGGGAATGCTGGTGGGTCCGGATGAGTATGAGCCCAAACAGCCGCAGTTAGGCCCGTTTCGCAAGGTAACTGACCCGCAGGCGCTTAAAGATCCCCGTCCGGACAGGGTAGAACCCGTAGTGGTCTACGTGGATACGCCTTTGTTGTCTGAGAAGACATTTACTCCGATAAGGGCGTTTGCTGTCGTTGGCCAGGTCACGGTGACTACGACATGAGCTTTACCTACGCCACATTGAAGACGGCAATACAGAATTACACGGAAAACGATGAAACCACGTTTACCAATAATTTAGACATTTTTATAAAGAACGCGGAAGAGCGGATTCTGAAGAATGCTGAATTGAGCCTGTTCCGTAAGAATGTGTCAGGAGGCATGTCCAGCTCTAATCAGTATCTGGCCTGTCCGAGTGACTTTCTGGCGCCGTTTTCTCTTTCCTACACTTCCAGCAGCGTCAAGAATTTCCTGGACTTCAAGGACGTTAACTTTGTCCAGACATTTAATCCTAACAGCAGTACCACGGGCAGCCCCCGGTACTATGCGCAATTTGACGTGGACAACTTTATTCTTGCACCAACTCCGGACAGCTCTTACACCTCGGAGCTTCATTATTTTTACAGACCCACCAGTCTGACTGCGGGCGATGATGGCGGGACTACGTGGTTAAGCATCAACGCTATACAGGCGATGCTCTACGGCAGTCTTATCGAAGCCTATACGTTTATGAAGGGCGAACCGGACCTGATGCAGGAATATGAAAAGCGGTTTTCTGAGGCTATGGTGGCTATCAAGATGCTTGGAGAATCGAAAGAAGTTACGGATCAATACAGGAGCGGCATGATAACGCGGCCAAAGCAATAATATGTTTTCAGTTGAGGTTAAGGCAGATATCAATAGTGTGGGGGTGGAAACCACGCAGTATCGCGGGTTTACCCCGGAAGAGATCGCGGAGCGGGCGGTTGGTAAAATAGTCGCTGTTTCAGAGGGGGCTGACCCTATGGTCAAAGCCCAGGCAGAAGCATTCAAGAGCAGGGTTTACCATGTTATCTTATCTTCCTGTAAAGACGCGATAAATAGCGATCGGACTACACTATATAATCTTCTTGTTAAACAGGGCCATGAGAACATGGCCGAAATTTTACGGAGACTGTAATGGCTATAACTCAGGCAATGTGTACCTCCTTCAAGAGTGAGCTGTTGCAGGGCATACACAACTTTCATAATGGTTCAGGCGGCGGCACGACCACTACAACGGGCACCGGAAATACGTTTAAGATCGCGCTCTATACTTCAAGTGCTTCCCTGGCTGCTTCAACAACCGCTTATTCGGCAACGAATGAGGTTTCCGGCACGAATTACAGTGCTGGAGGCAACACGCTGACTAATGTCGATCCTTCCGCATCTGGAACGACCGCATTGACAGATTTTGCGGATTCAACGTGGTCTAGTTCAACAATCACGGCCAACGGTGCAGTAATTTATAACAGCAGCACGACAGCGGGCTCGGCTAACAGGGCTGTCGCTGTGTTGGCTTTCGGAGGGGATAAGACTTCAACGTCAGGTGATTTCACGATCACTTTCCCCGCCGCAGATGCGTCGAATGCGATCATAAGAATTGCTTAGTGAGTAAATAATGTGGCGAATGCAAAAGTTGCATGGCAAGGCTGGAACTCCAGCAATATTGCTTGGGACGAAAGCACATGGGGTGATGCCGAAGAGGCTATCACCGGTCTTACTGCAACTCTGGGATCGGTCACAGCCAGTGCGGCAGCGGGGGTCACGGCCAGCGGAAACGCAGCTACTTCCGGCCTTGGGTCTGTCACTGTTACGGGTGCGGCTGGTGTCACTGTTACTGGTTTGGCGGGTACTACCGGCCTTGGCAGTGTTTCATTTATTACCAATAACACTATCAAGGTTACTTCTGACGCGCTTACGGGCGCGGTTGGAACTGCCGTTACGGGAGGAGATTCTAACTACACGGTTACAGGACTTTCGGCTACAGCAGAGCTTGGTACTGTCATCGTTTGGGGGAGCCTTGTTCCGGATCAGACGCCTTCTTGGTCAGGGGTTTCACCTTCACAGTCCCCTTCTTGGTCAGGGGTTTCACCCTCACAGTCCCCTGACTGGACAGATATAGCTGCATAGGAAAAATTATGGCTAGTACATACGTAAATGATTTAAGGCTGGAAGAAATTGGCACAGGTGAACAGTCAGGTACGTGGGGAGCAACCACAAATACCAACCTGGAGTTGATAGCAGAGTCGCTTGGGGCAGGGACAGAAGCAATTGCAAATGCTTCTACTCACACCATCACAATGGCAGATGGGGCCACAGACGGATTCCGCTGTACATTCTTGCGGCTCACAGGGGGCGGTCAGGCTTGCACAGTCACGCTGGCACCCAATACGGTATCCCACACATGGATTATCAGGAACGAGACAAGTTACGCGCTGACCTTTACGCAGGGGTCTGGAGCGAACGTAATTATCGCGGCAGGGCAAGCAAAAATCGTTTCGACAGATGGGGCAGGATCTGGAGCGGTTGTCTATGAATGTTTAGAAGACATTGAGTTAGGCGGAACGCTAACCGTTGGTATTGATGATGCCGGGCATGATGTAAAGCTCTTCGGAGCTACTTCCGGTAAATACATGCTCTGGGACGAGAGTGCCGATTCGTTGCTGGTAAATGGCGCTATCGACATGGTGACTAACGGCAACCGAATTGATCTGGATACTGATAACGATACCAGTATCAGAGCATCAGCCGATGACACCATCACTATTGAAGTGGGGGGTTCAGACTTAATTGCATTAACCACTACCTCCACCTTTTCATGCCCGGTTACGGTGGGAGTGGACGATACCGGCCATGATGTAAAGCTCTTCGGGGCTACTTCCGGTAACTATATGCTCTGGGATGAAAGTGCCGATTCGTTGCTGGTAAACGGCGATATCGACATGGTGACTAACGGTAATCGAATTGATCTGGATACGGATAACGATACCAGCATACGGGCCTCCGCCGATGACACTATTACCTTTGAAGTGGGTGGTTCCGATCTGATCGCATTGACTACTACCTCCACCTTCTCATGCCCTGTCACAGTAGGAGTGGACGATACCGGCCATGATGTAAAGCTCTTCGGGGCTACTTCCGGTAAGTCCTTATTATGGGATGAAAGTGCCGACAGCCTGATTGTTACAGGGACTACCAGTTTAGATGGTGCTGTAACCATAAATGATAATTCGGCAGATGTAGACACCAGAATTGAGAGCAATGGCAATGCAAATATGTTCTTTGTCGATGGAGGCAATGATCGGATTGGTATAGGTACTGCAACTCCAGATTACACGGTTGAACTAGAA
>Ga0114906_1001472_pt1 | contig 12324 bp, 10 predicted proteins | sample MalvirDeepMed_M9_FD_89687 | JGI IMG/M metagenome (GOLD analysis project Ga0114906, IMG submission 89687) | Marine viral communities from the Global Malaspina Expedition - Malaspina viral metaG DeepMed_M9 | ecosystem: Environmental > Aquatic > Marine > Oceanic | place: Mediterranean Sea...
TGTCAAGTACTTTTTTCATTTTTGTATCTCAAGACTGTGAGCTAGTACGTATAAATAATCTTGTTCATAGTCCGTAGAATACACACCGTAGCTGGCCCTAACTTTTTCATCTGTCTCTTCCTTAATTTGTTCTTTAATCTTTTTCAAAAGTTTACCATCTGATTGTAATTTATCTTTATTTATAGCATAATAATATCGTATTTCATCCATTTCGTCAAGAGGAAAAAATAATTTTACCTCATTTTCAGAATTGGAAATTCCAATCGTAGATATTCTGGCCGCTTCATGCGGCGGGGAAAACGTATCCGAAACGGAATCAATGTGATTGTATATGTTTATCATGTGAAGGGTGGAAGAAATTAATTGATAGATTGTATTGTAATATTCTGTCAGCGGCAGGTCCTCCAAAAAGGATTCGATGGTCAGCATGTCGACAAGAAAAATTCTTTCAAATACCCCTGACCTTGCGTATTCTTGCAACACATTGAAGACGGCGCGCTCATTCATCTGATTTTTTTCTGGTATATATCTCACATCCGGCCTGATACATAAAAGGCTAACCGCACATTTTAAGCTTTTCAAGCTCTCAAGTATTCTTAGCGAAGTTGCCGAAACAAATTCTGCACCATTGACAACAAATAGAACTTCGCCTTCAACGTGCTTAAAAAAGTTTTTAAAATTAGGACACTCTTCTTCATACTTTTCTGGATCGTCATACTGCGGAAGAGTGTATACACCATTTTTTTTAAGACCCTTTAGTCCTACTCCAATTTTATAAATCTTATATTGATCGTAGTCTGCAAACTGATCGGCAATTGAACAACCGGTTTTCCCCAGCCCAACTATATTATTCATTACAGTCTTACCTCCTTCATCTCTCCAAAATTTTTACCTACTGAAATGTTAACTGCAAATTTACCCAATTCTGTTTTTGAAAATATTTGTTTAATCTCGGGGATCATATGTTTTTCATCTTCCGCAAAATCAATTACCAGACTGTCATGCAAACAAAAACTTATAAATGATTTTTTACCTTTCAAAAATTTGTGTACCTCGATCATCCTATTCAAAAATAGATCACTAGCTGTGCTTTGAATTATATAATTTAACGCATGATGCTTGTCCGCAGGGATAACTCTGTCAAAAAAGGTTGATACTTGCATGCCGTTAAAATATTTCCTGACTACCGAGTCTCTGTCATAAGCCCTACCGGAAAGATAGTCTTTTGACTCTGGATTGTAAAGCCATGCAAATATCCTCTGCTTCGCTTCTTTTCTTGACGTTAGTCCTCCGTAAACATTCTTAGCGTTCCACTTGTGAATGTCTTCTTCTGGCTGTTTTTTGTCCGATAGAGCTAAAAGCGTTCGAAGCTCTGCTGCGTTGAAATCAAACTCAACAAACCGATCATTCACTGGGTTCAAGACAGAACGATATTCCTTAGCCAATGTAAGGATGGGAAAACTATTCTTCTTTGTCGTCAGCCTTCCTGTTTTTGTGCCAAAGATATCATACTTTACATAAGGCTCCGCATCTGATATTTTCGTACGAACCTGTCTCGTTTTAAATTTATAAACTGTTTTGTCCAACGGACGAAAATCAATGTTCAGCTTCTGGTTTTCTATTTCATGTAGGACTTTAGAAAGGCTTTCTAGAAAACTGTAATTTTTTGGTTCTTCGAAGTTTTCAAAGACGTGTTTTGTTATCTTGTTTTTGGTGTCACAAAATTCCAACAAAAACCTATCGGGCACTAAATCGAAAAAACAGTTTTCGTTCAAGTCAACCTTTGCCTGCTTAAAAGATCTCAAAAACGCTTTCAGCTTATCTGAGATCTTTGCCCATCGTTCCTTTAAGTGCTCTGGTACAGCGGTCTCAACAAAACTCCTACCACAATAGAGCCCAGCATATTTAATGCTATGTCCATCAAGGTAAGGGGCATAAGACCAAGTTCCACTAAGGCTCTCAGGAAAATTTTCTTTATATATTCTACCATTGCAATATATCCCAATACAATCCTTTTTATTGTCTAGTGTCTGAAATAAAATTTTAATACCATGTGTTCAGCTACAATTTAGATAATCTTGGCACAATCTTGGATCAATAACCTGCGATTTCGTAATCTTAATTATGTTATTAATATAACTCATCGCCGAATCTTTGTCAAGCTTTTTCATAATGAAACTAGCATTTTTTAAAACTTTTTCATAATCAGTTTGCTGTATGGTAAGATCTTCTTCCTTTATTCTTGCTTTGAAACACATGTCGATCCAATAATTCGTGTCATAAAACTTTTCTAACTCTTCTCTCGTCAATTCGCGACGTCTTTTAAAGCTTTTGACTAGTTTCTTCGACCTACAAGGCTCGTCTTTGACGCTAGAGACTGCAGGCGAATCGATTATAAATTGATTATACCAATTATAAAAAATTTCTTTAAGTTCTTCGGCATCTGTAAGGTGTGTTTTTTCATAATACTGTTCAAACAAATTAGAGGCACTGCCAGGATCCGGTATCAAACCAAATCGATTTTCTATTTTTGCGTGCGCCTTCATTATCTGTGCGTCGGTTTTGCCGGCAGCTTTATCCTTGGAGATCTGATCAGAGTTTGGAAAAATTGTTTTTTCCCATCGAGCTTGCATTTGTACTGAAGATATATCTGCAACTAGGCGCCATGGCATATACTTATCAACTAAAAACCCGTGCGTTACAGCAGCATTCCTATAAAAATTAAAATTCGGATCAGAAATCCATTTAGATGCATTTCTACTATCGTTTGGATCTAGTTTGGCTATTTCCACCATCATCCCGCTGATGAGTGGGGAAGCCAAGATAGATTTTAAAAACCCAGTTTTAGTTAAAGGCATTTCGCGCCCAAAGGTGTTGTAGAAAATGTTAAACTGTTCCATATATGTTCTAAAATTTAAAACCTCTTTATAGCTCCCCCCTTCAAACAAAAAATCATCTACAAAAAGGCCATAAAAAACTTTGATGTAGTCATCATATGCACGTTGCGGATCAATCCACCCTATTTTCGGCTCTAAGTCGATCATCTCTTTCACACCACCAGTTGCCAATCTTTGAAATGCATTTGCTTTTTTAAAATGCTGTTGTAGATCTTTAAAGGCCTCTGCCACAAAATTTAAAACAAAAACTGGAGCCTTAGACTCAAGTTGCTTTATTGTAAGAACTCTATTCTTTGCCAGGTTCGAAAGTATTTTCTTGGTTAGCATGACAGTGTTCTGATTCCTGTCAACTCTACCGTACAAACGCATGTCATATGGAAAATCAATAGGCTTTACACCGGACGGATACCCACGTTCCTTTATGACTTTGTTGTGGAAAAAAGTAGAATATGAATCAAGTGATTGTGCCATTTGTAATAAATATTATCTCGCATTATAATTTTAAATTATTAATATGCTGCTATAAAAGTGCCCTTATCGAGTGTATCGTTTGCTCCAAAAGAATTCCATATGCAATTCACATCAGTTATCCAATCAAATTTGTTACCGCTAAGAACTAATGAATTTCTTACTTTGGTAATGAAAAAATATCCGCCCATTCCAAGACGTTGGGCCGGTGATTTCTTAACAAAAGGCGACCCAAAGTGAGGAAGTCTAATGCAAATGTATTGCCCGGGCTTTATCATTGTGTTCCCGTAAATAGTAAAACTACAATTGTAAACCTCGCTCAGCTCTATCGGGTCATCTTTGAATCCAGATCTCTCACCCTTAGCTTCTAGGTACCAGGGCATATTTTGCTTGTTAAAGTTTATAGTTTCCACAGGAGTCCCATCAGTACCTACTTCCAAATAAAGAATCCCATTTTCAACGTCTTTCTTCTTATCTCCGTTCAGTATAGATACTATCTTGTCTGTAGTCGCACAAACGTATATAATTTCTTGCCTTTTGTTCAGATCGTCCTTGTTCATAGCAAGATGAGTTTGTCGGCCTGAGGAGGCTCCCGGGACTTGCTTTCTCATATTTTGTGGTATGTTGTTGTAAGTAGGGTGCGGCTCATTCATAGGCTCTGCTATCAAAAGATTATTAATCCGGGCGAGCCAGGCTCTGTCTGCGCCGCGAGTACCACTCGGGCCTTTAACATAACCTCCCACTGGGCGCGCCGCATAAACAGATCTTTTGTTGCCGTGGCCAGTGTTGGGGACCGACGCCTGAATAATATGAGACCTAATTCCCACCACTGGTTCTCCAGACATAGCACATTTATTTGTCATCGAGGCAACAACTAATTCGTTCATCGCGTCTCTCAGAAATGCTTGAAAAGAATATTGCTTTCTCGTTTGCTTAACGACATGATTCAACCAAAATTCTTTAAACAAGTCAAGAGATATCGGCAAGTCCATCAGGCTGATTGTCTGCCTTTTGGCTGATATGGGGTCAAAATATGTGATGTCCCCTAAAATTACTTTTACCGGACCTCCGAAATCTGTTAAGTCTGGGTTTCCAGCCGAATCATAGTTTGGGGAGCGCCAGATGTCGAGACCCAATTGTTTCTCAGCGTCAGTGCGGACTATCTCTAAGGCTGCATCAATCAAGTCTCCAAAATAAATCCAACTAATTTTCATGTTACGGCCGGCGCGAGGGGCTTCCGAAGGAGGTCTAACTTCTTTTATAATTTTTGCTAGCTCGTCATTTGAAAGACCTCCTTTGGATAACCGCGATGAAATATTTTCCTTGGCGGCGCGTTCAAATGCCTTAAGAGTCTTCGAACTTGGTTCCTGCACGGATCTTATAGTTGTTCTCGCTGATCTTCGAAGCTTCTTGAAAAGCGTCGCGACGAGCGCTCTGCGTATGTCGTACACGCTCCGGGAGCCTGGAGTGTTTCCATGGACACGGGTTTCACGAGCTTTTTTTATTTCTTCAATTTTTCGCCGGTCTTCTGGGCTTCCGCCGGATTTTTCAAGTTGTTTGATTTTTTCCTTTTCATCTAACGTAGGAAGCCTTTGTCTACTTTTTTTTCTCCATTGGAGGACAAGGCCGCCAGGAAGTTTCATACTGTATATTCGCGAATGTCTTATTACTTTTACTATCTTTTGCTTTCCGTTTACTTTCTTCTTGATATATATTCCTGACAACTCTCGAAAAATTCTTGTGTAGCGACGGTTTGTAATCTGCGCTTCACTTAAACCAACGTTGTTGAGTTCTTTTTGCCACCTCCTTTTATATGTATAGTATGCATGAAGCTGATCAGCGGCTTTATTCCCCCAGCTTTTCAATCTGTGTTTCTTACGGACGCCGGCCGGGTGGAAATGTGGGTTCAAGGCGGATCCACCGCTTCGGTACCGTAACTTATCTGATGGAAAGATCGGCTGATCTATGCCGAGCTTTTCTCTCACCTCCTCATCCGATCTAGTATATGTATTTGCGCCGCGTCCAGTCTTCTGCTGAAAAAAAGTAGAGTAATCATGTTCATGAGGTTGAAAACCGTACTCATCAAAAATGTCGCCCGCAAGTGCCGCCATATCTTGATATGCTGGTGACTCTTTTTTAAGCTTTACTAGCTGTTTGTCATCAATGTCCGCTTTTAGAATGTTGGCATCTGGGGAATATAACGCGGATTCCACGGCGCCGTTATATGTTATGTCCACTTCAAAGGGCGAGGATGGAACGTCCGGACGAAAACCAAAAGTGTGTCTTAGTATATTGAGGAAAAAACTAGCTTTAACGCTGTCGATAGCATCGTAAAGCTGGTTTTTGAGAACCTCTTGGCTCGTTCCAACGCTGGCTAACTCTCGACACGCCTCTTCTAGAAAACTTTTTGTAGGAGGGGAATAGCCAATGTCCACTCTTATTCTAAAATATTTAGGATCCCATGCTAAATGAGCCGACCGGTCATCGTCGGAGCTGTAACCCCAAGTCGGTCTTGTAATCAAGTCTGCAAAAGAAATAGTTTCTTTCTTAGCATCGTGAGCCGGGCTGTCAGCCGGGAAGGCCCAGCCTTTTCCAATCTTTTCTTTCACTCTCTCTGGAAGTGGATACTTGTGAAACATCGCATCAACAGTTGAAAACCAAAGCTTCATATGAACATTGATATAGTAATCAACTTCAGCTGGGTTGGTGCCCAAGTAATCAAAAGAAAATTCTTTCAACCCTACTGCTAAATGCCCTGGAAGAGCTTCGTTAGTTCCGGAGTAGTATTGATCTTGTTCCCAGCTTTTTTTTAGACCTGAGTGCTCTGACGGATTCAAAAAATTATTAAATGGAAATTCTATTTCTATCCCCTCTTTGTCGTCAGGGCCCCGATAATAAATTTTATATATTCTTATCTGTGGTTGTAGATTGGACATCAATTCTTTTGGTACACTCTCCATTAACTTTTGTGCGTAAGGAGAACTTAATTTACTAATAAAAGATATTGAACCTTCATTAGCCTGATTGTCTTTCGAAAGTGCAAAATCTTTATTCAAGTCAAGCCGGTCTACTTTTAAAATATTTCTGGGTTCACTTATTATCGAGTGTTTAATTTTGATAGAAGAATCATAATCATTAAAATTCTTTCCATGAATGCCACTAAAAAACGGCATAAAATCTTTTATAAAACATTGCTCTACAAAATTGCCTCTGTCTTTGTTACTTGAAGCCATAAAAAATTCCTATTAAGTATTGGGTCTATAAAATAATTCTAAGATATCTGACAATGGAAAAGGAATATGTATAACGTCACCATGTTTGATGTCAGACTCCAACGGTTTCTGGTTGAACCATGGTATTATCCACCATAACTTTGTTGTACCATAGGAATCATATGCTAACTTGAAAAATTTATCACCAGTTTTCCAAATATGAGTTCGTGTATTTAAAGATGCAATATCTCCCGAACTTAAGTCTCTAAACTCGGCAGTGTTAAACTGATTTATAAAGTTTAAATTTTTATTTACGAAAGTTTCTTGGTACACCGTAGAAATGTTTCGAAAAATTACCCTGTTATCAAATCTTCTACCAGGCATTGTGTTAAGTTCCGCTCCCCAGAGTTTGTGTTAGACGGGCTTCGTTTACCCTATTCATCTCATCCGTTGTGGCCGCGGCCCAAGAATTTAAAAGAACATTTCCTGCGCTTGTATGTGCATATGGATAATTCTCTCTTGTGAATCTTATAGTTTTGCCATCGGATCCTTTGTCTACTTCCTGTGTCCACGCTGGTACCTTTTCGTTAAACGGAAAAAATGAAAAAGATAGATTAATGAGCTGTGGATAAAGAAACCCAGTATCACCTTCGTCATTAAAAAAACCAGAGGGCAAATCGAAACTATAACTTATATTTCCAATATACCCCTTAAGCCCGTCTATCAGTGCAGGGCCTCGAGGGTTCACATTCGGACCGGTAATCAAGTTTTTAAATTTAACTTTAAAAATTGGGTCTCCGCCGGCTTTAACGTGGGCGCGCTGAACGTTCCAAGTGCCCGGGCCCTGGCCGCCTCCAACGTGAGTTGTGTCAACAAGTGGGTATACCATCTTAGCCAGAAGACCTACATTATGCAAATTAAGCTTAGCTTGAAAAACGTTGCTAGCTGGTAAGTCTAAACCAATCTGCATTTGTCTGTCAACAGCTCTCATTTTTCTTATTGGTTCAACATGACCAACAAAAGTACTGACGTCTAAAGACGTATCAAAACTATCTTGAAACGATGTCAAAAATGCTTTAAAGGCAACTCGAGCTTTGGCATGAAGAGCATATATATCAATGTACAGGCCATGTTGGTTGGCCATCTTATCTGAGTAGTCTGTAAATTTTGCATTTTCAGGTCTAGCGTGCGTTGGAAAATGCGCGGGTTGGGTTTCTGGTGAATATGCGTCGGCCATAATGTTTTCTCCTATAATTAAATAGCTGATTTGTTCAAATTTTACCTAACTAGGAGATACTTGGACGCGGCCATTCTCCTCTATGATATTCAAAACAGCTGATGCTAACGCCCTTCCTCCAGCATTAAAGTTTATTGGTTGATTGTAAACTTTTTGTGGTCTTGCGGATCCGCCGCCTCCGCCGGAGCCGCCAGCTCTTTTGGATTCAATCATATATCTAATAATGGAATCACTACCTTCTTGTTTGAGGTGCACGGTTGCTTTTGCATAGTTTTCTGCTGCTCGAGAAATTTCTCTTGTGCGGAGAGAATCAGAGGCATCAACTGCCTTAGTTGTGTTGACCATCTGTGAGAAGGTGCCTATTGTTTGTCTAGCAGCTGGGCCGACTTCTGCCATTCTTTCAGTTGCTCTCATAACCTCTTCATACCCTGAAACTTCCATGCCAAATACAAAATTCTTGGTGGCGTTTCCTACGTTTTTCATTGCGCCGGCCAATGAAGATAGTTGTGGTATCAGCTGTGATCGTGATATCATCCCTGACGCGCTCGAGGCGGCTCCTCCAACTTGTCGCAACCCTCCTGCTAACATTTGGGTACCGTCAACAAGATTGGGGGAACTTTTTTTCTCTACCATGTGATAATAAAGTAGACCAATTCCGCCAATAGCTAACGCTGCAAGACCGCCGGATGCTGCGCTTGCAGCGACCTTCATGACAGTAAAGGCTGCAGCGACTGCTCGTGCAACTTGTACAAGCTTAGTTAAGGCGCCAACGGAAGCCATAACTGCTATAACTACTCTGCCTTGAGTGGTTGCGGCGAACCTCGAAAACCCATCAACCATTCTTATGACAAGATTTAGTACAGGTTCCATGCTAGTGGCTAAAGTCATGAACGAAAGTCTAAGTCTGTCGGCTATAGCTTTTGTCCTGCGGCCGGCTTCTTCGAGTCTTTCTTGTTTCGCTCGACCTTTTTCCATTTCGGCTGTGGCGGCGCTCAAAGATTGCCTAAAGAAATTACCAGCATCACCTACGCTTTTGAAGCCAGCTGCTGTTGCAAAGGCTTGTCTTTCGAACCTGCTCAAAGATTCCCATGAGCGTCCGGATGCCTGTAGCGTCTGATGCATCAGTGACAGTCTCTTTTCTTCCGATGCGTAAACCATTTGAAGACTATTAAGATAAGTGCCACCTAAAATGCCATTCAGTCTACCCACAGCGTTCGCTGCGCTTTCAAAGGTATCAAATTTAGCTGCAACTCCAAAAAGCGTATCCATAGCCAAGCCAGAAGCTCTAGACTGCGCGGCTAGGCCGGCCAACACAGTTGTTGCGCGCTGGCCGTATTTGGCCAGCTGAGGCATCAAGGTATTGGCCTGCTGCAGTGCGGAATTAACATTTAGTTGCAAGGACTGAGCTAGGTTAACAAAAGTACTAGTAGCTTGTATCGCCTGTTGTCTCCCCATGCCCAAGGTTTGTGTCATCGTTTGCAAATAACTGGTTGTTGATCGTACATCAACTCCAGCTTCACTCAACTTTGCAGCAAATAAAGCCAATTGTGTTCTGGCGCCTTCAGATGCACCCTTAAACATCGTCATGCTGTTATAAAGTTCAGCATGCGCAGCTCCTGCGGCTCGAGCATCAAGGCCCAAATTCTTTAATGCGGTGGATGTTTGTATTACTGAGCTTCCAAATCTATCAGATGCTCCTGTAGACGCAAAGAACTTAGCACGTAAACCATCTTGTACAACCATCAACTGTTCGGTAGCAGAAGCCCAGAATCCCATAGCTTTATTTGCAACAGCAACGGATGGGCCGGCTAGGCTTCCGATATTTCTGTAACTGGAAACTATGTTTTGTAACTGAAAGGCGATCCCACCTACAGCATTAGCCATACCACCGAGAACAGTCTGATTAAAATTGGTTCCGATGCCAACTAGTCCACCTAATTTACTAGCTAGTCCTTGAAATGCTGCAGCTTGTTTCCCTAACTCAATGGTTGCTTGTATCTGTGCTGAAAGTATTCTAGCTTGGGCGGTTCGGGCACTTTCGGAGACGCCCAACATACTTTTCATTGTGGCTAGCTTTTGCGTCATGGTCTGGTGCTCTTCAGCAGACATGCGAGCCACGGCTTCTGTGTTACCTAATATTTTGTCAAGGTGATTTGCTTCCTGCTGCAGTACGGTATCACCAGATTGATAAAGTCTAACTAATTCTTGCCGTTCTTTTGTAAGACCCTGTAATCTAGCCAGTGCCTGGTTATAAGCATTTGTTTCTTTTCCTTGAAGTTCAAGAACCTTTTGCTGCAGTTTAATCTGATCTTCGAGCAGCGACATATATCTCTCTTGCTCGGCATTCAGGGCCGCCATTTCTGCTGCTGATGGGGGTGGTGGTGCTGGCATCTAAATGCTCCTTATTTCAAGGGCCAAGCCAGGCCTGTTTGTGTTTCAAACTGTCGGATTGCACTATTTAATTTGCTAGCGCTCTGTAAAGTATTTGGGTTACCCAAGCCAAGCCGTTGGTATTTACCAAGGTAGTCACCTTCAGAAGTCAAAGCATCTACAAAGGACTGAATTTCTGACTTATTGCCAGTTAGATTAAGAGCGCCGGCGCCTCCAGCTAGTATTCTTTCTAAGGCTATTGCAACCTGTGCTCCAAAGGATTCCAGATAGTTCTCGTTAAGTTTCCCACAACGAGCCACACTCAAATCAATCTCTATAACTGTAGAAAGCTTTTCTTCGCGAAGATTCTTCATTGTTGTTCTCCAAAAGTAGTCACATATAATTAGTTATTTATATTTCTTTTGACTACTTTTAGTAGCGCTTTCCATTTCATCATGTTCCATCTTCAATTGATCTGTCAGTTTATTGACAAACCAGTTCCTTACTTTCACGGGAAGATTGTACGCCTCTGTAAAGCTCCAGCCACCATAATATTTCATGTAGAAAAACTGTTCGTAAACAGATTCGATGTACTCATCGTCTAGGCCAAAAAAAGTCCGCGGTGAACGGAACATCTACCTCCTCTTCGTATCCGCACGAAGAACATGTAAACGACTGGTTCAACTCAATATTTGGTATTATTGTAGAATACATAAGCCTAAGGTGCCTGGAATCTTGTGCCGGCATTGCATCAATAAACGAGCCAACTGTTTCCATCTTATTGTCTCCGTTAACAGAGACGATCATTTGTCTGAACTGATCGGTCAAAACAGCTTCCGATAGATTATGTTTTCTTCTTCTCTCGGAGATCTCTGCTAGCTTCTTTTCATCATGACCAGTCAAAAACCGTACCTCTAAATCAACTTTAGATACTGGAAGCTTAATTAAAAACGTACCGCTTTCTGTTTCTCTGACATCATGTGCTATGAGTTCTCCGCCGGCGTTCATCTTCTTATCAGTTAAGTCAAATGTGTAGCCCACAGTTTCGGTACATGCCGGACAAATGATTTTCGTTTCATAGTCTTCACCATAACCAGTTACTCTGGCTGCAACAATGAGTGCGTTTTTATCTCCCACTAACAAATCATCAACTTTGATATTTTTGTCAACAAGAATATTCTCCAGCATTCTTTCAATTGCAATTCCTTTCTTCAATAAGGATCTGGAAGTTAAAATGTCTTCGTCTTTTGCAGTCATATATCGAATTTCAAGTGTATCGACGCCATACAAGGGATGTTCACTGGGATAATACCTGCCACAGGAAGGTAGTTCCACAAATTCTGTAGGTGTGGTGAAACTAAAAGTTGTTTCACTTTTTGCTCTTGGTTGTTCAAGCGACGGCGGAGGTGGAGTGGCAGGAATTGCGCCTACTCTGTCCTCATTATTTCTAGCTGTCATAGTTTACCTCGTTCAAATACTATTATAACAGATTTTTTTCGTATGTTAAACTTTTAATGTTTTTCAAATTCAGCAAAGTCGTAGCGAATCGACATTGAAATATCAAGAATCGCATCAGAGTCGTAAGCTAAACTACCGAACTTGACACTCTTAATCCATGGGTTAACAAAACTCCAGGTTTCAAGTTTTTCATTTCCGGCGCCACGTTGCTCAATTTGAATTCGTGGGCCAAGAGCATCTACCGCTTCGGCTTTAGATATGGTAAACAAATTGCCTTCCTTGTGTTGTTCAGATGGCGGTCTGTACCCAGATCTAGTCAAAGCTTTAATCAGAGCTTGTGAACTGTCAGGATCAACAGGGTCGACAAGAGTAACACTAATTTCATCCCAAGTCAGTTGACCAGGATAATAGAAGTAATGTCCATAAAAATTATGAGAAGTTTCGTTGATAGAGAAACCTGGCTTATCTACTGACTTGATTACAAATGATTCCAGCTGAGAGTTTCTAGCGAAGAACAACCATCGATGTGATCGTTTTGGCTCCAAAGTACTGTCTGTCCAAAATCCCATATTTTTATTTCTCCTTAAATACCTATATTAAATAGTGTTGCTTATCAAAAGTTTCTTAACTAATCGTCAAAAGAAGCTCCTGAATCTGTGATGATGAAATCTAAGGCAATGAA
>Ga0114906_1001473_pt1 | contig 12318 bp, 11 predicted proteins | sample MalvirDeepMed_M9_FD_89687 | JGI IMG/M metagenome (GOLD analysis project Ga0114906, IMG submission 89687) | Marine viral communities from the Global Malaspina Expedition - Malaspina viral metaG DeepMed_M9 | ecosystem: Environmental > Aquatic > Marine > Oceanic | place: Mediterranean Sea...
ATAATCGCTTAGGATAAAAATATTCTTTATTAATAGTATCCCCTCTTTCTTTTGCAAGTTTCTTAGCTTCATTAACTCTTTTTTTCATACGTGTGTCATATCCTGTGTATGGAATATTTTTACCGTCAATTAATTTTTTAACTTTTGCATATGGCATTCCTCTTTTTCTTAAAAGTTTTATTAACTCTCTTTTAGGAACTCCTACTTCTAAAGCATCATTTAATATAAAATGAAAGTTCTGATTAACTCTATATGTTTCATCTTGTATGTTTCTAAATTCATCTGCTAAAACTAAAGGTCCTCTTCGTTGAAAGTTTTCTAAACTAAAAAACTTTTCTGCAGTTGTTACAGATTTAAATTCTTTATTATAATCTGTAATTTTGTATTGCATAGTTCGTGGGACATCTACGTTTATAATTCTAATACCAGAAAATAATGCAAGTAACTCATCCTGTAAGTTTACTGGTTGACCACCTCTTTTAACGTCCTTCTCTACTCCTTTGATTAGTTTTCCACCTGTATCAAAAGCAGTAGGTTTAACTCCTTTTATTATATGTGCGAGACTTTTCATAAATGCAGTTGGTCCGTCATCAGTAACAGAATATACTTTGCTTCCTGTTTTAGTTTCACCTCCTCTTCCCCCGATGATTAATCCTCTAGGAATTACATCAGATATTTTTTCAAGTGCAATAGACTCAGATACAAAAGGATCTACTAATTTTCTTACAGGCCCATCAGCTCCTAAAAATAAATTAAATACAACATTATCTACATCTTGTTGTTTTAACTTGCCTTCTTGAACTGTTTTAATTGCAGCTCTAACTGGCTGTGTGACAACATCATATGGACTAAAGTATGAAAAGTTAATAGCTTTACCTACTCCATCTTTCCATTTATCAATTGGAAGAATTGCTGCTCTTGAATTCCATGGTGCAGCTAAACTTCTCTTATAAGATTCTACTTGATCCGTAGTTACACCAGTTAAATTTTGAGCAAGTTCACTCATACCTTTTTCTGCTCCCCCTAGTGTCACAGCAGCTCCTAATAATCTTCGATATCCGATTTGTCTTAATTTAGCATTAGACGAAGTTGCTTCTTTCATACCTAAGCTTACAATATTATAAGTAGTTCTAATCATTTCAGCCGGGAATGATACGAAGTTACCAAATGGTAGTTTTCTTAGATCTTTAATAACTTGAGGTACCTTACTGTATGTTGGATAAGTATTTCTTATTTGCCATGCAGCAGCTTCATCTATGGCGTCTTCAAATGTTTTTTTAGCTCCAGTAAAAGTATTGATAGGGTTATATTTTCTTCCAGTAATTTCTTGTGTCCATTTTGCAATATCATCTACAGTTCTATACATTCCCTTCATTTGAGATTTTACATATTCATGACCATACCATTTCCAAAGGTTATCACCTCCAGCATATATTCTAGTAGCTGTTTTTAACATTTTTGTATTAGACAATTTGTGAAGTAAACTATCTAAGTTTTTTACTTTAGCACCGGCACGTATGTCTTGTAGTACTGCTTTTAATTCAGAAGCCACAATGTTTTCATCGATAACTCCTAACCTTATTTTGTGTTCTAAATTTTTAATAAACTTTTCTTCGTTAATTAATTTTCCTCCACCGAAGATATCGTCCATTACCATTTTTAAAGAATCAGTCACAGAGGCTCTTCCACCTATATGACCATTAGCTAATGGAAACATACTAGCAGATGTAACGTTTCTAACTTGTGTTGCTGGAGATAAAACTGTTTTACCAAACTGAGTTGCAACTTTAAATTGTAAAATGTTTCTATAAACATCACTTTGTATCCAGCTATCAAATTTTCCAGGAACTCCTTTTAAAGCAGCTGCCATATCTGCATTAGCATAAAGTTTACTTATGTCACTTTTTAATAAACCAAGACCTTTTAGATCTCCTACTTTTGAGGCATCAAATATTTTCTTTGAGTCCGCTGCGATTTGACTTTTAAATAACCACCCTTCAGCTACGCCAATATCTGCTAATCTATCCAAAGTTCTTTTGTTAACAGCTTGTGTTATTGCATGAGATGTTGTTTGTAATACGGAAGACTTAAGATTATTCTCTTCTCCTAATAATTTTTTAATTACATCTGGTAATTCTTCACCAGTTTTAATTAGTTTATCAGATCTTAAAGTGTCTTTTGATATTTGTTGTAGTATTCTTAAAGGGTCAGCACCATCTTGTTTTGTAAGTGTTAATGTTTTCTCCATCATGGTGTCAGCCATTTCTTTTAAAGCTTGTTGATCTGTCATCTTAGAAGTTTTTAAAGTTTTAATAGCTTCTTTTTTGATATCAGGATTTCTTTTAACTACATTTTCTAAAATCCATTTAGAAGCAGCCTGTTTTATTTTTGGATCTGCCATGTACTCAGGATTAGTAAAAGTTGCAAAAGATTTTCTCATATAAGTTTTTAGGTTATTCAGCATAAAATCTTTTAATTCATCTTCTGGTAGTAACTCAGCAAATGTTTTTTTAGTATTTACTAATTCTTTCTGAAGAGATTCTGCTGTTCCTTGTAGCTCTTTTGGTAAATCAGATTTCTTAAGTTGACCTTTTAAGTAAGCTAGAACTCTATCTAAATAATAATCTTGTCCTGCTGGTGATGTGCTTGCAGTATTGTATTGACCTTCAAATCTTTTAGCTAAATCATAAGATTTTTTTTCAATAGACTCTAAATACTTTTCTATTGTTCTTGATCTTGCTTTTATTTCTCTTTTTGCTTCTGATGTTAATTGAAAACCAAGTCCTGTGTATTTACCTACAGATCTAAATGCAGCTAAAAAATTATCTAATTTTTTTAATCTTTTTTGTAATGGATCACTACTTTTTGTAGAAAACATTCTCCATTGATCAAACGCGGGTAATTGTTTTTTAGGATTACCAGCTAAAACTGTAGATAAAGATTTATCAATTACATAACTACTTGCGCCTCTAATTGCTTTTCCTGCTTTAGCAGAACCTGGTATATTAGCAGCAAGCCAAGTTACTGGTCTTACAGCTAAATCAACACCTCTTAATGCATAACCTGCTGGTTTCATTAATCCATACTTTGCACCAACTGTTGCTATTTTTGCCATAGGTTTTCCTAATAAAGTAAAACCTCCTCCAATAAGAGTTCCTTCTGCTCCGAATCTTAATCTGTTTCTAAATCTTGTAAGGGCTAAGTCTCTTCCCTCTAAACCTTCTTCACTCTCCTTATCTAAAAAAAAAGTTTCAACTTCAGGTCTTGCTACTAAAAAGTCTGTAGCTCCAAAAGCTCCAGCCATATAGCCTGATCTTTTTGCAATCTGTGTTCCTTTGGCCACGGTTCCTGTTGCAGCGGCTGCTGCAGTTAACGCCTTCTTACCTCTGAACATTTTCTTAGCTCTATTCATTATTTTAAATACAGCTCCGCCAGGTACGCCGTATTCAATAAGAACTTTATTAACTGTTCCTAATAATGTTTCAGGATCTTTAATTTTATTTTCTTTATAAACTTTATCTAAGGCTTCTGTAAGGTTAGTGTCTTTAGCTGCATCAATACCTGTTGTAACTAAATCTCCAAATGAATAGAGTATATTTTGAGCACCACCATAAAAAGATTTTTCCATGTCTTCAAAGAAATCAATATAATCTTTTTCTTTGGCACGGCTTCCCTCCATTAGTTCTTTAAGTCTATGTTGTTTTATTTTACTAAATGGATTGGTGTTGAGAAAACCCTGTGCAAAATTAGCTGCTCCTTTCCAAGTAAATTTTACTGGTTTCTTTTTCTTTGTAAGAGTTTTTCGAACTGTGTCTACAAAAGCGTCTTTATCTAGTGTGACTCTAGTGTCTTTTGGTTTAAAGGGTTCCATTTTACGCCCCCTGTGGTAACGTCAAATTTACATCATATTGTTGATTAAATTGAGCTATATCTTCTGACGTTCTAAGGTTTGCAAAGTCCATTAAAGCTTCTTTACTGTTTGCAAGTAATTGTACTATGTCATTTGATATTTCACTTGGTAGTCTTGATCTTAATTCTGTGTAAGATAGGTCTTGAACTTCACCTGTTTCTTGTTCTGCTTCAACAACAGATTCCATCATTGCAGGTTCGCTACCAAAAGCTAAACCGACTCTACCTCCAGAAGCAAAGCCATATTTTTCTTTTAATTTTGCAATTGTAAAATCCGAAGCTTCTGCGGAATTCACATTAATAATGTCAACATTTGCAACTATTTCTTCTGGTGTTGCATCTGGGTTTTCAGCTTTATATTCATCTTCTCTTCTTTGGTTTTCTGTTTCTATATAATCTGCTTTATAAGAATCAAATACCTCTGCATTGCCAAGAATAGCTGCGTATTCTGCAGGTACACCTAGTTCTTTTTGTAAAACGTTTTGATTGATTTTAATTTTTTGTTCAGCAGCGAATATCTCTTCTTCAGTAGAATCGGGGTTGTCTTTTATTGCCGTTGCATCAAAAATATTTTGTTGAGCATCTCTAATTAGTTTTGCTTCTATTTCTGGTGTTTTCATGTCACCGTACTTGCCTTTTTCTCGTTGTTCTAAAATATCGTATTCGGAAGCTAACGCTCCTGAGAATACATCTCTTGCTGCGTCTCTTCTATCTGCTTGTTCTGTTAGTTTTGCAGCTTGGTAAGTTTCAAAAGGTCCTTTAGCTGATTGTGCAGCTGTTTGAAATATGTTTCCTGTTGGTGGTCTAGATAACATGTCTAAACCAAAAGATGTTAAAAAGTTGGATAATGATCCTGGCATAAATCCGCCTCCCCCTTGTGGGTTTAACTGAGGATCTTGCATATATCTTGTAGTAACTTTTTTAGCTCTATCGAATGGATCACTTCCAGTAAAATATTGTTGTCTGGGTTGGTCTAAACCAGAAGTTATTCCAGTCCCTGCAGAGCCACCTATTCTAAACATTGGTCTTTTTAAAATTCTGTTCATAGTTAACCCCCTATTACTCTGTTAGTTCCCGCCGCTGCCATTGTTCCAAAGTTTGTACTATAAGGATTTTGTAATCCTCCATAAATACCAGCTAACGTTGTACCAACACCTAGTGCAGTTTGTAATGGTGTAGGGTTAGGTACATTACTTGTTACAGCTTGTCCTGGGTATCCACCCATTAATCCTGTTACTTGCGCAGCGTATCTATCAAGTTGTTCTTGCGGTTGGTAAGTTGCCATTCTTGCTGCTTCTCTTTGTGCATCAAGACCTGCTTGTGTTTGTGCCTGGTTCAACGCGCCCAGTCGACCTAAAGTAGAAATATCTCCTTGTTGTAATCCAGGCACGAGTGATGCTAGACCTGCTTGTTGTTGTCCTAGTCCAGCTTGAAATGATCCTAAACCTTGTTCTGCTTGTGATATGCCAAACCTATTTGCGATATCTTGTTGCCTTGCCTGCATAGCTTGACCATAACCTTGGTTTAATAGTCCTGCTTGTAGTAAAGCCCTTTCTCTCGCTGCCCCTGTGCCAAACTCTGCGAGTTGCACTCCCGCTCGACCACTGCCGAGCGCACCCAAAGCGGTTTGCTGATCTCTTATTTGTTGCTCTTGAATTTGTTTGTTACGATCAAATTCTGCAAGAGATGCATCTATAACCTGTGATTGGTATGGGGACATGAAGTCCGTTACTTGTTGAGTAGTCGGAGCTCCTGTTGAAATTCCTGATAATGTTCCAAGGGCCTGGGTTCCTAATCCAGAAGCCAATGATGCTTGTGTTCCTGCTGCTGTTACATAAGGAGCATAAGAACCAATTCCTTGTTGTGCTAATGTTTGTGCTTGAGTTTGTAATGCGTCTTGCTGTGCTACTTGTGGTGCAAGTCCTGATAAACTTTCTTGTCTTGTTGTAAATGCTTGAGCTGCGTCTTGTCTTGCTTTAAATGCTGCAGCTGTTTCACCCGGTTGTTGTGATATACCAGCTATGCCTGTTGATACAATAGGTGCACCAGTTTGGCCCGTGATCTGTGTTGCAAGATCCTTGCCTAAAGTCTCTACGAATTGTGCGGGTAATGTTCTTTGTTCTGTTACAGCCATTAGTCTTTACCTTTTAAAATCTTGTTGGTTGAAGGCTTGTTCATTATTGGAAAAGCTCCAGTTAATGCTCCATTATCTTTTTTCTTTTTCTTAGCTGCATTTAAAATAGTTTCCCCTGAAGGGCGCTTTAATGTTGGCAAAGCTCCAGACCAAGTTCTATTTTTTACTGATTTATCACCCATTATGCTTTTCCACCTTTTTTTAAACCTTTAGCTTTTTTAAACATCTCTTTAGAAGCTTTATTTCTAATATTGATTGAATCGGCAAGTTTAAATAGTTTTGCTGATGCTTTGTTTCTTAATTTAGTAAAATATTTATTAGCCATTATATAACTTCCTCTAATCTTTGTGATGTTTGAAACATTTCTCTAGCGCCTTCTAAGCCTTGCGATTCTTCAGATACGTCACCTCCGGCTTCGAGGTTTTTCATTACGTTATACATGACTTCTGCACCAGCGTCAATGTCTCCTCCGCCTGCTGCTCTTACGGCATCTGCTGTAAATACGAATTCATTTTTTGATAATCTAGCTGGAACGTCATCAGCTTTTTCTTCTCCACCTATTGGTACAAAACCACCGTCTTCTCTGTAGTCTTTTTCCATACCTCCAAGGTCCATTAATCCACCTTCTTGAGCCGCTACTCTTCCGCCTTCAGCAAAGTTCTCTTCTGCAAAAGCTGCAGCAAACTGTTCAAATGAAAGAGTGCCTCCACCTTTTACATAGTCGTCATAAATCTTTTTTATTTCAATTAATTTTTCATCCATTCCACCAGCATACCTTGTACGCATTAGTCCGCCTTCAGCCGCGAATCTTGGTGCTAAATATTTTCTAGGATTAGCTCTTATAGCTGCTATATCTATATCTTCACCATAAGCAGTTTTGTCTTCATCCCAGTCTTCTATTGGTTCATCTGCTGTCATTGCACCTGCTATTACTGAAGGTATTCCAATCGAAGCTGCTGTTTTCCATAAACTTCCTTTTCCTGCGTCTTTTGCTACTGCTCTTGCTAGTTGTTCTGAACTTCCTAATTTAGCAGTTGTTCCATAGTCTCCAGGCCAACTTACATTTCCAGGGGTGATTGGAAAACCCTTCGTACTTGTAACTGTACTACTAGAACCAGGTAAAATTTTAGTACCGCCAAAACCTGGAAATTTCCAACCTACTTGTGAACCACTTCCAATTCCTGTTCTAAAAGGATTTCCTAAATTAGCTAAAAGTTTAGGATTTGTAAATCTTTGCCATGGGCTTAATGTACCTGTTCCACCAAACATTGTAGTTCCACCTAAATAAGTTCCCGCGGCATACATTAAAGCTAATTTTCCAAGATCACTTTTAGCAATTTTCTTAAGTGTTTTAGCAACTTTCCTTGGAAGTTTTGTAACCTTTTTAAAAATGCTTCCAAAACCATAAGCTCGTCTTCCAGTTGCACTATCCATAATGCCACCAAAAGCTGCAGGGACTCTTCCACCGTCAGCTAAAAATCTATATGCTACTCTATCTGAATTAAGTATTCCACCTGATGAATCTTCTTCTTCTTCTATAATATCTTGTTGATAAGGTGTCTTAGGAAGAATTGAAATTGGATAATCACCTCCTCTACCACGCTCTCGACCAGCAAATGGATCTAATCCAGTTGGATTATATCCCATATGTGAAACTGGAGGCATATGAGACCTCCAACCAGTACCAAGAGAATTTAATTTATTAAATGCTTTGCCAAATAATGTATTCGTTGTGATAAATTCTTTTATTTTTTGCGGAATTGTTCTTTTAGGTTCATTTCCTTTGTTGTTGTCTCCTGATGAGCCTGGAGTCTGACTTGCGCCTGGACTCCCTATAGTGGCTTCATGTGGATTACCTCCAAAAGCTCCAGTCTGATAATGTGTTCTTCCGCCTTGAGCTAGTAGTTGTTTAAACTGTTGTGAATTTGTAATGGCCATCTATCTATTTTATTTTGTTTTTCCTAAAATATCAAGGCTTGGCATGATAACTTTTACATCTCTTTTAATGTCTGACTCAGGTATCCCCTTAGCCTTCCATTCGCCCTCATCCTTATATATTTCACCTGTGTTTAGGTTTGATATTGTTGTTATTATCTTATCTGGTTTTAAAACCGGTAAGTCTTTCATTATGCTACTACCTCTCTTGGCTGTATTTCTAATATTGAAGCTATGACGTGCAGCTCATTCGCGTCAGCGGCTTGTACTTTTAGTACTTCACTTTCCTCCATTACTAGAGGCTGAGTTAAAAGTTCTGTTGTAGCATTTGATGCAATAGACTTGGTTTTAAATAGGCTAAATATAGTTCCACTAGAATTAACCAATGTTACAGTAATTGTGCTTCCTGATCCAGCATCCTCGGATACTAATATTGATTTTACTACAGCTGTTTTATATGCAGGTACTGTATATAATATAGTTAAATCAGTAGTAGTTAAATCTACTTTTTTATTTACGAAATTATTAGCCATTAATTAATGAAGAAGTTAAATGCTTCCACCTCCTCTTTTAAATCTTGTTGATATGTAGAATTCAATTTCTCTACGATTGCATCTAAATCTCTAACCTGAGCTTCTGCTGTCGACAGATCATATTTAGGTGAGGGTCTTGTTAATACTTGTACTATTTTTGCCATTATCTTCTTCCGTCCGGTTGTGTGTCTAATCTAAATGTTCCTAACTTCCAATTTTGAGAAGTCGAAGTATTTGCTACTTTTAATGCAATTGCTCTAGCTCTAGCTCTTGTATCAACCTTTTTTGTAGATGAAGTAATTGTGAAAGGCCCTAATGATGAGCTAGTTTGAGAATCATTTGGATAATCTCTTAATTGTAAAGTAATCTGTGTGTTCCCTGTTTGAGATATAAAATCTGGAACAAACCTTCTTATCTTCATTAAGTATTCACCATCTCCTCTAAAGTCTGTAGTACCTGATGTTTGTCCTTGAGCTAGTCTCTGTGTAATATCAAAATCTCCTGATTCAATACTAGCTGTTATAGCTGTAATCGTTCCATTTTTATTTTGATCAGTTCCTGTTTCATGTTCATAGTATGAAGTTCTACCCTCCGTGTTTCCTTTTACATCAAAAGATGTATCGGTGTCTGCATCATAAGATAATGCATGAGGTAAATTAAATACAGCAGAGTCTCTCCACATTGTTCTAGCAAGTGTGCCAATGGTCCAAACAGGTCTTTGAGGAGAAGAGTCAAAGTAATTATATGCAACCATTCTGTTTACAACAGAAGATGTAGAGGTTGGATAAAACCAAATTATTTCTCCAAATAAATTATTTAAACCTGCAGATATCATCTGGTTACCAGAGTCTAAATTTATATCGTCATAAACATAATCCTCTACTAAACAGTGTAGTGATTCTAGCTTACCAGCATATCTAAAGAAACCATTCTCTGACATCCAGTATGCAGCACCATCAACTTCAATACATGCATTCTGACCTGTTAATCCGCAGTTGGTTCCAACTTGTGCGAATGCGAAAGTAAAGGGTTGACCAACAAAACGTTGTGTAAATAAAGCTGTATCAGTCCAAACATAAATTGCATCACGACCTCTGATTGCTCCTCTGATCTGTGATCCATCGGCCAGTCTTTGTGTACCAGCGGTATTAGTTGCTGTTGGTGTATAAGTATTAATATCTTCTTGGTCCGAGAATCTAATAAACATATCATCTTGTGTTGATGTCGTTCCAATAGTTGTTTCTGTTCCAAAAAATACTAAGTGTCTATCTGGTGTAGATACAACCATATGTCTTGATGCAGTTGGTGCACCAGATATAATTGTAGCTCTTGTTTCGTTTGCATTTGATAAACTTGAATCCCATTCAAAACATGCACTGTCATGAATTAAACAAATAGCTTTATCACCAAAATTATCTAAGGACCACATGCCTGGTTCTAATACTAAGTCTCCTGATGCTGCTTCTCCCCACGCAACATAGTCTGAAGAGTTTGTAACAGTAGCACCATTAGAATGAGCAGCTCTTGTAGAGTTTCTTACTGCTCTAGTAATACCTGTTAAATCATTTCCAGAAACACCTGTGTAAGATATTTCTTCTGTTCCTACTTGAATATAATTAGTCCCTGAACTTGGAAACTGTGAAGCGTCTGTTAAAGTTATAGAAGTCCCTGATCCACCTGTTCCTGCAGTATCATTTAATAATGCACCATTTAAAGTAGTTGTTAATGCAGATGCATCTTCTCCGCCCCATGATCCAAGACCAAAACCAAAACCTTTTGCTTGCACAGCTGGTCCTACTGGATAATAATGTTGAACTCTAATTCCTCCTGATGTTGTTGCACCAGATCCTGCTTCATTACTTGGCATTGTAATTGTTAAAGTAGTAGCCGTAGGGACAGTTGTTACCATAAATTTTAAATCGTCAAAATCATCAGAATCGTAATCAGAATTAGTAATTGCAGTAAAGTTATCTAAATAAATTATGTCTTGAGGGTTTATATTGTGAGAGGTGCTGAAAGTTATTGTAACAGTCGGTGATCCATTGGTTGTACTGAAAGCACTCGTTAAAGTTGTAGTGCTTTTAATAGGGTGAATGTCATAAAAGACTCCCCCTGAATATGCGTATAAAATTCTGTTTGTACCAATAATAGAGTATTTTCTAGCTCCACTATTTATAAAATGGTGAAGTCCTCTTCCTGCACCTGTTAATTCGTTTGATCCCGATCCGCCTAGCTGATTCCACCCTCCTATTTTCTCAGGAGAATTATATCTAAACCTAACATTATCGCAGTTAACCCATTGACCTTCGGCGGTTGTTGGTGTTATCTGTTTATTTATACCTGGCTGAAATCCTATTTTTTGTAGCATATAACCCTTTAATTTAGCAATCCTTAGTATATCAAGAATTTAAGGTTTTAAAAGAGTTTTTCTCGTTATATATTATTGGACATTTCTAGAGGAAAGCCCAGGCCCACTTCGTTAAATTCAAACTGCTCAAAGAAAGCCAATAGAGTTATTCTGTCTTTTCCAAAACTAGAATGTGCAGCATGAAAAGTGGTGCCATTAAAGGTTACTAATCGATTATAAGCCCCCTTTATTTTAATTGTTTCGTTATAATTACTATTCCATTCATCTCTTTCAGATATTAATTTTTTCTCTTTCTCTCCTGTGAAAAGTCTTGGATTTCTAAAATAATCATACTTATACTTATTAGTATCGTCTTTAGTCGATGGAACTAAATCCTTTCTTTCATATATAGAGGTCCCCGCTGGGTTATCTTTACTTAAATATATAATAGCGGTCATTTTAGATGTATCATTATGGACCCATCCATCATGTTTCCAATTTTTTGGAATCACATGAAGAGCTAAATTAGCCTTATAACCTATAGAGTTAGTCAAGCTTGGAAATGAAACAGCTATTATTTTCTTTAAAATCCATTCTCCAAAATCTTTATCCAACTGAAGCAAGTTATTGGTCTTAAATCCAGGGTAAGTTTTGTTTGGAAAATCCATTAGTTCGAATTGTTTTATTTTTTCTACAACCCTGTCAGGGTCTGAAAAAAAATTATCGGTACATGTAGTTGGGAAAAGCATATTAAGGTATGTATATATCTTTAAAATTAGTGTCTTTCATTATATTTTGTAGTTCGTTTTCACTTTCTACTATTGGAAAACCAGCTAGATTAAAAGAAGTATTTAATATTATGGGGACTTTAGTTTTTAGATAAAACTCATTTATCAATTTATAATAAGAAGGATCATCTTCTTTTTTAAGAGTTTGAACTCTACATGTTCCATCTGCATGGACAATAGCCGGCGCTTCTTTTTTTACTCTCTCTTTTGCATCTATAGCAAAAGACATATAAGGACTTTCTTTTAATGAGCCCATTTCAAAATATTTTGAAGCATGTTCTAATAAAACAGTTCCTGCTGTAGGTCTCCAATATTCCCTTCCTTTAAATTTATTAACAATATATTTCGCATCTTCTTTTCTAGGATCAAATAAAATAGATCTTCTACCTAAAGCTCTAGGGCCCCATTCACTTGCTCCCTTTTGGAAAATTACTAAAGGTTTATTTTTTAAAAGAACCTTTACAGCTTCTTTAACGTTGTGAATAATCATAAATATATTTAGCCACTCCAATGGCTGTTCCTCCGTCATGTGGTATTGGATCTACAAAAAAATTTAATTCTGGAAATTCTTTAACGACTTTAAAGTTATTTACACAATTCAAGGCACATCCCCCACTTAGAATAATATTCTTACTTTTGTTAACTTCTTTTGCACTTTTAATTAAATAACAT
>Ga0114906_1001475_pt1 | contig 12308 bp, 19 predicted proteins | sample MalvirDeepMed_M9_FD_89687 | JGI IMG/M metagenome (GOLD analysis project Ga0114906, IMG submission 89687) | Marine viral communities from the Global Malaspina Expedition - Malaspina viral metaG DeepMed_M9 | ecosystem: Environmental > Aquatic > Marine > Oceanic | place: Mediterranean Sea...
ACACACCAGTCGCAGCGAAGGTAGGCACAACGTACTACAAGACAGAGGAGAAGTTCAGCAACACAACGTCACGACACCTGAACAGGTGGCTTGAGGGTGTGCAGTACGAGGTACAGCCTCAGAGCTGGTTTGATAAGGCAATCCTAGAAGTGCACTTGCCTATCTACTCTACGTAAACAAAAGGCTTGACAAATCGAGGGCTGCGGCCCCGGGCCGCAAACGTAAGTCCTTGCGGCCCAACGACTTACGACACAAAAAAAAGTGAAAAAAAGTGAAAATAAAGCTTGACTTTCGCGGGAATTGTGGTATACTAGTTGCAGTTATGAGAGATAATGAAAGAGCGATAACAGAGGGAATCCGTAAGAGAGCGGAAAAGGGTGGCGATATGTCAGTGCTTTCGGTGCTACCGTGGTTGAAGGATGAGAAGCGCGCAGTGACTTGCTGCGGTTGCGGTTGCGAGAGCACCATCACCATCGGCGAGGCCCTTGAATGGGATGACATCAGTCGGTGGCAATGCTGGGAATGCGAATAAAGTGCTTGACTTTAACCTGAAAATATGCTACAATAACTTTGTTATGAGTGATCGAGAAAAACTACTAAAGCAATGGAGAAACCTTCCTGCAAACGAACGCGTGACTTGGGAGACATTCAAGCGGCAATCAAGGCCGAAAATCATCCGTCAGTCAAGACCTGACGATTGGAAGGCCAGCAGGAAATCGAGCGTGACGCATCCACGAACCTTCGAATGAATGTGTTTAATAAAAATGTTGAGGTTTACTATAACTTGCGCAAGAAATGTTTGAGTGTTAGGAAAAGGGGTTTGGTCATTGACCATGTCAGATCAATCTTGTTAAAGAATGCAGAGTTTGTTGTTCAGCCAGCAGGCCGCAAGAGAGTGTTGAAAGAAAAGCGCAAAAATGTTCACGCTTATGTTAGAGGTGAGCGTGTGGCTGTGGCATCGTTCGACGGTAAGTCAGAACGCATTACATACAATCCCTACAAGAATAAAAGTTTTGTGAGTGTCGAAACAGGCAAGCCTGTTTACAAAAAAGACATCGTTTCTATAACTGGCAAGGACATCCTCGGCCAATAGCGCGAGATAGTCAAACGGTAAGACGGCTCTCTGCAAAAGAGCAATTGACGGTTCGATTCCGTCTCTCGCGTCCAATTTAACTTGACAAAATAGTTTTCGCGGGCCTAGCCCCGTTCCGTAACTCCTTCCAGCCCAATGACTTAAGGTGTAAAAAAAAGTGAAAAAAAGTGAAAAAAAAGGTTGACATCATCGACGCCTTGTGTTATACTATTCCCAGTTATGAGAGATATGATTACTTGTGAAGAGGTTTTCGAGGCCGACCCGCGTGCACGGGCGGAGTTTGATGTGGTGTGCGACGAGTGGCTGAACGACGCCATCCTCGCGCAGGACGCCGAGGAGGATCTCGTCGAGTGCGAGGGCTGCGGCGAGCAGTGGTTTCGTCCGGAGGGGCACACGGGCGACACCATCGACTGGTGTCGGAAGTGCTATAAAAACGACCCTTACTACGTGTAAGTCTCTGATCATCAGCAACTTACGCAACCCGCCCATGGGCCGCAAACGTAAGTCCTTGATAGCCAACGACTTACGACATGAAAAAAAGTGAAAATAGTTCTTGACTTTACCGGTAAAACGTGCTATCATATTCCTAGTGAGTGAGAGAATGACAACCGAAAAATTCATCCCGAGAGAGTTCGTGCCAGCGAAGCACCCCTTCGTGCCACGCGAGGAACCAGTCAGCGAGGAGTTTGTGCCGCTGAAAAAAAGTGAAAAAAAAGATGAAAAAGGGCTTGACTTCGTGCCCAAAGTGTGCTACAATTTTACCAGTGAGTGAGAGAAAAACAACTGAAAATATGATGAACAACTACTGTGTTCTGGATGAGGACGGTCTTTACCGTATGTTCGATGTGAGCCATGACGGGCTTGAGGATGCGATTGAGTTCGCGCAAAAGGTCGGCAGCGAAGTGCTGCGCGATGGCGAGGACGAACCAGTCTGGTCGCCAGAGGACGCAGAGCCTCGCGAGGACAGCTTCCGTGATGACGCGGAAGCGGATGCCGATGCGCTGGCTTCGGCTGGCTTCGGCACGGATGAGGATTACGGCTGTTACGACAGCGGTGATGAGGATTGGGGCAGTTACGAACTCGGCTGCGAATGCTAATTTTGTAAGTCCTTTAGTGCTACGCTTTAAACGCAGCGTGACACTTGAGGCAGCCACCACCAACCTGTTGAGGTTTTTCTTCATTTTTCCTCAACGGGTTTTTTTTCTTGACAATTTTGGTCGGCGGCCCGGGGCCGCAAACGTAAGTCATTCCAACCCAACGACTTACGGCGTAAAAAAAAGTGAAAAAAAGTGAAGAAAAGTGTTGACACCTCGCTCAACCTGTGCTATACTCTTTTCAGTTATGGGACATATGAAATCACTTCATATAGATTGGCTCAACGAGCAGGCTCCGGCCGCGCCCGTTGAGGGACACGACGGCTACCGGGTCGACTCCCGCGAGTCGCAGGAGCACGACTTCGCGAGCGACATCGACGAGGACTGCGGGTGGTTCGGCTACGAAGGTCTTTGCGAGGACTAAGTAGCTGACCATCAATGACTTAAGGAGCCCACCCCCGGGCCGCTCGCGTAACCCCTTGATACTCAGTGACTTGCAAATCTGCCAAGTCACTACTATATTTGCATCGATAATATTTTCGTTTTTATCATATTTAAGCTTGACTTATTTCGTTTTTTCTGTTATACTCTTTGCAGTTATGAAGGAAAAGATATACGAAAAAACACTCGACCGCTTCACGGGCAAGGTGCTGACCTGTGACCAATGCAACGCAGAAGACAGCAAAGAAAACGAAGTCAGAGAATGGGGCAACCCATACGATTGGGGTACAATCTGTGAGGATTGCGACCGTCATGAAACCTAATAAAGGCTTGACTTTTAAATCAGAATCTGTTATACTTATTACTATGAGGAAGATAAAAGACTACAGAGAAGCAATGCTTCGATATTATTATGCGCCCGTGATTGGCTTCGCGCTAGTTCTGGCTGTTGTTTGCGGATTCGTTATTGGATTCGACGAGGTGTGGAGATACTGGAGAGTTGTCGGCTTAAACCTGTTTTCATAAGAACATGACTGAAAACTTTCAACTAGAAAATCTAAAAAAATTACACAAAGCACAAGACACCATCATCGCCTTGCGTTGCAAGATGGCTGGCCTGAAGGGTAAGTGCATGGCCGTTATAGAATGGCCCGATATGTATACGCCAGAGGAGGTCAAGTGGGCCAAGGAGATGGAGGCTGAAATAGACGAAATGTTAAGCCCGAACCAATTAAACCAACTTTTAGCTTGACTTTGGGTGCAGTTTCTGTTATACTTAATTTATTGGAAGTGAGAAATATATGAAGAAATTCTTAATCAACTACATACCGGCTGTCCATGAGGGACAGGTTAATAGCGACAACAAGGCATACTTCTATCGCGTCGAGATAGACGAGCAGTTTGCAAATCGCAGCGAGAATGACAAGTCCGCTGGTTTGGCTGCCAAGGATACGGAGTCTGGCCTCTGGAAACGGTTTCGTTTCGACGGAATCCAAAGCGCGGTGGCAATCTAGCCACCGAATCTGAGTGCTACGCTTTAAACGCAGCGTGACGCTCAGAACGATTTTTGACACGCGCCTCCTAAGAGGTCTTGCGCTCGGCTCATACGAAAACAGCGCAACCTTTCCAGCACGCAATGAGGCTGGACGGCAATGCGTAAAGCCGTGGCGCGAGAACGAGAGCGCACTCTCTCATAACACGAGGTCCTTGTCAAGGTTTATTCATTCGGCCTTGGCAAGGGCCTATCTCTTTGATTATCAATGACTTAAGTTTGGCGGCCGGGGGCGGCGGGCGTAAGTCGTTGTGGGGGAGCAGGTTACATATTAACTTAATATTTAGTTCGTATTTGTTTCGTATTTAGTTATTAATAAATTGCTTTTTACTCTGACATTATTTGTCGTATTTGCGCGTACTTCTTGTTGATGAACGCAACAACATCGCAATCGGCTGCGTTTCTTTGCCGAAGGTGTTTGATTTGATACTCGACGTCCCTCATCAGTTGATTCCGAACATGATCCCGCATGACAATCTTATCATGCTTAACTCTTCGCGTGACCTTTTTCTTCTCGGCCTTCTTCTGTAAATGTTTAGTTTTCATTTGCTCTTCTTCTCTAAATGCTTTGCACAACTCTTCATAATCCATATATTAAAAAAATGGTGGCAGGAGTATTTGTGTACCTGCACCTTTTCAGTACCCAGAAAACAAATGTTTCAGATCTACTTACTTCGGACTCACCCGCGATTTTTCTCAACCGATTGGTCTCTGTACTTCTCGCAGTCGCTACGTTACCCCTTTGGGAGGGGTTATTCCGTCACACCGATCCCACTCCGTCGAGTGAGAAAAATTGTTAGGGGTTGACCAGCCTTGCGTTCCCGCCCTGATCTTTTAAGTCAGCCCTATCTGACTTCCATAAGTATATCACTCACTAGTTCTAATGTCAACCTTTTCTTGTGATATTATTGAAATTATTTTTGCTATGTCGTCAGCGTTAAGATGACCATTGACATAGGTGTCGTGATATTCTTTGTCTGGTATAAAAATGTCACGCTTTTCGTCGTCGTAACCATACCAGTTATCCCTGTCATCAAAGATAGCAACCTCGGCAGTTTTGCCTACGGTGCAGTAATGAGCTTCACCCTGTTGGATAGAGGCAGACCAACCATTTGAAAACTCAAAGGTAAATCCATTCCAATGTTCTGAAGGTGTTATTCTAGTACTCATATTAGCATTCTGGGCCAAAGTCGTAAATTTCATCATCCCGTACGCTTCCGACTGCTTCGGCAGCTTCAAACATTTTCTTGAATGCTTCGTCCGATAAATTTTTGGGGTCTTTAGGGTCGGCTTTATCCACTTTATCGAAAAGCATTTCACACAGTCTAGATACATCGTTGTCATCGCGATTCCATACTGGGCCAGAATCAGACACTATGTAATCTAGGCACTTGTTCGGCTCGTGCTCAAGTGTAGTCAGCCAAGTGTAAACGGCATCTTCGAGTTCCGATTTGATTTCGTCTTTATCGTAGGTCATTTGCTGTATTTTTTCCATATCTTTAAGTCCAACTGAGAAGGTAGTATAGCACACTTATCGCATAATGTCAAGAACTTTTGTTCTAATTCTTTATATAATTTTCTACTTTGTGGCGTTGCCTTGGGCGTATCAATTCCCTGATCTCTCATCCATCTCAGGATGTGAGTGTCCAGCGTGGCTAGCCTCTGGTTGGGTCGAGAATGCATGATAATAAAGCGTGATGTTTTTGGCCCGATACCATGAATTGCTTCAAGATCCTCAACTGTGCAAGTCTTCAAATCAATACCAGATTCAGCCAAGTCTCTCAATGCTCTGTAAATCCTTTTATACTGCCCGAACTTTGCTGTCTGCAAATAAGCTCCAAATACTCTTATCTTAATAAGACTTTCAATAGTCTCGAAAGGTGTGAGTTGTTTAGCCTTGCTCCAATCCTTACCGCTAACTGTCGCAACGTCTCTAAAATGCTCGTTCACCTTATCGGCAGTCTGTTGCGCCTTTTTTCCAGCAACACACACAGCAAAAATAGCAAACAATTCTAAATCTGCTTGCGACCTATTAAAATCAGTTATCTTTTTTGGATTGATCTTCTTTGCGATCATAAGAACCCTTTCCTTTTTTAGTCTTGTGGACGCGTGTGCCGGTATTCCACTTTACCTGCCTGCGAACCTTCGGTTGTTTTCTCTCACTCACTTCTAATAGTATAACACGATAAGGTCTCAATGTCAAGGTTTTTTTTAATGTTTTTTTAAAAGGTAAGTCGTTGATTCTCAAAGGTTTACGAAATCGCCCCCGGCCCCGCACCCCTAAGCCCTTGGGGCTCAGGGGGTTAGGGGACTCGATCCTGTCAGCTGTTTCATGCGGCCTGATGCATGCCTGTGCCCGGCTCTCCCGGACCACCATGGCTGAATCAGGATCGACCCTGCATCAAAAGAGTTTCAAAGTTGCAACTCTTTTAAGAGCATTTTTTAACGTGCTCTTATTGGTCAGGTAGTTGTCTACCTGTAGTTGGCTAGCACGTCGGAAGTTGTCCGACTTAACTAGTTTTGTGTCCTGATCGTGCACCATTGTCATGATACGTCGACCGACTCTGCCTATGGCACGCTCGACCCTTTTGGTTAACGTGTTATAGTATAGGCAACCGTTTCTGATTTCCCGTGTCTTCATAAAGTGTTATGCTTTAACCGCATCGTAGTCGGACAAGTCCTCTGCCCCAATCTGAAGTTCCGCGTGAACAGTCGAGTCAATCGCCCTCATCTTGTGGGTATAGAACACCTCGTCCTTAATGTTCCGCATAAACTCCTCGCGCAAGTCGTAGGCGAAAACATCTGCGCCACCTTTCTGGCCCTTGAGCTTATCCGCGCCAATGTCCTGCATCACTCTTGTCCGGCAAATCTCAAGCACCGCTTGCTCGAACCTTGCTTCGTCAGTCCACAACACCGCAAACTTATCTGTCCACCAATCTAGTTTGCCGCTTGTGGCTTTCCAGTTCCAGAACGACCAAAATCGTCTGGTAAGGTACTCTTGGTCATCACTCTCCAAGCCGATTGCCCAGTCGTCCTTGCTGAACACTTGCCGATAGTAGTTTATGTTTTTCTCACTCACAGGTTATATGGTAGCACATTTCGTTCCATTTGTCAAGCTCAATCATACTTGAAATAATCCAGAGACCAAGCCACAACGAACGCCAAAACAAATATTGTAAAGAATCCCAACATCTTTTTCAAGTATAGCATATTCTTGGTTCAATGTCAAGCAGGAACTGGCCTGTCCTTGCTGTATCCAGCAAAACCGTTCTTCTTTAGCTCCGATAATGCCTTGCTTGCCTTGCTTTTGGCTGGCTGGCTTCCGTGAAGCACCAAAGCGAAATCATCAGAGCCTGAAATTGCAAAATCATCCGTGTGGTCAATGTCTAAGCCCAATGCCTTGGCTTCTTCGTTACTGAAAAATACACGCGCCGACTTAACATTGGTCGAAGGAATCAAATGGTCAAACTTACCACCCTTTGAACAAGTGAACACAAAGTTGCTTGGCAGCTTGCCGTTGTCCTGCAAATACTTCACCAAAAAGGGGATGCTTTTTGTATAGGAGTAAAACACCACATTCGGAAAGAATCTTGCTGCTTTCATCCAAGCGTTAAAATATAATTGGTTATAATAGTCCCCGCCGATATGCACCCGCAAAGTCCCGCCACGAATCAATCCTGTTTCTTTTATGCTTCCAACAATCAATTCGACTTTTTCCTGTATGCTCCGACAGGCTTTAAGCAAATTGAAATTGAACCAACGAGCTTTGTTGACTGTCGGGTATCGCGCTTCGTCCATCGCTGCGTAGCACCTAAAAGTGTCACCGTTTTCGTCGGGCGTTTGAAGGTCAACAATCTTGCCCGTGTGTCTATCGACTTTCGTGTAACAGTTTTTTGCTCCGGGGCAAGTGTAACCGCTCGGCAAAGAGAAGTGCCAAATGCCTTTTAGCTTGGCGTTTTCGTAGTGTAGTTTTAGTATTGCCATTTCAGAAAGAGTAGTATAGCACAGTTGGCCGCGTTTGTCAAGCGAAAACTTCGTCCCAACCTTCTGGACTAAGCCCTGTCATGACAAATTCTCTGTCGTCTGCGCCCAATGACTTCAAACACATGATAGGTTCCCCTTGGTTCAAGTCCCACAGCTCGTGGCCGGGGATGGTCACGCTGTAGGGTTTTCCAGTTTTCACGCAAGGGCCTGTGAAGGTGTACGTTCCTTCGGCGTGGTTCTCAGTGTACGTGCAGTTTTCGTGTATATAACGTCCCATAACTTCAATAAGTATAGCATAGACTGAGGTTCAAGTCAAGCTTAAAAGGTGACTCTTTCCCCCTTCGTAAGTCGTTGAGTATCAATGACTTAAGTTTGCGCCCACGGCCCGCCAAAATTCAATTGTCAAGCAAAAAAGGGCGGCATTGCGCCGCCCTTTTAGTGTGTTGAGAGGGCATCACCCAGTCACTAGGACATTGCCCTTGGTGGGCGTAGGGATGCGAGTTAGCTTGTTGAGAGCCTTTGGGTCGGTCGCCGCTTTGACGAAACGATTGAGGACATTCGAGTTGACCTTGTCGGCATACTCAAACCTTGTCGGCTCGACCTTGTGGGTCAAGTGGTAAGTCACCGCATTATACAGATTGTATAGGTTGCGATTCTTGTCCTCTGGAAACGGAGGATTCAGCCAAACCTTCACGATTTCCTCGCGAAGTTTCTCCGAAAGAACCTTGTCGCTTGTCAGGTTCTTCAAGACATAGTCACCAATCGTGTCCTCGATTTTCACCTCTGCCAACTTGGTGAACTCGCCACCAACATCGTCGAAGGCTTTAATCGCACGGTCGATGGCATCCGAAACACCGTCAAGCGACAACTTGCGCGAGTGCTTCTGGTTAAAACCAAACGCTCGCTTCATCGCCTTCATACCGTTCGTGCAGACGAGCCTCAACATCCCCAACTCCAAACCAGCAAAGCTCGTCCTGTCGTATGAGTTGCGAATCGTAATCCTCATCCCCATCTCATCCCCAACCTTCTGGATTTTCCTCATCTCGTTGGGGAACTCGTAGCGACCGTACATCGTCGCACCGTCACGCGCAACAGTAATGCTGCGCTCGTAGTCCAGACCTCTGTCAGTCAACACTTCGTCAACCGTCTTGACAAGGTCTGTGTTTAACAATAAGCCGTACTTGTCGCTAGTAACGCCTAGCACTTGGCCCGTATCCGTTCTGCGTGTTCCCCAGAAACCGGATTTGTTCTGGTCGCGTGTATACAACTCCTGCAACTCGACAGGGAAGTCGTACTTGTCCGTGGTTGGTCTAGTAGTTCTTGCCATAATTAAAGTATAACATCTTCTTGCTATAAAGTCAAGCGTTAAATTCGGTGAGCGAGGCCGTCCCTGTCTCGTTTAAGGCCGCAGCTGGGAATCTGCTATGCCACCTTGGGGGAGAACCATCTGGCGACACGCGAAGTTCGCCACCATCTCTAGTCATGATTTTTCTGTTTCTTCCCGCACTCACTTCAATAAGTATAACACATTCAGGCGCACAAGTCAAGCCTTTAAAGTGACTCTTTTCCATGCCGTAAGTCATTGAGTATCAAGGACTTAGGTCGCGCGCCCGCGGGCCACAAATTTAAATCGTTGGCTATCAAGGATTTAGGGGCCTAAAACGCGAAGTCCTCAACTTTTTAAATCATTGACCATCAAGGACTTAAGTAGTCAAACCGGGCGCGGCCTAAACCATTACTGCTTAACAACTTATGGCGTTTTCGCTCCTTATTTGCGTTATTTGAAAAAAACGGGCAATTCCTTTACCTCTTATTTGTCTTATTTGTAAAAAATGGGGAAAACGGGCAATAAAAAAGACCCCGCCGAAGCGGGGTCTGGTTTTCATGTGTCCATATATTAAACGAGCCGTTTGCTCATGGATCGGAAAAGGGGGAGTTACTCTGGTGTTTCACTAGGATAACCTACTAACCCTGTCTAACGCATCTCGCGCAGCACCATGCCAGAGGCTCCCGAGAGAACGCTTATCGCGTTCGAAGAGGACTCGACGCATTAAGAGTGGCCGAGAAAGCCTTCTTGTTTACCCGCTCGTTACGAGAGGTGTATTGATTGACCTTGACCAATTGCTTGGCCGAGTTGATTTTTAAGTCGCCGCCTATAGTCCGCTCGACTTCCAGTGTGTATGTATGGTTACGCATTCCCATGATTTATTAATAATAACAGATACTTAACTATTTGTCAAGCCTTTTTGTCTAACTTTTTCAGATATTCTAATCCTTTGGCAGTTATGTTTCTACCAGCAGTTGTGATATCCATTAAGCTATGCTTTTGCAAATAAATTTCAAAGTCTCTCTGAACAGCGTGTTTGGATATGCCAGTTTTAGCAGCAAGATTAGTTAAACTACAATCTGTATTATCTTTTAATATATTTAATAATAGAATTTCTGTTATGTTTAAGCCTAATGGATATATGCTCAATATCTTACTCAATTTTTGCCAATCAGAATAATCAAATTTTTCCTTGCTATTCATTTTACAATATGACTCAATTTTTTGTGCCATTTTTTGTCCCGCCCTAGCATTGCCGCGCAAAACAGATGAGATTTCCCTTAACGCCTTTGGGTTAATGACTATCTCCAGATTCAAGGCAACAATTTCTCCCATTTCTTCAAGGGTGTATTCTTCAAGGTCAACCCTCTCCAATCTGTCCATTAAAGCATGGAATACAGATTGAGTCTCTGTCGTAGCGAACATGAAGGAGAGCCGCCGAAAATCAAAATCAATCGAATAGTCCTCAAGAGAGAAGGAAGTCTGATTCTCTGGATTAGGATTAAGGATGGTCAGCAACGCCATAGTTACATCCTTGGGAATCTCACTACATTCGTCGAACAGGATAGTCGCGTCCCTGTCTTGCATATAGGGAACGCAAATCTGATTAAAGAACTGCTTTACATTGCGTAAAGTAGAACAGTTTATCTCAAAATACTTCTTGTCTCTATTGATTGTCTTGAGTCGCCGCGCAACAGACTTGGCCATAAGCGTCTTGCCGCAACCCTTGGGCGCAACAAACATCAAATGAGGTATTATGGAAGTCTTTTCGTAACCGCGACAGAAGAAATCCAGAACGCGCTTCGCATTAGATTGCCCGATAACACCGGGGAATAGTTCAGTCGTAACCATTTAAGTAGTATAACAGAAACCTAATCAAAAGTCAACACTTTTTACTGCTACTTCCTCATCTACCTCTGTCTCTTTGATTTCGACAGGGGCAACCGCTGACAGATTATTGTAATTGGATACAATTCTATTACCCATCTGGATGCCAAGTGCCTCGGCATATTTCCTACCAACCATGACGAGCGCATCCTCGCGCAATACGCGATTAAGTTCTCGCAGGTTGACCTCTATTAGACTCGTCGCGCCTTTTGTGCGTCCAGAACCTTTCTTTCGTTTTGTCATCACTCCTAATTGTCTCATAAACTGAACTGAATGTCAATAATAAAAAAATTTAAATAAACTTAAATAAAAATGACTTTATATGGTTGCTTATATTGGCTCTATTTGGGCTATTTTAATAAATTTTAATAAATTTTGATATAAATGGGCTGTTTTTGATGATTTTTTTAATAATCTTACTGTTTTTGGCTCACGCGCCGAAAAATGTCACTTTATAGGGCGGCGGCACTATATTTGACCCTTTTTAGTTCACTTTTTTCTATATTTCGGGCAAAGTCATTCGCAAATAGGGCTTGACATATTTCCTAGCTTGTGATTAGTATTTGGCGCGGAATCATTCACAAATAATGAATAAAATAATAATATAATATACTTTCTTATATGTTGAGTAGTGTTGAATATAATAGTAGAAGAAGAAGAAATAATAATAAATTAAATTTTTAAATTTTTTTAAAAAGGCGGCTATATTTGTAATTATATCTTTGCGATACAACCAGTAGAAATAAATAAACTTAATTAAATTTAAATATAACTCTTACTATGTATTATCCTTACCTCTATCTCTCCAACCTATGTAAAAGGATATTGAAATGAATAAAATAATGGAAACACAACAAAAATCAATCATTATTGATGTAGTAATCTGCTATGTAACTCCCTGCAAACATCAAAAAAACCAGTAAAAAAAACAATATCAAACTTGTCTGTCCTCTCTATATTTGAAACGCACTTGTTCATATATTAGTAAATAGTAAATCGTTGACCATCAGTATATTAGGATACCATAAGGTAAGGCATAAGTCAAGTTATTTCTTTTCTCGTATCCTTTCTAATTTATAGTCCATGTATTGGCTCTTGGAAGGCCGTAAGTCCTTGTGATATGCTTCTGCTTCCTTCTGATTAACAGCCCAAAAATACATATAGTTCCATTCTCCTTTGCTGTTCTTGCTCCGACTCATTGCTGCGAACCGCTTTAGCATCCTTCCTTTTGTATCTTTAATCTTCATTTCACCAATCGCTAACATCGTCCCAATCGTTCGCTATGTTGTCAATGTAATAAATCCCTTTTAATATCATCTAACATATTACTAATTTGGCAAATCTTGTTTCGTATTCCCAAAGTGTCTTGTCCTCTTTGTCTGCCGTTGCTTATTACCTTTCGTAAAACATTTTTAGCGTGATGCTCATTCA
>Ga0114906_1001484_pt1 | contig 12267 bp, 13 predicted proteins | sample MalvirDeepMed_M9_FD_89687 | JGI IMG/M metagenome (GOLD analysis project Ga0114906, IMG submission 89687) | Marine viral communities from the Global Malaspina Expedition - Malaspina viral metaG DeepMed_M9 | ecosystem: Environmental > Aquatic > Marine > Oceanic | place: Mediterranean Sea...
AACATAATCTATAGGTAGTGTCATCGTTAATGTATTAGGAACTGTTATTTCTAAAGCTTTAATAGACTTGAAAGTATCAAAAGACATTTCAGCTAAAGCTCTTTGAGCATGAAAAGCTATATCTGTTTTACTAGCTTTATCAATTAATTTTCCTTCACCAACATACACTACATTAAAAGCTTTTATAATATTCGCTAAAGAAACGAATTGATAATTGCCAAAGTTAGCACTGTTGCCATCAGCGTAGTATGCTGCTTCTGTTTGAGTTATTATCGCCATTTAATTATGATTTTTCTTGTTGAATATCTTTTATTTCTTCTTGAGCGCTTTGAGTAGCTAAACCTTGATCTCTTATAGTTATACCAGCTAAAACTAAAATTCTATTAACTAAGTTCACCTCTTCTGATTCATGCATTTCAAAATTAGTTGAAGTTGAAGCATTATATAAAGATGATTTAGATGTTATACCAGAGGTAGAATTAGTTGAACTAACTGTTGTAAAACCCCAAGTTACATCAGCTGGGGTTTTTATATAATCACAAGTAACAGTAGATGTTGAAGTTACTTGCGCGGCTGATAAGTCAGATGCATTAGTATAAACTTTTAAACCTCCATTTGTTTTTAAATAAACAGGTCTATTAGCATGAGGTCTAAGCAATGGGTGATCTAATATGTTATTAAAATCTTTAATAGATATATTATCAACCATAACGCCACTAAGTTTTACATTTGATAATTTATATAAATCTGTAGGTAGTGAATGATGGTTTGAACCATAAGTACTTAAAGTAGTTTCATAAACCTCAAATAAACTAATCTTTTCTTTAAGTATTGCAATAGGATCAATATGTTTATCTTCATGACCTCTTACTCTATCAAATTGATTTACATCGTAAAAGTATTGCTCAAAAAGATCCATCTGAGCCTGATTGGCAAGTATATTAAATTCTTGTGGAGTAACATAACCTCTTTGTTCTTTGTTGGCTATAGTTAATACTCTCTGATAAACCGTGTTTATATTTACTGCCATTATATTTTTTATTTTATAGTTAAAGCAACCACCCTATAAAGAGTGGTCGCTCTACTATAAGATGATTACGCATTTAAGCGTTTTTCTATGTTGGAGTATATCTCCATTCCTTCGTCAGTTTTAAACCAAGAGGCTAAAGCTGAGTAAGGGTGTTCATCAAAAGGAACTGTCATTAATTTTCTATCGTTAGATCCCCAACTAAAAGTTCGTTGATCTGATGATAATTTAATAATTCTTAGTTCAGTAGCTCTAATACCAAAGTTTCTAAGTTGAACGTTTTCATCTGTTGCTAATTCTAAGAATAATATAGGATTTTTCTTAGCAAATACAAGTAAATCACGTTTAAGTTCTTTAGAACTCATCTTAGATACTTTAGAACCAATCTCTACACGCATGATAGCTTCAGCCATATCAATGTCCATATTGCTAGCTGTGTTAAGAGCTTCTAATTCTAGTTCTATACTTTCTACTTCGCTAGCAGCTTTAATAGCTGGTTTTTCTTCGTAAAAAGTAACATCTCTTTCTGGGTGATATAATGATAAGAATTTTTGTAAAACAGTTTTTTCTTTTTCAATAATCAACATACCGTTTCTAAAAACAATATGCTCCATTCTTTGATCTCCCTGCATTTCATCAACAAAAACTGTTCTTTGATTTTGACAATACTTAAGTTCTCTTTCGTAGCCTTTTTCTTCATCAAACCAATAAACGTTAGCTGATTTTATCATTCTAGATAAAGGCTTTTTATTACCTCTTAATCTATAAATTCTATCTTTAACTTCCCATTTAGGTTTTTTTGGTTCTGGTTTAGCTTCTACTTTAGGAGCTTTAACCACCGGTGTTTCAATCACCATTTCTTCAACTTGAGGTTGTTCTACCTCAACTTTTTTTGCTTGTTTCTTTGCCATAATATATAATATAATAAAAAATTAATAAAAAAAAGATCGAGGACCGAAGCCCTCGACCTTAATTAATATCGCCTACTTCATTAACATGAAGTTGTTAGCGCCTTGTGTAACTAAACATCTTTCAGATAACATATGAATTTCCATAGCATCTAATGCAGATGTAGTAGCTCCAACAGAACCAGTAACCCAAGTTTTAAACTTACGAGACTCAGTTTGTGAAGCACGGAAACGAACGTGTAAGAAAGGACGTTTCATGTTCTTTCCTAACATTTGATCGTATACCGATGATACACCAGCAGGGATGATAGCACCTCTGATAGCAGCTGTAGTACCACGAGAGTTGATTGATCCACGAGTAGCTTTATCGTTTAGATATTTCCAATCAGATTTGTAGAAGTCATAAGAACCTCGACGGAATCCAGAGAAACCTAAATTTAATGCCATGTCTGCATCATTATCAAATACTCCGTAAGAAGTACCACCAGCACCATGAGAGTTCATAGAAGCTAACATGTCGTCAATAGCCAAGCTTGTAGCACGGTTAACGAACATCATGTTTTCTTCAATAGCACCTTGGTTATCAAACTCAGCTAAGATAGCGTCAAATTCAGCTAAATCAGTAGCAGCGTTAACACCAGTGATACCAGAAGTAACATTACCTCTTTCTTCAATAGCGTCGAATAAACCTTGAGTACCAAGACCAGCGCCTGGATCAGCACCACCTCTAATCTGACCATCAGCAAAACCAATGATAGATGCAGCAGCAGTTGCTTCAGCTTCTAGCATAGTCATTTCTAAGTGATCAGTGAATCGAGCTCTAGTTTCTCCTTCAGCTTTCAAGTACCATAAGTAACCTGAAGTTCCGTCTTCAGCAGAAACTTCAACCCAACCTACTTGAGAAGCATCAGAACCAGATACAGCATAATAATCTTTCATTATTTGCATTTGGTTACCATACGACTTAAATGTAGGTGTTAATGAAGTTCTAGAAGTTGAAGCAGCTGTACCAGTAATATCACTGTACGACTGTCCTTTTCCAAAGTGAGAACCTATAACTAATAAAGTTGCTGCACTAGCAGTTTCAGAGTGACTAGTAAGAACAGCTTCACCATAAGACTCAAGTGAAATAACAGCTGAGTCTGGAGTTTCTACTACCAAACATTTTGAAACTTTTCCAGCACTTGCTAAAAGTACAACATCATTTACTCTAACACCGTGAGTTGTAGTTAATGCGTTTCCGTCAATATCAGTAACACATGTGAAAGTACCATTTGTATCACCATTTAAATCTATAGTACCTACGTAAGATAAATGTAAACGTGATTGTTCAGACCACACAACCTGATCGGATGAGCTAGCCTCTTCTGCACCAACTTGAGATAAGAATCCAGAAACAGTACGGTTACCGAAAACCGCTGCTTCTTTTTCCATCAAGTCAGGCAGGTATTGTTGTTCCCAGCCGGTAGAACCGTCTGTGAAATCTATGTAGTTTGAAGCCAACGCTTGTTGTTGTGGCGCAGCCACACTATTCAAACTACCACCTGGAGTAATTGCCATAATTAATTTGTTTTAAATTGTTAAATAATTCATTTCTTTTTTCTAATTTTAAATTTAAAGTCGTTAGAGCTTTCTCCTAATACTTTAAACTTTAATCCACCAGTATCAACATTCTTATGAACTTGATTTGGCTTCATATCTACGTTCTTAGCTTTAGCTACACTATTTTTTAAAGCGTCTGCCTTACCTTGTTCGTAAAAGTGTTTTGCAACAGCGTCGGCATTCATTGCTGAATATAGTGCTTTATGATAACCCTTAGCATCTCCTATCGTACCATCTTCATTAAGAAACTTTCCTATGAAGTTGTTAATATCACTCTGAGTTTGTTTCACTTGTTCAGCATTGTTGACATTAAACCTGTATTTTTTATCTCCAACTTCATATTCAAAACCTTTGAACTTGTTGCTAAATAAACCTTCAGTCTTCTTGTCAAACACAGACTTAGCTGCTTTTGCTTTCGCTTGAGTCTCTTCAGACTCTTTATTGTAACGATTGAAAAAATTAACTGCTTTCTGTTGCTCATCAGTGAGTTTCGATCCAGCTTTAATCTCTTCATAATATTTAGACTTTTGCCCGTCTAAGTAGGCTTTAGCCTCGGCAACTTGCTCTTTTAAGGCTATTTTCTTTTTTCTTATTTCTTTCTCATCATCTACTTCTTCGTCAAACGAAAAGTTTTCATCCATTAAGAACGCTCTTTCCTCTGCGTCTAGATGAGGTTTTGTAATCTTGTAATACTCTTGTAATGCTGTAAGATTATCCATTTCGTTATAATCTTGATTCAACTTTACGTAATCACTTAAGTCACCACCTGTTTCATCCATAAATTGCATTAATTTTTCAATGCTTTCAGGTAGTGGTTTTCCAGTAGCTTCAGCTTCAGCTATAACCTCTTCGATCTCTTCTTTTACATCTTCTAATTCTTGATCAGTTACTTCTTCTAATACTGGCTGCTCTTGTGCTTCTGCTTCCGGTTGTATTTCTTCTTGTTTTTCTGTGGGCTCGGGACTTTCATCGCTTGCAACCACTCCTGCAGTGTCAGTTGTATCTTCTGCAGTTTCTTTTGGTTTTTCATCTGGTTTTTCATTTTCTTCCGTTACCGGTGGTTTGCTTAAATCTACTTTGATAATTGAGTCATCACCAGCAGATTCAAATTTACTTTCATCAACACTTTGTGTTGTTTCTTCTTGTTGAACTTCTTCAACGTTTTCTAGTTCTTGTTCCATAATATAAAATATAAAAAATTAATTGTTTATCTATCTAGGTTCAAAAGCACCTAAGTTAAATCCACCTCCGAGTATATCATTACCCGATGATTCGAATTTTTTAGGTGATCCACCTGTTTTTCTTTGTTCAATCATTTCACTTTGCTGTGAAGCTTGTATTTTAGTTCTTTCGTCTTTACGATCTTCTTTTGAAGTTTCTCTAGACTTTAAAGCCTCAACTTCCATTTGACGCAATTGCATGTTTAATTGAAACTCATATTCCATTAACTGCTTTTTAAGCATAGCTTCTTGATTTTTAGACTCAGACTCTAATTGAGCCTTAGCTTGTTCTATTTGTATTTTTGTTTGTGCAAGTATTTGTTCTTTTTGCACTTCAGCTTGAGCGGCAGCTTGAGCGGCTTGAGTGTTAGATTGTGTTTGCATTTGGATATTTTGTTGTTGTATTTGTCTATCTCTTTGCTCTTTGTTTTTACGTCTAACCTTTAACAACTGATTAGCTAATCTAACACTTTTTATTTCTCTAATATCAATTGCATCTTCTAAATTAATATTTTCTTTTTGTAATGCTACCTGTATGTTGTTTTCTAATAATTGCTTTTCTTCTTCATCTGGAGCTAACTCTAAGAATATACCAAAATCATATAAGTGTAACTCAGACATTTCTTCTAACGTAGCAGCGTTATGAGCTCCTATAGCGTGAACAAAAGCTTCTGCTGTTGGTGAATACTCTAGTATGTCAGATATTCTAAGAGCTAAAGCTTCTGCTGTATCCACTGTTAAATACATACCAGCTTGAAGTATATGTCTAGTAGCAGTGTTAGAGTTTGCAGCTGCCAGTTTTTGAAGTCCAACTAAAGCATGTTTGTCTGGTGTGCTACCATCTCTAGCTTCATTAAGACCGGTCACATCACGAATCATTTGTAAATAATAATTGTATGTTTGAATTAATGCTTGCATCTTGTTTCCACCAGAGCCAGATGTTATTTCTTGAATAGGTACTTTACCTGGATTCATATCACCATCCTGCGTAAACGATCTACCAATAACCGAACCAGTTTGGAAGAACATGTTTAAAGCTTCTTGCGGGTTATAGTTTGTTCCATTACCTAAATCTATCTCAGCTAAACCATCAGCATCTAAATAAACACCATCTGGAACCATACGCGACATTACTTGTTGTAACTTCAAGTGTGTTAGCTGAATCATATCAGCAAATGTTGTAATACGATTAACTAAACTTTCAATTCTACCATTGTACATTCTTGGCGCAACAATAGAATAGTTCATTTTACATTTTGTAAAATCACTTTTAGGTCTCATCATATTTTTAGACATCTCCCATTTAAGAAGTTTATCTGTACCTAATATCATAGCTCCTTCATAAACACACTCTACAGATCTTTGTAGTCTAGCAAAATTACCTTCCATATCTTCTGGCGGATTAAAAGTATCATCTTTAGGTATTGCTCTTTCACCACCAGTACCAGTTTCTTTCATTTTATAAACTTCATTCATATAAGTTTTATAGTTAAAATAAAGAACTGAAATTATATTACCATCTAGCTTAGCTCTACTACCATGAGAATAGTTACTTCTATAAGTTGCGTTTGTGCTTTGAATCTCTTCTAAATCTTCGTTACTTAAATGTGGAAACTGCTTTACAAGTTCATTAATAGGAATTTCTTTAACTTCACCTATATAGTATAAGTCGTCAAAGTATGGAGACTCAGTGTAAGAGTATACTAAATCAACTGGATCTACATACTCAACAACAGCTCCTTCAGAAGTGTTAAAAGAAGTTTTAACAGCTCCAATACCTAGAACAGTTAAATCATAATAAAATCTTTTCTTAATAAGATCATACTTGCTACCTCGCATTAATACACTTATAGCTTGTTCTTCAGCTAACTCTACAGATTGTTTGTAGCTAAGCTGCATATGTAATGCTAATTCTTCTTGTGTTTCAGGTAAAGTGTCTCGATCATTTTCATACATATCAATACCAAAGATACTACCTATTTGATCATTAAAATCTTTAGTATTCATATCTCTTAATATAGACTCCATGTATTCTGTTCTCTTAGCTACACCGTATGGATCTTGAGAGTAGGCTTTTATTTCATAATCTTTATCAGCCATACCATTTACCACTATGTCTACAAATTTAGGTATAATAGGAATAGGCTTCCAGTCTAGGTTTAAGTATGATAAATCGCCATCTATAGATAATTCATCTTTATATTTTTGAATTGATTGTTCTCCACGAGCGTAGAGTCTTAATCTGTGAAAGTTAGCTTGTTGATCTCTGTATCTATTATTACTTCTGCTTTGGTCAAAGTCAAACCACTCGTGCTGTATTGCTTGAGCTACTTTAAGACCGTAGTCATAGCTAATTTTTTCTAAATCACTAACAACTTGGCTTGGGAAATAATTGTGCGTACTTGAATTAGCCATATTTATCTTTTAATTATTTGTGACATATTGCCATTATTGTTATACCTAGCAACATGTATATTTAATTTTCTCTTTTCTTTTGTTGTCACAGGTGTGTATAAATGTCTATTGCAAGCCATAACAGCTAAGCCAGAGCTTATAGAAGCATCAAACTTAGTTCTTTTGTTAATGTCAAACTTTGCCCAATCATTAAGAGTGGTGTTAAAATAGATATTACCGTAATCACCATCTTTATTAATACCTACGTAATCATTTATATACATTTCAATAGCAGCAGCATGTGCTTGTTTTATATCTTCGCTAGAGTTAGGAATACCTCCTACTTCTTTTTCTGCCACTGATAACTTGTTCCAAATTTTATCTGGTCTATTCATGCTAAACGCTCTATAACCTCTTCTTTTAAAATAATAAAGTAGTCTTGGTTTATTATTCTCTGCTAGCAATGGCATACCATAAAATACACAAGCCATTAATACATCTTCAAAAAATATTTCAGCAGTTTGTGGTCTTGCAAGGTATTCTAAAAAAAAGTGGTTTGATGGAGCATTTTCCATAGAGAACTTAGTTAATCCATGAAGCGCTCCTTTAGATCCTTTACCATCAACAGTACCACTAATATCGTAACTGTCACAGCCAAACGCACCAACATGCTCATTTCCGGGATACTTAATTCCATTTTTTAATATCACTCTATTTTGAAGTTTTCTATCTGGAACCCAACTAATATTGAACCTACCATTAAGATCTGGATTAAATACCACTTGAGTATCTTTGACTCCACTGACCCATTGAAAGTTTCCAGAAGTAACAGCTGAGCTGTTTCTTATACCTTCGTTATAATCTATTTGCTCGTATATTTTAACTAGGTTAAATATACTATTTTTTGTTTCATCTCTAAACGCGTGCTCTTCAGTTCTTGGAAACTGACGGTAAAACTCGTTTAATGCATCTTGATCTTCTTTTAGGCCATCAGCTTCGTTTTGCCAATGATCTATTACACCTACTTCTATTAATTCTCCGTGAGGTCCAATACGCTGTTTTTTTGGGGTATTGAAGACGGGCTGTCCAAACTCATCAATAAATCCCTCATAGTTCCATTCCATTGGGATAAACAAAGAATATAAACCAGAACGTGTTTGACCATTTTTATTTCTTTTAGTGACATCGCTGTCGTTATATAATTTTTTAAAGTTATCTCCACCTTTATCTAATGAGTTGCTTGTTGATCCCATCATGCACTTACCTATAATTCTACTACCTAATCTCAAACATGTTTTTGTAACACGCCAGTTGTTTAATATATTATCAGGTCTTTCCCATTTACCACTTTCATCATGTACTAGTAACGCTAATTTTTCACCATCATAACTATTGTCACCAGTATTTTTCCAGTCAATAGTGGTATCTAATCCTACTAACTCTTCTAGCTTTTCTTTACTTTGAATTTTACGTCTAGTAAATTTAGAAGCTGGAACCCTATAAGCTAACTCACTTTTAGGTCTATCCATACCATCTTGTATTGGCTTAAAGAAAAACGGATAGTTTATACTAATAGGTACAACCTTATCTGTAAACATCTTTTTAGCATCAGAACCACTTTTAGACAATATACCATATCTACAATCGCTAGATATAGTAGCTTGATTAACTGTCTCAGCAGAACTCATAAAAGAAAAACCACTACGTCTATTTTTAAGATAGCACATACCGTAACATCTTTTATCTGCTTTACAAGCTTCCCAAAATATAAAGAACAATCTATTTGCCTCTCTAAAATCCGGAGCACCAACATCAATTTTGCTCCATTGTAAGTACATGTAATGTGTACCTGTTATGTATGTTGATTTGTTATTATTGGTAAACCAAAAACCTTCTTCACGTCTTTTAAACTCTTCATCAATATAATCAAACCACTGTTCTTTTTGCTCTTCAGGATAATCTCTCCAATCAAATATATTCTTTAACTTTCCTAGTTCTTTTGGGTAGTCAAAACGCACCCATTTATTATCTTCATGCTTAAGCACTTTTGAAGGTTGTTTAGGCAAAGCAACTTTAAATCCTTGTATATCGTAAATATCCCCAATCATACCAGTTCTAGATATAACAACAAGATCATGTTCTTTGTTATATCCATACTCCCATTTACGAGATTTGTTTAATCGACTTACTGTAGTCTTTTTAACTGGTTCGATTATTTTATATAAACTTTGTTCGTACATTATTTTGATCTACCTTCTGCAAATCCTTTAAATACTTTATCTTCTTTTTTTTCAAGCGTTTTTCCTTCAAGCAAGTTTTCTTCTTCTTGTATTCTATTAAGTATTTCAAACGCGTCAAATATAGCTAACTTTTTAGTTGCTGCTGCGTTTTTTAATCTATCAGCCGTTATATCGTCACCACTATCTACAATAGCTTCTTTAGCTACTTTTATCAACTCTTCAACCGCTTTGTGCCCAGCTTGGATTATACTCTTCTTCGTCTCCTTGATATTCATATTTAATTGTAATAAATTTATTCATAACCCTATAAAGTCTTACTCCCTCAACAACAAACTCGTAAGTTGAAAAAGGTGTAAAACCAACCAACTCTTTTTTTTGAAAAACACCGTCAGTATATTTAACTATACCAACGCATTGTTCTTCTTGCTCAACACCCATTTTGTTTCTCTGCTTTATTGGTTGAACAAAACAATATCCATCACAAGCTTTCCACTCTTTGTTTGATTTATATAGAAATATTTGATCTTCTGAAACTATATACTTATTTTCAGAGAACCAAGCTTTACTATTTTTTTCTACACCCTTAACGTTATACCATCTTCTAAATACGTTGTGATGAACAACTACTTCGTCTCCTGGTTTAACAGGCGTATTACTTAGCATAGGGCAACTAATTACAGTAGCATTTCTATTAACATATTGATGATTAAATATTTCAGTATTAAGAATTAATTCTTTACCGTCTATTTCTTTTTTATTATTATATCTTTCCCCTAATGGAGATATAACATAATTATAAATTCCTTTCATTAATATTCTAAATTATATTCTACTGATATAGCCATATTTTTATTAAAGTCTTTCCAAGGAATGACATTGCTATTTTTTTTAATATATATAGAAAATTTATTTTCTTCTTCTATAATATCACAAATTGTATGACCACCATATACTTCTTGCCCAACAGCATAGTGCATGGCATCAATTTTATAATCTTTACCTATCGTTATTTTACGAATTAGCTTTGTTGTCTCCATTATCATTATATTTAATTGTTCCATCTACGATATTGATTTCATCAGTTCCGTAGTCTTTTTTAAATTCTTCTCTTAACTCTTCAATTACATCCTGCATAGTAGCAGTCATATGTAATATAGAGTGCTTTCTAGTTTCTAGTGCTCCAATCTCATTTTGCATTTTATTAATACCTTGAGCTGCTTTTTGAAGTCTTTCTAATTGTTGTTCCGTGATTTTTTCTACCTTCGGTTTTAAGTCAACCGTTTTAGGTCCTTTTCTTTTTGCCATGATTTTATTTAATTAAATTAATATTATAAAGTTATTCCTACTCTGCTAGCTATATTTTCTCTAACTAGAGTAGCGTCTGAAACACTAAGTAACTCGTTATATATAGCGACTTCATATATTGTACCGTCAAAAGCATTAGCACCGCCTGTGCTTTGTCCTCCTAGTATGCTAAAGTCCATTGCTTCTCCAGTACTATTTGCTAAAGCAAAATTATCAAGATCGTTGTTTACCCCTATGGTAACAGTATTATCACTTTCTTGTCTAATCATTACTATAAATCTTTCTACTCCTCCTCTGCCTTCGTATGTAAAATCTGTAGAGTGGCTTACGTTAAGGTCAAATGCACTATCTCTTTTCATTCTAAACTCATTATCTGCACTTTGATTAATTCTAACAAAGTCGGTACCACCACCATGACCTAGAAAAGACATAGAACCACCACCATCTGGCTCCATAGCAACAAATAAAGTAAAAGTAGCTGTTGTTACTGTAGATGTAAAATCATAATGATTTGATGATTGATTGAAGTCAATACCACCATCCTCTACAGCACCTTGCTTTGATGAGTCTGTTTGAGCAGCATGATTGCTGTTACCGCTAGAGTCATTCCATTGCTCAACAGTAACGCCTTCTCCATTTTGAAGCCACAATTGTAAACCGCTTACTTTATCTATGGTAAATGGATCTTCTAAAGCCGCACCACTAATTATACTATTTCCTAATCCTAGCATTTATTCTCCTATATAAGCTATTAGCATTCCAGATGCTGGATCGATTTCAGTCCATCTACCATAAATAGTAACTCCTTTTGGAAATGTGTTACTAACGTCAACTTGAAGACCACCACCACCACTGATAGCTGTTTCAGATGCTACTGATAGATTATGAGCAGCTGCTTCAGTACCTACATACTCTAAACCTTCACTAGCCGTATATGTAGTATCAGCTATTAAACCTCCACTAGAGTCAAGCGTAGTGTCAGCTAAAAAGGTTATTGCAACAAACACTTTTCCAGTTGGAGGTGTCATTGCGGCTGTTCCGTCATTAAAGGCAGATCCTAATTGACCAAACCCATAAGCTGTATCTTGTGTTATTGCCATAATTTTATTTTTTAATTTTTTCAAACGAGCGTCCTCCGAAGTAGGCCCCGATTACTGTTATTAATACGATTTGAAGAAGATCCACATACGAATCTCTTACATTAAAGTTAATTGCACCTGCATCAATAAATATTAATAACATTGTGCATACTATTAAGAATATAAGCGTCATTGGACGTACATTCTTACTAAGCCATGAATCTGACTTTAAATCTGCTTCCCAGCGAGATGTGATGTTTTTTTCCATCTCAACCTCGTAGTTAGCAATTAATTCTTTTATTTTTCTTTCAGCTTCAAGCTTTTCTTCTTTTGACGTAGTTAAGTTGTCTAGAACTCCACCTACACTTTTAACAAGCTCTCCAGCTCCACCAGAAAATATTTTAGTTAATATACTCATTTAGATTTTACTTTTTCAAACGAGCTGATACCAAAGCAACCTAACGTTACCCACACAAACGAGTTGTAAACAAC
>Ga0114906_1001486_pt1 | contig 12247 bp, 22 predicted proteins | sample MalvirDeepMed_M9_FD_89687 | JGI IMG/M metagenome (GOLD analysis project Ga0114906, IMG submission 89687) | Marine viral communities from the Global Malaspina Expedition - Malaspina viral metaG DeepMed_M9 | ecosystem: Environmental > Aquatic > Marine > Oceanic | place: Mediterranean Sea...
CAAAAATTGTCTAATTTCATTTTCAATCTCCCACAGCCAGCCCCAAAATCTTGGATCCGTCATTATCCACATAATATCTGGTTTTTCTTGATGAATAACAGAGCGGACCATATCTTGGGTACCTTATCCAACAACTGGTTAAATTATTAAATCATCTCCGAATTCTTGTGTTTTTACAGGATCATAATTTTGATGCTTAACAGCACCCCCTAAACAGATAAAACTAAATTTTCCTGTTCGTAGAAGTGATTCTATAACATATCTAGTTTGAGTGCCCACTCCAGAAGGAGACATTGGGTGGTCACTCAATACTAGAACTTTAATCTTCTTTTCTGCCGGAGCAGCTTCAAGTTCTATCATTTTATTCCTCTATTGACAGTGTTCCGTTTTCCAGAACTCACACGGGCCAAATGGTGTTTGGCAAGAATTCCTATTTTTAAGATACTTCTTTTGATTGATATTATGCAACGCTTTCTTTAATAAGTTAAGGGCATTGGTTGTTTTTTTAGTCCCGCTAGAAACTCTAAATATTTCTACATTATCTTTTTTAGCTGTTCTTTTTAATAATGCAAAGTGGGTTTCGATATCTTCAGGGTTAATACCATGTTTCAAGGCAAAGTAATGTTTATAAAAAGTAAGCTGATAAGTAATCATCTTATCAGATTTCTTTTGTGGTTTCCACCCCCAGCTACAAGTTTTCCAATCAATAACATGATATTTGTTATCAGAAGTTTTAATAACTAAATCGATAAATCCTTTAAACTTAAATTCTTTATCTTCAAATTCCGTAATTGGCTCATATAATTTTTCTTCAATTGAAACCAACTCAAATTCTCCGAAATGCTCTCGTAAGGCAGGAATAGCTAGAGGGGACAAAGATATTCCCTGTTCTCTCATATCTTCTACCATAGTTAAAGACATATCATTTTTTACAGATTCAGGAAGCTTCTTTAATTCTTGAAGAAATATTTTTTTAAAGTGTTGTTCCGTATCAACTGAGTCATCAACTATGTGTTCTTCGCAAACAGAGTGTATGGCAGTTCCAAAAGCAGTATATATATTTCCCTCAAATCCTGCTATATTATCAATATAATTTAATTTATGTTTATGAGGGCAGTCGTTCCAAATTTTAAATTCTGAATATGATATATGTTGTCTTGTCACAAATCCTCCGGATTATACTGTTTCTGTTTGTTGAATTTTAGAAGGCGTCTTACGACGTCTCGTAGTGGTCTTCTTACTTGTTGTGACAACAGGTCCAGATTTTACTACTCTTGTTTTCTTTGGCACCAATTCGTAAGTATAAATTTTAGAATTGGCTATCTCATTTGTTAGTGAGTTTTTTGTAAGTGTTTTAGATATATTAAAACCTTTACCTGCAACCATTTTTTTTATTTCTGAATTATTCCAATTAACTGGCTTTACCTTTGGTGCTTTCTTATCTACAACTACTGTTACTGTTAGTATATTTCCATTTGTGACCGCTTCTAAGTTTAGTTTATAGTCCGTGGTTTTATTGGTAGCCATATTTGTTTTAGTGTCTATTACTTCCCATTTCATATTATTGTTCTCCTATTTCGTGAATTGAATAAATTTTATTGTATAATTTAGGGCTCAGCTGTTTTAAATAGTTTCTATCTCCTAAATAGAAATTCTCAAACCCATTTGCAAAATATTCTCTTAAAGACGTCGCTGCGTATGGAGAATAAAATAGTCCTCTTGATAAAGTAGATAACAGTGGATACCCTACCTCTTTATAAAAAAAAGAATCAAGCTCTGGAGAATATTCCGATTGTAAAAAATTGTATCCGGAGAGATCAAAGTCATTATTTTTAATAATATTAGCTAATCTTTTTCTTTTACCTAAAAACTCTGTTTCTAATTCCTGGTCAGCATATATTTCCATTGAATAATTTTCTTCTAATGAGTGAGCTAGCTCATGAATTATATCATCTATTATATCGCTTTGATCATCTTGATCATTCGTCATATAAATGGCGCCATCACTATACAGAGCGTTTACTCCTCTGTCGGTCAATATATCGAATTGTCCAATATATACAATATCAATATTAGATAACAAAAAGTTTGGAATCACAGATTGTATTTTTTTAAAAACTTTCTCTATATTAATATGATCTGGCAGATTTTCTTTTAAAAAGACTGTAATATTGCTATCTGAAAAATAATATTCTGACCTTTTAGAAGAAGTTTCCTTTATATAAGAATCAAGATTATTCATTATTTTTGTTTACTGCCATTTCTGTTTCTTCTGAATCTGATATTGCTTGTGAATACCCTCGGAAAAAGTTTTCTTCAGCTACCGCCATTAGGAATTCAGGGAACTCCTCTGCTAGTGTACCAACGATCATGTCGACTGTTACTTGATTATCTTCTGGATTATTTTTTGTTCCGACATAATCAACTAGCCATTCTTTAATTGGGCTGGTCTTTTCAACTTTTTCGTCTAGATATGGTGTTTTATCTTCTTTCATTCGTTATTTCCTTGTAATAAATATAAAAATGATTTTCTGTTGGCAAAAAGCAGAAATAAATATGTTATTGCTATTGTTGCAATTGGAATTAAATGTTGACCACTTTCAAGATGATAAGACGTTATGTTTATAATCCAGGGTAGTAATAACATCAAAGTAAAGGGCACAAACATATTGATTATTAACAAACATCCCGCTGATAATTGAAATATCGAATATATAAAATCAGAAAAATTGTATATACCAACAAATCCTACAAAATATCTCGCGGGGAGATTCATTGTCTCTTGTGGAAGAAAACTGCCAAAGAAATTATATCCAATAGATATTAATAAGATTCCAAGTGCTACTCGGGACATTTTTGATACAGAAAAACTAATAGTCATCTTTTTCACCTACATATACAACAATAACATAAGATTAAAATAATGTCAATAATTTTATAGTATTTCCGCGGCTAGGGTGGCTACCTTCGAACGTTCACCCTTTTCTAGCTGCATATGGCCGGCCAAAGGTGTATTTCTAAATCGATCTACAGCATAAGACAAACCGTTTGTAGTCTCATCTAAATAAATACTATCAATTTGCTCGACGTCCCCAGTTAATATAATTTTCGTACCCTCGCCGACTCTTGTAACAATTGTTTTGAGTTCATGAGTTGTTAAATTCTGGGCTTCATCAATAATCATATAAGCATTAGGTATTGATCGACCTCTAATATATGATAAGGCTTCCATTTGTATGGTACCATTATCAATATACATATCTAAAGTCGTCTTATTATCTCCCATTAGATATTCAAGATTATCTTGAATCGGCATAAGCCAAGGAAGCATTTTTTCTTCAAGAGTTCCTGGTAAAAATCCAATATCTCTACCCATAGGTTGAATAGGTCTCGAAACTACTAGTTTTTTATATGTAGTTTTTTCCAGCACCTGTTCAAGGCCGGCGGCCAGGGCTAACAGAGTTTTGCCACTACCAGCTCTTCCAAAAAGTGTTACAATAGGTATATTAGGATTCATTAAAAGGTCTAAAGAAAACATTTGTTCTTTATTTCTGGGACTAACGCCCCAGACCCCATTTTTAAATTGACTCACTCTTCCTAATGAATGATCATATCTAGAAAAATTAGCTAATGCTGTTTTTTTCTCATTGATATTAGAAATCAACATAAGGTATTGATTAGAAAATAGTTGTACCTCGGATTCATCAAGGTAGATTGGTTCGCCATCATAAAATCGATCGATTATTTGGTCGTCCACTAAATGTTTCATAAATCCCGTGTAAAGACCATCCAAGTGCTTTACAGCGTCGTGTGGAATGTAATCCTCAGTTGGTATTTCCAACGAATCACATTTAACACGCATATTTATATCACGAGTGACAACAATGACAACAGTTTCTGACAATCTCTTTTTTTCTGTAAGAGCAGTACCAATAATTTGATTATCTGCACAAGACATATCAAAATCGTCTGGTAAATCAAAGGGATCATATCCTCTTACTGAAAGGATTCCCCTTCCATCTCTGAGGTGTATACCCTTATGGAGATTACCATCTTCTCTTAAAGAATCTAAAACTCTAATTGTGTTACGCGCGTTAACTCCGACACCATCCTGGCGAGTTTTATGTTTATCTATTTCTTCCAGAACCTTAAGCGGTACTACAATATCATGCTCTCCAAATGAGAAAAGTGAATTATAATCTGTCAAAAATACGCTAGTATCAAGTATATAAATTTTTTTCATCGAAAAGCCTTTAATGTAAATAGTTCTCTAGTTATCTTTAGGGAGTACCGCTATATGATAAATTTGATTAAGGGCCTCATAATAATATTTTTATTTTTAAATATTTTTTCTTGCTCCTCAAAAAATCATATAAAATCAGATATTAACTGGAATAGAGATTCTTTTGTTAAAGTTGAAGCTTGGTTCTATAAAAAAACATGTGAGCCTTCCGAAGAATTAGACCTTGATTCTGAATGTTTTGAGAAACGACACGGATATACGGGATCCGGTTCTGTCATAGCCAGAACTTTTGATGGTTCCTATGTTTTAACAGCAGCTCATATATGTAATCACGAGCAAGAATTGGAAACCCTGAATGAAATCAATAATATTACAGAAGAAAATGGTAAATTAAATGAAATCATTTTGGTTTTAAAAGTAAAAGATTTAAAGGATCTTTCTTATAATGCAAAAATTGTAGATTATGATAATGAATTAGATGCTTGTGTTGCTTTTGTATGGGGTCTGTTCAATCCAGCGCTTTCCATAGCGAGTAATGGGCCGGTCGTAGGTGAAAAATATTATAATGTAGCGGCGCCGGCTGGATTTTTTGGAAAAGATCTTGTTCCCTTGTTCGAGGGAAGGTATATTGGAGACTGGGATGGGGCTGATACATATACCATTCCAGCAGTTGGAGGAAGTTCAGGATCACCAATCATTAATAGAGATGGAGGCCTGGTTGGGATAATATTTGCCAGGCATAGAGCATTTCATCATATTACAATTTCAACCAGTTTTCAAAAACTAAAAAACTTTATTTTGTTTTCGATTAAAGAAGACTCTGAAAAAAGAAAAAGAAAATTAGATTCTGAAAGTGAAAGAGAAATAATTATTAATTTCCATAAATAATTATTTAGAGTGTTTGTCTGCTACACTCATCGCAGCGAAGGCGTCGGGCTTAATTTTATATTCAAAACCAGCGCCCTTTGTATAACCAGTTAACATATCAGTAAATTTGCTGGTGCTATTTCCTTTATTTGCTTCACTTATATCCAAATGTATCTCAATATCCAAAATAGGAATAATTTCAAGTAGTTGAAGGCCAATTTCAACTGATTTTTGTACCTCGGCCATAATTCTTTGTAATAGAGTATAATATTCATTCTTCTTAAATTTATTTCTTTTTATGAAATACCTTCCACCAGTTTGTGAATCGGCTCCGTAAAGACATATAGCAGTTGAAAAAATACAATCTTGTTTTTTTATAAAACTATCAGTGCCAATAAATATTCTTCCGCTATCACCAGTGTGATCACCTATTAGACTTATTATTTCTTCAAATAGTATTGGTATTCCAGAACCAGTGACCCATTCAAATTTTTCTTTATTCATCATTAATCATTTTAAATTTATTCATATAATCATACATAGCTATACCAGAAGTTGTACCAACATTCATACTCCTAACAGAACCATATTGTTGTATTGACACAACATGATCTGCTAATTCAAGTATTTCCTTTGTTAATCCAATTCCTTCTTCCCCAAAAATCATTAGAGAGTTCTCGGGCCAATTGAAATCTTGCATTGGTACTGAGCCTTCGATATTATCTAAGCATATGAAACTAAAATGTTTTTTTAATTCTAATAAATTTTCATGAGAACTGATATAATTAAGATCCACGTAATGATGTGTCCCCACAGTTCCACGTCGGTCATATCGTTTTTTACCATAGTAAAAAACTTTTTTAGCATTAAACGCATTTGCATTCCTTATCATTGTTCCAATATTAAAGTCACCTTGCCAGTGTTCCATAAGTACAGCAAAAGAATGTGAGGTAGATCTAAGAGATTCTACAATCTCTTCTTTTGTCTTACCTTTGAATCGGTCCTCTACATTGTAGGTCCAAGAATTCCACCTAGGTATCTCTTTATTGTTTATTGTTGTTATGTTGTTTTTCATAAGTATCGCGGTGTTTATCTAATATCGCTTGTGCTGCAGTATCCTTACCTTCAAACACTCCTATATTGGTCATATTATGTCCTGTATAGGCTTTCCAAGTAGTAACCCATCTCTCACTATGCGGAAGCTTTAAAGTCTTGTCAGAGCGATATTTTGGCCAGTCTATATCTGGTTTTTCTTTTATCATAGAAACCAGCTCTCCAATTAATATGTTATTATACCAAACATTAGTTTTCCCAGTATGTTTTTGTTTCGTAAAATTAAATTTTGACATCTATATTTCTTCTTCTTGTTCATATAAAATATAAACCAACAATCTATTATTTATTTCTTTAATTTTTTTCTCTAATGGTTCCAATGCCTCGTAAGTCACTGGTTGAGAGCTTGTAGATAATTCTCTAACTACGAGAGCCTTGACCTCGGGATCATAATGATCGAAAGTATAATCCATTCCAGTACTAACAAATAATTCTGCTGCTTCTTCAGCACAGATATCTTTAAGCTTTAAAACCAATTCTTTTTTAGTTAAGTCTTTCTTAGACGTCATAGTACATCTACTATAGCAAATTATAAATCATTTGTCAATCCTATTATATTTCTAAGACTAAACATTGGCAAGCTCCACCAGACTTCATAAATTCACTCATTTCTAATTGATAAACATTGTAATTATTACAAACTAAATAATTAATAATATCATCGCCGGCCCCAGCTGGCATAATCACGGTATCACCCAACACAATAGAATTACAACAGAATTCGAATGCATCTTCGTCTTTTACTGGATAAAGAGAATAAGTATCATCATCGAAATTCTCAAAGGCCTTATCATAATAAAATCCGACCTTCTTCTTTTTGTCTAATATGGTTAGACAAGTATCTAAATGATAAAACCTAGGATCTACTAATTTATGGGCGTTTAACTTGAGATTCAAAATTTTAGAAGTTATCTCCAGGGCTCTATAATCACTTCTAAATCCATATCCAGCCAATAACTCGTCGCCGACTACTATACAATCTCCACATCCTTCAAAGGATAAATCATTGGGGAGTTCATGAACTTCATATCCCTGGTATTCGAACCACTCTCGAAATAATTCTTTTTCCCCTTGGCGCTGTGGATATTTAAAATTAGATAACACCACTTTATTATTATGTACAACGCCGCCATTGGCAGTAAAAACGATGTCTGGTAAATCTTTATGAGGCGCTATAATTTCTATTTCTGTATTTTCTGATTTGATAACTCGATACAGGCGATGCCATTGAGAAACCGCCCTAAGTGGATCCACGGGTTCGTTTGTCATCCACGGGTTAATAGAATAATTAACCTTAAAATACATGGGTGGGCACATTAAGACTTTAAATTGATCTTGCTGTTTTTCCCCCATAAAAAAACCCCCACATCTAACTAGTAGACATGGGGGTTAACGGGATGGTAAATTATTTTATTTTACCAATAATAAACTAAAGCTGAATTGGGGATTGGATATACACCTTCGAATTCTCCGTTAGCAAGCAATATTGCCAGAGGTACGTCGACTGACCATCCAAAATTTTCTACCAATCGTAACTCAAACCCGATTCCTGGGCCAAAACCTATTCCAAAATTAGATTCCTCTTCGCAAAAAAGATCTTCTTCATCGGTACAGTTTTCCCACATGGCCATAGTGCCTACACCAAAAGAGGCATATGCCATGCCTACGTTACCTCGGTTTAACAGCCACAAGACTGCCCCACCTGCAGAGACCACTCCTGATTCCTTGGTAATATATGGTAAACCAGTTACTTGCCACCCCAACGAAGACGTGGAACCGGCATCCGGTAGATGTCGGTATGTTACTCCCATTCCTCTAGTTGAGCCCGCGGCGAAGCCTATTGAATTTTCGGCTTGCGCTGTTAGCGGGGTTATTATAAACAGACTTGATGTCAGTATAGCTAATAATATTTTTTTCATTTTATTTCCTTTTATATAATCTCGTCAATTAATCCATAATCTAAACAAGTTTTGGCATCCCACCAAAGATCATGTTTAAGAATATCTGCTAATTGTTTCCTGGGTACTTTTGTATATTGTTCATATATTCCCTTAATTTTTTTCATAATCATTTCATTATTTTCCATATTATCTTTTAATTCCTCAAATTTTCCCCAAGAACCAGCAGATAATTGATGGATAAGCATAAAAGCATGCTTATGCATAAAACGATGGTCCGCTACTACACTCATAATAGTTGCCGCTGACGCGGCGCAGCCGTCGACTATAGTGTGTACGGGAACTTTACAATTTAATATATGGTCAACACTGGAAAAGCCTGCAAAAACGCTTCCTCCATATGAATTAATATGTAAATTTAACGGGGCCACGTTGTCCATACCTAAAGAATTCGAATAATTAAAATATCTCATTCCCATAGAATCTAGTTTTTTATTTAAGGTTAAATTGTTTGTTCTTGTTACTTCGGCATAAAAATATATATCATTATTATGGGATTCAATCCTGTGTTTAGAATCACTATGTTTTGATGATACATCAGGAACAGTAGAAGACAACGCTTCTTCTTGCTCTTTCTTTGCTAACCAAAAGTCATTCATATTTACTTTCCTATTCAGTTCCAAAAGGAATATCTGGTGTGTCGTTATAGAGAGCCATTATAATTTTATTTTCCATTAAGGCCGACCAATACCCCTCTGTCACTAGGCGTATACCCATATCTTTTGTTGTAATGAGCAAAGAATATGGCCACGCGTGGCCGGGTGTATATTCAATAAATTCTCTATTGGGGTCTGCGTACATTTTGTAATTCAATTTTTTGTCTGCCAAATCCTGTACTATATTCTGGAATCCTTCCATAAATCCTAAATCTGCAGCGTAACCGGCACTTAAAGGTTTGTCTATTGTAGTGTCAAATGGTACATCAAGTGGTTGATTAGTGTTTCCTAGCGTATAAATAATTTCTAAGCCATCTTCATGATATTCTTCGTATACGTCAATTAAAGCAGCTGCTTCCTTTATACACGGCCCACACCACCCCGCGGAACTTACTAATATAAAAGCTTTAATTTCTTCGTGCTTATATAAGCTAGACAATTCAAGCCATTCTAAAGTCCAAGGATCATAAAATGACATATTTGGTAATACTTTAAATAATTCTAAAGAGTATGGCCCGGGCGGATAGTCTGCAGATTCTGTTATTTCTGTTTCTAAGTCTTCAACAGCATCTTCAATACTTGTTTCTTCACTTACAATATCTTGCGTATTATCTTGTACTGAAAAAGCTTCGGCCGGTAAGGTGGAATCTGTAACATCACTATTAATGATTTCAGCTATTACTTGTACGGCGTCCCCAACAGCAAAATTAACTTGTGAATTCTCGGTGGAACAAGAACCTATAACAATTGTACAAATAAAGAGAATTAAAAATTTAATCATATATCCTGCCTTTTCTGAAAGCTTTCTTTACTATAACAGAATACTAATATAAATGTTCAATAAAAATATTATTTTGACAGTATTCCAAATAAATTATTTTTCTTTTCGTATGTATATATTTTTTTAATCAACCTTTCTATCGATGGCTCTTCTCTTATAACATTTAACTCTCTCATAAAAGATGGTCTCGAAAAGAAATCATCAACTTGATTAATCGTTATAACAAATGTTTCCTTTTGTGGAGGATTGTGATCTTTAAATGTGACGAAGGGAGAAGAGGTTGGCGATGCTATCGATAATATCAGCGATGTGCTTAAAATCATTAACAAATTCATAAATTTTAATTTCCTTTATGTAGTTTACCTACAATATATATATTTCTTTATCAACACAAACTCTCATTTAAATGATGTTTATGGATAATTAAATTAGAATGTCAAAAAAAATATTACATAAAATTAATTATTATTTTTTAGAATATGAGGAAACAGAGAAATTAATATCTAATTTTTCTAGTCTTTTCGGTAAAGATTTCGCGGAGGAGTTAAATTTTCAAAATATGAAAAATATTGAGAAGGAAGAGAAAAAAGAGGCCGATGATGAGGCAGATGTTATAGACGAGAAAATTAACCAAGACGATTTTCACGAATTATATAAACAAATAGCGAAAGAGACACACCCCGACAGGCATGGTGAAAAATTTATAGAAGAATTTAAAAAGGCCAACGAGGCTTACAATACAAAAAATTGGATTGATTTAATAGTATTAGCCGGTGAACTAGATATTAAACCTCCAGAATTTAATGAAGAAGTGTTAGAGTTAATTGATGAAAATATGAAAAATATTGAAGACAACATCAATAGTTGGAAATCTTCTCTTGCATGGCAGTGGGGAATGGTAGACGATAAAGAGAAAGAAAAGCTAAAAAAGAAGTTTAGAGCTGCAATGGGGATTAAAGAAGACGAATATAAAGAATTTTTAAAAAATTTAGAGTCCTAACCTAATAAGAGTTTCTTTTCTTCTTGTAATATTCTCTCTTCTAAAACTTCTTCTAACTGCAACTTAGCCAAATGAGGATATTTTTCAAATAGTTCTGGTAATGTTAGAGCTTCTTTCACTTGAATTTTTAAAATTTCATCCGAAATTTTACCCATTTTTATTCTTCGCCTTCTTTTTAGTTTTTCCTGGAGGAGCTGGTGTTCTAGTTTTTATAACGAACCTTCCGTTGGAATTCCGAAATTTTACTTTTATTTCCATTCCTTCGATTGATTCAGTTTCCCACATAGCTTTCAAATTTTTTCGAGCGGTATCAGCCTCCTCGAAATTATTATACGTTGAATGAACGTTCCATGGCCGGCCTTGAACCGAAGTTATTTTTTTATCTTCATCAGACATACAGTAATTATATACTTTTAAAGCTATATGTTAAGGATCATCTTCTACTTTTTCAATTTTAACAATAAAAGCTTCTGGCGCGCTAATCTTTCTAAGCATATTTGATATATGATCAATACAAACATATTCTTTTTGGTCAGTAGCGGAGCCCCACTGAATTACATATTCAGCATCACTTCCGCAAAATAAACAATATTTTTTCATTATCTTCCCGGGCGTTCTAATAGTTTGTTACATAGAGCTACAATTATTTTGTTTCTATCAAAAAATATGTTTAGTTCATCTAAACTAGCTAATGATTTTATTTTTTTAATCTCGAAAATAGTCAAGTTTTCTAAATCAATTTTAGTTAACTTTTTCATTTCCAAATCCAAAACCATCTACCCCTATATGTTTTATGAGGTCCAAAATGTGAATCATTTCTAACACAGAAAAAAGTAGAATCCTCTAAAACTATTTTGGCCTGACAGTGGTGTTTTTTTGAGAGGGGAAAAGAACCAAGAAATTTTCTTAACCATTGTAACACATTCGCCCCTCCAGTTATAACTATAATTGCTTATACGGAAACTCTATTTTATATGTTGATTTAATAAATTTATTCCAAAGTTGCTCTGTTTGATTATACCATTCTTGTAATCTTTTAATACGGAGGCCTTCTCTAAGAGGATCTCCTAGTTCATGTTCGACTTCCATTGTTATTTTGTTCCATTGATACTTGAATTCTTCTATTTCTTTTGGATCATTAAGTCCTATAATATCAACTCCGCCCACTAATGTGTTCATAATACCATCTAAATCTTTGTCTTTTTCTGTTTTATTCGCCAAATCATTAATCATATCAATAAGTGAATATTTTTTGTCTCGGAATATTGCTGAAACAACAACATATTCTGAACCTTTTCTTGACAATTTTTGTCGGTTGTTAACAAGATCCAATATTTCTTCTTCTGTGCCGCCGGTTCCTTTCGTATATGCTTCAAATAATTGTAATGCCCAATCAAGTTCTCGTTTATTCGGTGTTCTATTAACCCATTTTTTAAATTCGTTTTTTATAGCGGGTATTACAATACGAGCATATTTCATTTTACTTCTTGTTTGAATTTTTTCAGGAGTAACTTTGTTATCGAAAGTTGCAACTTGATCAACCGCGTATCTACTAAAAAATACTGCTTGCATTGGTTCAGAGCTGTGAATCATACCATCGCCGGCATAATCAGATATTCCATCTATTCC
>Ga0114906_1001493_pt1 | contig 12227 bp, 12 predicted proteins | sample MalvirDeepMed_M9_FD_89687 | JGI IMG/M metagenome (GOLD analysis project Ga0114906, IMG submission 89687) | Marine viral communities from the Global Malaspina Expedition - Malaspina viral metaG DeepMed_M9 | ecosystem: Environmental > Aquatic > Marine > Oceanic | place: Mediterranean Sea...
ACCCCGGGGTTTCGTTCGCTGGTTTTATATTGGAAGCTGCTTGCGGGCGAAGGGAGGCCAGGTTCCCCGCGGGCGGACCGACCTCAGGGCCGCGGCACCTGCGCCGGCTGTGCGCCGGCGAGCTTGAACCGGGCGTTGAATGCGACGGTGATGCGCTGCGTGTCGCCGTCGTACGGCATCACTTCGTGCAGCAGCCAGGACGGGAACAGGACCAGCTGGCCCGGGACCAGGCGATCCTTTCGCATCGCGTAGCTGTAGGGCATCTTCAGGTTGGCCACCGCCATGTCCGTGTAGGTGGTCGCCATCGACAGCGGGTTGATGAAGGTCAGCTTGCCGCTGTCGGTGTCCGGATCGTCGCCGTCGTGCTGGACGCAGTACACGCCCGACCAGGAATGCAGCGGGTGATTGTGGGCGCCGAAGTAGCCGCCCTTGCGCGCCGTGTGGAACCAGGATTCGGTGGCGATGTGCAGCCGCTGGAGCATCGCCGTGTCGTAGCCGTTGAGCTCGCCGATGGCGCGATACAGGCTGCGCAGGCAGAACTCGCGCAGCTTCTGCACGCAGGCCTGGGGCCAGTCGAACAGCGTGAAGTTGCTCTCGTAGAGCTCCTTGTTCCGGGCCACGAAGGGCTCGGGGTTGGCGTAGGTGTCGCCCTGGGCCTCGACCGACGCGAACAGCGTCTTCAGCTCCCGGTTCAGGGGCTCCGGGTCGGGCAGGTGGCAGATCACCAGCGGCACCGCAAAGGTCGGCACGATCTGGAACTCGGGGCGGTCGCCCTGGGCTGGAGCGGCGTGGGGGATATCGGACATGGGCGGCGGCTCGGCGCCGGCACCGTCGAAGCCTGGATCGGTCGGGCTCGATCCGGTATTCTCGGCGCTGGCGTTGGGATTGAATTTCATGCGGATTATACGCGTCTGCCTGGCAGCGGCCGCGCTCGTTCCGTGTGTCGCAGGGGCCGACACGACCCCGGCCGAGGCCGTTGCGCGTCCGGCCGTGTCGTTCCTCGATGCGGCCGACGGCTTGCCGAGCGAGGCGGTCGAGACGATCGTGCAGGATCGCCTCGGCTATCTGTGGATCGGGACCCGTGGCGGCCTGGTGCGCCACGACGGTCATCGATTGACCGTGCTCCGCCACGACCCGGATCGTGCCGACAGCCTGCCCGGCAACAACGTGATGAGCATGCTGGCCGCGCGCGACGGCTCGATCTGGGCCGGCATCTCCGACCAGGGGCTGGTCCGGCTGCGCGATCGATCGGTCGAGCGCCACTGGCCGAGCGCCGAGGCGGGCGGGGAGCTTCCGGGGCGGTTCATCTGGTCGATCGCAGAAGGCTGCGACGGCTGGGTCTGGCTCGCGTTCGCCCACGGCGGCCTGGCTCGCATCCACCCGGTCCGCGACCAGATCGAGACCTGGCCGGCCGGTGATCCGGCGGTGCCCGACGACGGGTTCAACCTCGAGTTGCGTATCGGCCCGGACTGTCATCCCTGGCTGATGACCCTGACCACCCTGTATCGATCGGCCTCGCCCGACGCGCCGGACTTCCGCCCGGTCCGCCAGCCCGACGGCGAATCGATCGAGGGAGGCATCGTGTTCGAATTCGTCGATCCCGATGCCCTGGTCGTGGCCGGGCAGGGTGGGACACGACGATTCCGGCGGCGGAGCGACGGGTGGCAACTGGAAGCCAGTGCGCCGGTCGATGGAGCGGTCACGGCCCTGGCCGTGGCGCCCGATCGCAGCCTCTGGCTGGCCGAGCCCGGCCGGGTCAGCCGGTGGGCGCACGGTGCACCCGAACCCGAGACGGTGATCCGGACCGATTCGAGCGCCGCCGGGGAGCCCCGCCTGGCCGGATTGCTGATCGCATCGATCGGCGTGGATGCCGAAGGCGGGGTATGGATCGGGACCAGCGGTCGTGGGGTGGCTCGCCTGTCGCCGGCATGGCGGGGCTTCCGCCGCATTCCCTACGGTGGACCGTTGGCGCTGTCGCGCGTCGAACGGATGGCCGCAGACCCGGCGGGCGGGGCCTGGTTGCTGGACCCCCAGCGCGGCCTGCAGCATATGGACGGGGCCGGTCGCGTCGGCGAACTGCACCCCGCCTCGCAGCTCGGCCGCGTGCACGACCTGCGCGACGTCGTTGCCACGGCCGACGGCCTGCGGGTGCTCACCGATCGCCGGCTGATCCACTACCGGCCCGATGCGGGTGAACGAATCGTCCACTACGAATCCGGCAGCGAAGTGCCGGCCATACTCCGCTTCATCGAAGAAGGCGACGACGGGCACTTCTGGCTCGGGTCGGAGCGCGAGTTGATCGAGATCGACGCCGACGGCGACGTGATCCGGCGATGGTCGCCGACCGAGGTCGAAGGTACCGGCCTGCGCGAGTCGGCCCTGATCGACGTCGAGCGGGGCCCCGACGCCCGGTGGTGGCTGCTGGGCCGACGGACGATTGCCCGACAGGATCGGACGGGCACCTTCCGGGTGATCCACCGCGTCGAAGGCGCGCTGAACGACACCTGGTTGTTCGACGGTCGCGACCTGTGGTTGGCCGGTGACTCGCTGCTGCAGCGCTTCTCGCTCGATCGCACGGGGCTGCGCCTGGAGGACCGCTTCGTCGCCGGCAACGGGCTGCCACCGGGCCGGATCCAGCGGATGTTCGCCCACGACGGCTCGATCTGGCTGTTGATGACCACCGGCCTGTCCCGGCTCGAGCCGGAATCGGGCCGGTTCAGGGTCTTCTCGGCCCACGAGGGGCTGCCCACGGTTCGTTTCCAGTCCAGCGGCGCGGTCGCGACCGACGACGGATTCCTCGCCGCGACGACGGAAGGAGTCCTGCGCGTGGTGCCGGACCTGATCGATGGCTCGATCCGGCCGCCGCCGGTGCACCTGACCTCGGTCCGGGCCGGTGATCGTCGGTGGACGTTGCCGTCGGGCCCCAGGCAGGTGCTGGACCTGGCCTGGTACGAGAACTCGATCGAGTTCGAGTTCGTGGCCCTGTCGTTCCTGAACCCCGCGAGGAACCGGCTCCGGGTTCGCCTGAGCGGGTGGGAGGACGACTGGTACGAAGACACGGGGATGAGTCGACGCTACTTCGGCAACCTGTCGCCGGGGCAGTACCGCTTCGAGGTGCAGGCGGCGAACGCCGCCGGTCGCTGGAATCGGGTCGGGGATGCCGTGGACCTGCGCATCGCCCCGCCGCCGTGGCGCGCTCCGTCGGCCATGGCCGCCTACCTGATCGTCGGCCTGATGGCCGTCGGCGGAACGGGCATGGCGTGGCGCAGGCGCCAGCAGCGGTCCGCTCAGCGTCGGCGTGCGCGCGACCAGCGTGAACTGGTCGATGCCCAGCGCAAGGTGCTCGACCGCCTGACCCGCAGCCTCGAGCCCGAGTCGCTGCGTCTGGCCATCGTCCAGGTCGTGCAGGCCCTGACGCACGCGGAGCGGGTCGACTTCCGCTTCCTCCACCCCGGCTTCGGCGAGCCTGTCGCGCAGGCCGATTCTCCCGTGGACCATGCGGCATCCGCTCGGACCGGCGAGCCGGTTCCGTCCACACCACGCGACCGCCACGTGTTCGAGCTTCGGGGCGAACGCGGGGCGCTGGCCGAGATCGCGATCGAGGACGTCGATCGGCTCCACCGTCCGGAGATTCGCAGTCGACTCGCCCTGCTGCGAGCGACCGCATCCCAGCTGCTCGACCAGTCGCTGTCGCTGGTCGACGGCCGCCGGCTCGCCGAGGCGGCCGAGGATGCCAGCGCCGCCAAGTCGGAATTCGTGGCGATGGTCTCGCACGAGATCCGAACGCCACTGCATGCGCTCAGCGGCATGCTGTCGATGCTTCGGGAGACGCAGCTGGACGCCGAGCAGGCCGACATCGTCGAAACGCTTGCGCGTTCGACCTGGCAGCTGCGCGGCCTGCTCGACGAGGTGCTGGACCTGTCGCGCATCGAGGCGCGCGAAATCCGGCTCGAACCGCGGCCCTTCGAACTGGTCCCGATGCTGGAACGCATCGTCGACCTGCATGCCGCGAACGCCCACCGCAAGGGCCTGGCCCTGCGCCTTCGGATCCACCCCGACCTGCCGAACGTGGCGAACGCCGACGCACTGCGGCTGGGTCAGGTTCTCGGCAACCTGCTCAGCAACGCGGTCAAGTTCACGGTCGAAGGCGCGGTCGAACTCGAGGCCCGCGCCACGCCGCGGGGTACGCTGGTCTGCTCGATCACCGATTCGGGTCCGGGAATTCCGGAGACGTCCCGGGCGCGGATGTTCGAGCCGTTCGAACAGGCGTCGTCGAGCATGACCCGACGCTCCGGCGGGGTCGGCCTGGGGCTGGCGATCTGTCGACGCCTGGTTGCCGCGATGAACGGCCGGATCGAGATCCGGTCACGACGTCTCGGCGGCAGTCGCTTCGTCGTCGAGATACCCGACGTGCTGGTCGCCATGCCAGGACCGGCCCGCGAGGGCTTCGAAGTGCTGCGCGGCCGTCGTGTGGCGGTGGACGTGGAGCCCGCCGACCGTCGCGCGTTGCTCTGGTTGGCGCAGCGGTGGCACCTGCGCCTGGTCCGGCCGCCGATCGAGCGGCGCGACTGGACCGGAATCACGGCGCTGATCCACGGGCCGGGCCGCATCGACGAGGGGGCCCGGCAGTGGGCACGGCAGGCCGGATGTCGCTGCCTGTGCCTGTCGGCGGAGCCGCCCCGGTGCGCGTCGAGCTGGTTGCGCGCGCCGCTGAACGAGAGCCGCTTGATCGGTGCGCTGATCGACGCGGTGCTGGCCGAGGCTCCCTGGATTTCCTAGGTCCTCGCCGTCGCGCTTGCCCGACGCACGGTATCGACGAGCACGTCGACGTGGTCCGGGTCGACCGCCGGCGTGATGCCGTGGCCCAGGTTGAAGATGTGGCCCGGTCCGTCGCCGAAGTCGGCGAGCACGCGCTTCGTCTCCGCCTCGATCACATCGGGCCGGGTCAGCAGGACGGTCGGGTCCAGGTTGCCCTGGATCGCGACCCGGTCGCCGACGCGGGATCGGGCTTCGCCGAGCGAGGTGGTCCAGTCGACCCCCAGCCCCTGGCAGCCGGTGTCGGCCAGTGCCTCCAGGTGAGCGCCGCAGCCCTTGGCGAACAGGATGACCGGGGTGTCGGGGCAGGCGGCCTTGACCCGATCGACGATTCGCCGCATGCCGGCAAGCGAGAAGCGCTGGAACAGCTCCGGCGACAGCACGCCGCCCCAGCTGTCGAAGACCATCAAGGCATCCGCACCGGCCTCGACCTGGGCGACGAGAAAGTCGGCGGTGCTGTCGGCGAGGTGGGCGATCAGCCGGTCGGCATCGTCCGGGTGCTGCAGCAGCAGGCGCTTGGCGCGCGCGAAGTCCTTGCTGCTGCCGCCTTCGATCATGTAGGTGCTGACGGTCCACGGGCTGCCGGCAAAGCCGATCAGCGGGGTGTCTTCGGGCAGTTCGCTGCGAATCATCCGGACCGCGTCCATGACGTAGCCCGTGGCCTCGTTCGGGTCGGGTCGCGGCAGCGCGTGGATCTGCTTCAGGTCGCGGAGCGGCGTGTGGAACTTCGGCCCCTCGCCGGCGACGAAATGCAGGCCCAGGCCCATCTCGTGGGGCAGGATCAGGATGTCGGAGAACAGGATCGAGGCGTCGAAGCCGTAGCGGCGGATCGGCTGCAGGGTGACTTCGCAGGCCAGCTCCGGGGTGCCGGCCAGGGTCAGGAAATCGCCGGCTTTCGCCCGGGTGGCCCGGTATTCGGGCAGGTAGCGGCCGGCCTGGCGCATCAGCCAGATCGGGGTGCGGTCGACCGGTTCGCGGCGAAGCGCCTTCAGGAAACGGCTGTCGCGGCGCGGGTCGGATGAAGACGAGTTCATTGTTCGAGGACCTCCAGGATTCGTTCCGGGTCGACATCGTCGCGGACCCGGGCAGCGCCGAGTGCGTCGAGCAGGACCAGCCGGATCCGTCCGGCCTGGTTCTTCTTGTCGAGCTTCATGTGGTCGGCCAGGGCGGCCGGCGATACGTCGTCGGGCCGCCGGGTCGGCAGTTCGAGCCGCTCGAGCAGCGCGGCCAGCCGGTCGGCGTCGCCGGCGTCCAGGTCGCCGAGCAGCACGCCGAGCCGCGCGGCCTGGACCATGCCGATGGCCACCGCCTCGCCGTGCAGGAACCGGCCGTAGCCGGTTTCGGTTTCCAGCGCGTGGCCGAAGGTGTGGCCGAAATTGAGCAGGGCGCGCTGGCCGGCCTCGCGCTCGTCGGCGGCGACGACGTCGACCTTGTGCCGCACGGCGCGCTCGATGGCCGCGCTCAGCCGATCCGCGTCGCGGTCCAGGAGCCAGGGCGCGTCGGCTTCCAGCGTATCCAGGAAGGCGGCGTCGCGAATGGCGCCGTACTTGACCACCTCGGCGAGCCCGGCGCGGAACTCGCGGCCGTCCAGCGTGGCCAGCGTGGTCGGGTCGATCAGCACCCGGGCCGGCTGGTGGAACGCGCCGACCAGGTTCTTTCCGGCGGGCAGGTTGAACCCGGTCTTGCCGCCGATCGCGGCGTCGACCTGGGCCAGAAGCGTGGTCGGCACCTGGACGACGCGGATGCCGCGCATCCAGCTCGCTGCGGCGAAGCCGGCCAGGTCGCCGATCACGCCGCCGCCCAGGGCCACGATGGTGGCATCGCGCTGCGCACCGAGTTCGACCAGCGCATCGAGCACCTGCTTCCAGGTGTCCAGGGTCTTGGCCGGCTCGCCGGGCGGCAGCACGAGCGTGGCCGTGGGGTGCGCGGCCAGCGCGCGCTCGACCCGCGGCAGATGGTGGGCCGCTACGTTGCGGTCCGTAACGATCAGGACCCGGCCGGTCACGGCATCGGCCAGTGCCGAAGGATCGTCGAGCAGGCCCGCCGCCACGTGGATAGCGCAGCAGCCCCGATCGTGGTTCAGTTCAAGTGCGGTCATCGCGCGAGTCCCGGTGGGTGCGGATGGTCTGCTCCAGGGCCTGGGCCATGCGGTGCAGCGGAAGATTCTTCGATTCGAACACGATGTCGGCGACCTCGGCGTAGATCGGGTTGCGCTGGTCGGCCATCCGGGTGAGCCGTTCGCGCCGGTCCGGCGCGGCCAGCAGCGGCCGGCGCTTGTCGCGCTCGAGGCGCTTGAGCTGCTGCGCGACGCTGGCGTTGAGCCAGACCACCAGGCCGCCGGCGCGCAGCAGGGACCGGTTGTCCTCGCGCAGCACCGCGCCGCCGCCGGTGGCGATCACCCGTCCGGTGCCCGCGGCGATCTCGGCCAGCAGCGCGTGCTCGCGGTCCCGGAAGCCGGCCTCGCCCTCGATCTCGAAGATCACGGCGACTTCGACGCCGCAACGCTTCTCGAGCTCTTCGTCGAGGTCGATGAACTCCAGCCCCAGGGCCGGGGCGACGCGGCGGCCCAGCGTGGTCTTGCCCGACCCCATCGGTCCGATCAGGAAGATGTTGTCGGGCTGGGCGGATTCCAGCTCAGCAGGGTCCACGGTCGGGTCGGCATGTCGAACGGCCAGTACCGAATGCTACAGTACTTCGATGCCGCGCACGCCGATGCCCGCCCCTGCTCCCGAGCCCGCTCGCGACCCTTCGACGACCTTGCTGACGGGCCTGCCGCCGGTCCTCGGCGACGATGCCCGGGTGCTGGTGCTCGGCAGCATGCCGGGTGTCCGCTCGCTGGACGAGGCCTGCTACTACGCGCATCCTCGCAATGCCTTCTGGCCGATCGTCGGTTCCTTGATCGACCAGCCGCCGACGGGTCCGTACGCGGCGCGGCTGGACGCGCTGCGTGAACGCGGAATCGCGCTGTGGGACGTGATCGGGCGCTGCCGGCGTGCCGGCAGCCTGGATTCGAGGATCGAACCCGATTCGGTCGAGGTCAACGATCTCGGCGGCCTGATCGATCGCTGCCCGCAGTTGACGCTGATCGCGTTCAACGGGGCGCGCGCCGAACAGGAGTCCGATCGCCGCGTGCTCCCGCAGCTCGGGCTCGGTGCACGCGCGATCCGTCGCGTCCGCCTGCCGTCGACCTCCCCGGCCAACGCGGCGCTGGGGGTGGAGGAAAAGCGCCGCGCCTGGCACGCCGCGCTCGGCCCGGCGCTGGTGCCGGCCGGCAGCGGCTGATCCGCTCGCGATCCCCGGGCCGGAACCCACCGGCCGGAACTCACCGCGCGGCCTCTCCGTTGCAGGTATCCTAGCGGCCCGAATCGTTGCCCCGGATGGCTTCCATGGTCCGTTTCTTCATTCTCTTCATCGTCCTGCTGGTTTCGCTGTTCACCATCGAAGTGCTGCGGCCGGTCCAGGAGCACGTCATCCTGCCGTTCACCTCCGGCATTGCCTGGGTCAGCGTCACCTTGATCGAACTGTTCGATTCCGGGGTCGATTCGATGGGCAAGATCATCCGCGACATGGAGACCGGGTTCGCGGTCAGTATCGAACCCGGTTGCAACGGGGTCGAAGCGCTGATCATCCTGTTCGCGGCGATGTTCGCGTTTCCGGCGCCGCTGAAGAACAAGCTGGTCGGGTTCGCGATCGGCTTCGTGGCCATCCAGGCCCTGAACCTGGTCCGCATCATCAGCCTGTTCTACCTCGGCCAGTGGAACATGACCTGGTTCAACTGGTTCCATCTCTACCTGTGGCAGGCGCTGATCATCCTCGACGCGCTGGTCGTCTGGCTGATCTGGCTGCGGACGCTGCCGCCGCCGAAGCGCAAGGGCGGTGACGACGGCGACGGCGGTGGACCGCCGAACGACGCCGCCCCCGAAGCCGCCTGACGTGGCGGGCCGGCTGCTGATTGCCGGCTGCGGCGACCTCGGCGCTCGCCTGCATGCACGACTGGGCGGCGAATGGTCGGTCACCGGCCTGCGTCGAAACGTAGAGCGCCTGCCGGGCGGGATGGACGGAATCCCGGCCGACCTGCTCGACCCTCGAACGCTCGACGCCCTGCCGCGCGACTGGGACGCGGTGATCTACACCGCCACGCCCGGTGCCTTCGACGCCGACGCCTACCGCGCCACCTACTGCACCGGACTGGCTCACCTGCTGGACCGGGTCCGCACCTCGCGCCTGCTGTTCGTCTCCAGTACCGCGGTCTACGGCCAGGACCGGGGTGAATGGGTCGACGAGGACTCGATCACCGAACCGACCCGGTTCAACGGACGCGTGCTGCTGGACGGGGAGCGGATTGCCCGCGAGGCCGGCGGTGTCGTGGTCCGGTTCTCCGGCATCTACGGACCGGGCCGCGATGCGCTGGTGCGCAAGCTTCGGGCCGGGGGCGTCGAGTGCCGGCGGATGCCGCCGCAGTGGACCAACCGGATTCACGCCGACGACGCGGCGGCCGCGCTTGCCCACCTGCTGACGCTGGACGCGGACCGGCGCGTCTGGCTGGCCTCCGACGAGCGGCCTGCGCCGAAGTTCGAGGTGCTGGCCTGGCTGGCGCAGCGGCTCGGCGTCGCCGGTCCGGAGGCGGTCGATGGAGAAGAATGCGAGGACTCGGCCGGGCAGGGCAAGCGGGTCTCCTCCGCTCGCCTGCGCGCGACGGGCCTTCGGCTACAGTATCCGGACTTCGAGCACGGCTACGAGGCCCTGTTGGCATGATCCTCAGCGACGACATCCTGCAACGATTCGAAGCCGGCTTCGCCCGTGCCCGCGAGGCGAAATTGCCGGAACCCAACGCGATGACCCTGTCGACGGCCGACGCCGAAGGCCGGCCGACCGCGCGTACGGTCCTGCTCAAGGGGGTCGATGCCGACGGCTTCGTCTTCTACACCAACCTCGGCAGCCGCAAGGGTCGGCAGCTGGCGGTCAATCCGAACGTCAGCCTGGTGTTCTGGTGGCGCGAACACGAAGAGCAGGTGCTGATCGACGGCGTCGCCGCGCCGGTCAGCGATGCCGAAGCCGATGCCTACTTCCAGTCCCGCCCGCGCGGCAGCCGGATCGGCGCCTGGGCATCGCTGCAGTCGACCGAGCTCGAGACCCGCCAGCAGTTGCACGATCGGGTTCGCGCGCTCGAGGCCGAATACGAAGGCCGCGACATCCCGCGCCCCCCGCACTGGTCCGGCTTCCGCGTCGATCCCCACCGCGTCGAGTTCTGGTACGGCCGCGAACACCGCCTGCACGAACGCGTCTGCTTCACCGCCACCGACGGCGAATGGCGGGAGACCTTGCTGTATCCGTGAACTGCGGGATCTACCGCAGATGAACGCAGATGGACGCAGATGAAGGCGAAACTTCTGTTCTCGACGCTGCCTGGCTGCGAGTCGCGCTCTTGCGCGGGTGTATTCCAGAAAGGCCCAACGGAACGGCCGTGTGGAGATTGAAGGCGCCGTTCTCCCCGGAAATCTCGGCGCTGTCGTAGCGTCCACCTGGTGATCCACGAACGATTCCGCACAAGCCCGGCCTCCGGCGCCGGACCGTCAAGCATTTTCAACGCCTCTTTACATGGCTCTATCTGCGTTCATCCGCGTTCATCTGCGGTAATCAACTCGAATCAACGCGAATCTTCGTCCTCATCGGGAGGCGGCGTCTTGCGCCGCGCCAGGTCGCGGGCGATCCAGCGGTCGATCAGTTCCTTCTGCGGCGACTCCGACGGGTTCCGCGGTGCATACATGCCGGCGGCTTCACGCTGGCGCTGGGCCTCGTAGAGGATCACCGCGGCGGCGACGGAGACGTTGAGCGACTGGGTCATTCCGATCATCGGGATGATGACCTCGCCGTCGCACAGGGCCAGGGCCTCGTCGCTGACGCCGAACTTCTCGGTGCCCAGGACCAGGGCGGTCGGGCGGGTGTAGTCGACCGCGCGGAAATCGACCGCGCGATCGGAAAAATGCGCCGCGAAGCAGGCGAAGCCCGCGTCCTTCAGCGCCTTCATCGCGCTGGGCGTGTCCGGGTGACGATTCAGGTCGACCCAGCGCTGGGCCCCCTGACTGGTGTTGTTCAATGCCGGCAAGCCGTGGCTGCCCGGAACGGCGTGGGCCTGCTGGATGCCGACCGCATCGCAGGTCCTGAGAACCGCGGCGAGGTTGTGCGGCTTGTGGACCCGCTCCATGAACACGGTGAGGTCGGCCTGACGGCTGCAGGCCGTCGCTTCGATGCGTTGTCGTCGTTCCGGCGTCATGGCTGAATGGTAGCCTTGTCGAGCCGCCGGTGGTCGACCGGCTGCAGCGCCGCCCGCCCGAAGGCCCGCACTTGCTACCGTATTCCCTGCAGCGCAACGAACGCCCTGGATTCATCCATGCCCGATTTTCTCCAGAACCTTCGCGACCTCCTGCACGACCGCGCCCCCGAAGGCGAGCACGACGACGCTCGTGCGCTGCCGCGCGCCGCCGCGGTCCTGCTGCTCGAGATCTCGGTCACCGATGCCGGCGGGGACGACGCCGAGCGTGCCGTGATCGAGCGGGCGATCCGCGACCGCTTCGACCTGCCGGCAGAAGAACTCGATGCGCTGCTCGCCGAAGCCGAACGATTGCGCGACGACGCGGTTTCGCTGCACGACTACACCCACCGGCTGCGCACCGGCCTGTCGGTGGACGAGCGCGCCGAACTGGTGGGCTGGCTCTGGCGGGTGGCCTGGGCCGACGGCGAAGTGGGCCGGCACGAGGAGCACCTCGTGCGTCGGCTGGCGGACCTGCTGGGCGTGCCGCACCGGGAATTCATCCGGCGCAAGCACGAGACCGGCCCGGCCTGACCCGACCAGAAGCCCTGGCCGACGACGCGTCGTGGGGGATGGCGTGCCGGCGTCGACTCAGTCGACGAAGAACTGCTGGCGGAAATCGAACTCGAAGGGATCGCCCTGGTGGCCTTCGGGGCTGACCTGGACGGAGAAGTTCAGGGTTTCTTCGTTGTGCACCCGGAAGGTGCCGATGTAGTAGATCGCGTCCTGATCGCGGATCTCGCGCACTTCGATGTCGCGGCGCTGGCCCGTGAGGTTGGTCGCCGTCGCCGTGACCCGGGCGGGGACGGACTCGACGGCGTCGGCATCCAGCACCGTGACGTTCAGCATCGCCCGGGTGCCGGCCCGCTGGATGCCGTAGGCCCGAGCGACCTCCGGAGTCAGCAGGTTGGTGTTCAGGGCGTTGTAGTGAACCCGGTACGGCCCGAAGGTTTCGGCCTGCTGACCGATGGCGGGACCGGCCAGCGCGGCCAGCAGCGTCGCGAGCAGCAGCCAGCGAATGGCCGGGCGCTTCGGGCGGATCGAGGGCGTGGTGCGCATGGCGGTCTCCTTCGGTGACGAACGGACGGATGGCGAATTCCGG
>Ga0114906_1001496_pt1 | contig 12218 bp, 3 predicted proteins | sample MalvirDeepMed_M9_FD_89687 | JGI IMG/M metagenome (GOLD analysis project Ga0114906, IMG submission 89687) | Marine viral communities from the Global Malaspina Expedition - Malaspina viral metaG DeepMed_M9 | ecosystem: Environmental > Aquatic > Marine > Oceanic | place: Mediterranean Sea...
AAATAATTTTGAAACCTATAAGGCGTTCAAACAAAGAAACAACTTAGAAGCAGTTAAAAAAACCGAAGACCTTGCAAAACTAGTTTTAAAAGAAATGGTAAAATCTGAACTTAAATATATGTCTGAAAAGTTTTTAGAAAACTTGAAAGATATAAACATGGTACCCGCTTATACAGATATGGATTATTATATACTCACTAATTTTTGTCAAGGAGGCATTGATTTAGAATTAGATAAGGAAATTGTAGCCATCGTTGAAGAAGAGCCATCTGGGCCCTCATATGGTTCTACCTCTAACGTCGCCGGCCATCTCCACACATATCAAGTTGATGATCAGGGAAATGGCTGGGCATACGAGGCATATCACCCAACTCAGCCAAAAATAAGGCATAAGCACCAAATCATAAACTGGGAAGTTCAAGAGGCACAAAGCAATTGCTACCCAGATTGTAAAGATATTTACGGCGTTGATGGCGTGGCTTCTCATACACACGACATTAGCAGCATGACTATACCAATTGGAGATATAGAGTCCTATGGATTTGAATTTGTTCCCAATAGCGCCGTACCGTTTATAGTTGAAAAATATATTAGCATTAACGGCAGGAAGCATGGAATAGAGGAAGGAACCGAGATAATCAAATCTAATGATTCTGATGAAAATATATCTGATATATATCCCGGAACTCTTGAACTTGTTTATGCTCTTGGAGAAGTCGAGCAGGCGGAAGAAGGCGCCATTGGCACCAGAGAGATTGCCGAGACTGATGAGGTAGTTGGCATAAAGGGAGAATTGGGAGTTAGGCACGGTTTGCAGTTTTCTGCTTTAATAAATGGTGAAAAATTTGAACTTACATCGGTTGAGATAGATGCACTAGATTACGAAGTTCAGTCATTTATTGGAGTACAAGACAACTCTAAAGAATTATTGTGTTTAATCAAACTTTTAAAAGATGATGAAAAATTTAAACTAGTTTCTCGTTATATAATACCAACAAACAAATTGTTATCTATTGTTGCAATTTATAATGATATGGCATTTTTACCTTCAATTGGAGAAAAAACAGTACCAGACGGAGGTACCTTCTCGGGTGATATGGACTCCAAGCCGGGCACCAAAGTAACTTTTGATTCTGACGGAAATGTGGAATATAGTTATACAGCCGGCTGGTCTTCCGCAGACGATAGAAATCCAGGATTTCTATCTGGAATAGCGGTGAGAGAGTGGGACTCTTGGGATAAAGAACTTTTAAGAAATTCAAGAAGTAGAATTAAAAAGATTTTCAAAACATATTATAACTCAAGCTCTAACACGTTTGAAGATGATATAGAGGAAATGACTTCTTTTGATCCTGTAAGAGTAGCACTTAGTGATTTGAAGTCTAAACTTAAGCCAAAGCTTGGTGAAACCCTATTGCCTTGGTGGCGAAGAAGCAGGTTGAGAACTAACCCGTTTGATTCTAAGGGCAAATTGTGTGAAAAATAAAAAACTGTTGTAATTACTATAGGAATCTAAACTATGTCTTCAATTGGAATAAAACTACCACTTACATATAGCGCCAACGACGGTTTTAATATGATTAAAACAATTCGTCAAATGGCAAAACAAAATTTCAAAATGCTGATCCTAACAATACCCGGTGAAAGAATTATGGAGCCAAATTTTGGTGTAGGGCTATCAACATTTTTATTTCAAAACGGATCGCGCGCCAGCAAAGGCATAAAACAAAGAATTCAAAACCAAACGCAAACATATATGCCGGCAATCCAGCTGACATCTATAGATATTAATACATCCCCAGATACTAATTCAATGAATATCTCTATTGCATACTCAATACCTTCTTTGGGGATAAACGATTTATTAGAATTTACTATTTAATCCAGGAGCTTACTTATTCATGACAAAAAATAATGATAAAATGTTGCCAATTGATTTTACGAGTAGAGAATTTACCTCTATTCGTAATGAATTAATGGATGTTGTTGAAAGATATTATCCTGATAATTTTCAGGATTGGAGCGAGGCATCTTTTGGTTCCATGATGTTAGACGCGGTTGCATATGTTGGAGATCAGCTGTCCTTTTATCTAGACTATAATGTTAATGAATCTTTTTTAGACACTTCTTATAGTTTATCAAATATTCATCGCCATGGCGCAGTTTTAGGATACAAATCATCCGGCCGCCCATCTACATATGGAGAGGTTGCTTTATTTGTAGAAATACCCGCAAACTCTGCCGGCCTAGGCCCCGACCGAAGCTATATACCTATCTTAAAAAGAGGAACAAGGTTTGGTTCCCAGGCTGGCTTAAGTTTTTTATTAACAGAAAATATAAATTTTGCTGCCTCAAGCAACCCGATGATTGTTTCAAAAGTTGATGATTCGACAGGTGCTCCTACTCATTATGCAGTTAAATCTTATGGAAATGTTGTATCAGGCAGATTTGGACAAAAAAATGTTAAAGTTGGTTCATATGAAAAATTTAAAAACGTCAGCCTAAATTTACCAAACTTATCAGAAATTATTTCAGTTATAGATGCCGAAGGAAATGAATATTATGAAGTTGAAAACTTATCACAAGATATAGTTTATAAAGAAATACCAAATGAAAATTATAAAAACGATAATGTTCCTTCAATTATTAAGCCTTATTTGGTATCAAGAAAGTTTGTTGTCACCATAACAAACGGCAACGCAGTGCTTCAGTTTGGCAGCGGTGACGCGGCCAGCCCTGAATTAATTGCACGACCACAAAAGGTTGCGTTAGATACTTTTGGAAAAGATTACATTACTGATACAACATTTGATCCAACTAAATTGTCTAAGAATATAAATTATGGGATTGTTCCCACTAACACAACTCTTTCGATTGTTTATAGAGAAACTAATCCAGTATCATCAAATTTAAGCGCTCTTCAATTAAATAAAGTTTCCACCGCTGTTTTTGATTTTTCAGCATTTCCTAACTTGGCAAGCGCAAAAGTTACAAGCGTAAGAGATTCATTAGAAGTTGTAAATGAGACCCCTATTATTGGAGATGCTACATATATTAGCCCATCTGAAACAAAACAAAACATACTCAACACCTTTCCTACTCAAAATCGTGCAGTAACACAAGCAGACTATGAAAATATTATTTATAGAATGGCCGCGAAGTTTGGGTCTATTCAAAGGTGCTCCGTACAAAAGGATCCAGATTCATTAAAAAGAAATCTAAATGCTTATGTTGTATCAGAGGATCTTTACGGAAATTTAATAAAAACCAATGCTACAATTAAGAATAATTTAAAGACATGGTTAAATCAATATAGAATGGTAAATGATACAATCGACATATTGGATCCATATATTATTAATTTAAAGATTGAATTCTCCATTTCTACATTGCCCGGCACCGACAAGGACATTGCTATGGATAAATCGCTCACTGCAATTAAAAGATATTTTTCAAATGGATTTTTTATTGGAGAACACGTACAGGTAAGTGATATATATTCAACTTTAAAAGAGGTCTCAGAGGTTTTAGATGTCACAAGAGTTGTTATATATAATGCACCCGGTTCTCAATACTCAGGTATAACCTTTTCAGTTAATAAAAATATGTCTCCTGATGGGGCGCGCCTGCTTTGTCCAAAAAATGCTATTTTTGAAATTAAATATCCCGAAGTTGATGTAAAAGGTAAAGTCGTTTAATGCTGCGTAAATATACAGCTAGCGCTGATAATACAATTGTAAGCGCTTATGAGTTGAATTTAACAACACGAGGTACCGGCTCCAATACCGGCCGCGCTGATATTCTTGAAACCTTTTCAATTTATGGCCGTGCAACTACAAGCTCACAAGAACTATCAAGAATTTTAATTAATTTTCCAATTGATCAAATAAGCGCAGATAGAACATCTAATATAATACCAGCTAGCTCATCTGTTAATTTCTATTTAAAAATGTATAATGCCCCTCATTCTAAGACTGTGCCAAGAGACTACAAACTTGTAGTGCAACCAATTTCTCAATCTTGGGAAGAAGGAGATGGCTTAGACCTTGAAGGATACAAAGATGTGACATATGGCGGTTTAGGCTCAAATTGGATTAGCGCATCAAGTACCGCATTGTGGACAAGTGTGGGAGGCGATTATTTAGAAGATCGCGTTTTTACTCAAACATTTTCTGATGGTACAGAGAATTTGGAAATTGATATTACTGATATGGTGGAGGACTGGATTGAGGGCTCATCAGGTGATAAATATGACAATTATGGTGTGAGCGTGCGCATGTCTGCCTCGTATGAAGGAAGTTCATCCGCAGCGTATGTAGATGAAGATTCTAATGTAATTTTAAATACTGGCGGCGCCGTAAAATCCTATTATACAAAAAGATTTTTTGGAAGAGGCACACAATATTTTTTCTATAAGCCAACAATTGAAGCAAGATGGGATTCTTCTACCCGCGACGATCGTGGAAATTTTTATTTTAGTAGTTCAAGAGCGCCCGCAGCCGATAATTTGAATACCATTTATTTTTATAATAGAATTAGGGGTAGATTAGTAAACATACCTGAAATTGGAGACGGCGTGCTTTGCGTCAGTCTATTTTCTGGTTCAGCCAATAATTCTATGCCATCTGGTTCGGCACAAAAGATGATCAACTCTTCAAACAGTTCTGTAACAGTGCTTACTGGCGGCTATGTGGATACTGGAATTTATTCATGTTCAATTTGTATTACCGCCTCTTCTGCTACCGGTTCATTGGTTGACACCTTCTATGATGTGTGGTTTTCCGGAAGTGATTCAATTGCCGACGCTACAGTCGCTGCTGAGCAATATTTTACAGGTTCTATTCAGCCATTAAGGCATGATACTGGATATAGCATAGGAATACCGACTTATTATCTATCAGTCACTAATTTACAATCAAAATATAAGCCAGATGATACTGCTAGATTAAATGTATTTGTCAGGAAGAAAGATTGGAGTCCAACAATTTACACAGTAGCGAATTCAGAAATAGAATCCGAAACTATCGTAAGCGCTTCGTACAGAGTTTATAGATTATTGGATGGTTTTGGGGCTGTTCCATATGGTACTGGCAGTGACTTACATACAGCCTTATCATATGATGTATCTGGAAACTATTTTGATTTAAATATGAAATTATTAGAACCGGGCTATGGTTATGGATTAAAATTTGCTTTTTATGATGAGAGAAATTTGTCGTGGCAAGAGCAAGACTATGTATTTAAATTTAGAGTAGAAGACTATGAGTATTAAAAAATTATTTGATTCTGCAAACAAGAATACAAATTTTAGTGATTACGCAAACGAAAAAGAAAAATATGAGTTTGTCGAATCTATAAAAAATGCCCAACAAATAGCGATAAAAAATGAAACATTTACGCCCATAATTGATTACTCAGATCCGGCCAATTTCATTAAGTATGGTTCCGCATATTATTTTTACCAGGGCGCCCTGACAAAAATTTCTGATTATTATCCTTATGATGGTTCAGCGGCCGAAAAAAACAAATTTTATAATACCCTTTTAGGTGGTGAGAAATATATTTTCGATTCACTGTACCCTACATCTACAGGGTATGCACTTCTGTCGGCGGATGGTTGGGGCGCCCTAGATTCAAGCGCTGGAACAGTCACCAATGGGTTTGGATACCCAGCAAGCGAGGAATATATCACTCTAAAGGGTGGCCCCCTTACTTCTTCTGGCGATTCGATAGTCACAAGGGGCCCCGATCCTTATAATAGTAAAATTCATTACTCAAATGTGTATGATGAAAATATCTATCAAACCGCAAATCTTCCAGATGATTATGGAAAAGGCACAAGGCTTTCAAATTTAAGATCAGATTTTGATGATGGCGTTACTGTTGAGTTTTGGCTTAAGAAGTTAGCATTTGACACCGATTTAACTCAAAGAGAGGTTCTCTTTGATCTGTGGAACAATAACGCTGTTGGCTCGGCAGACAATTCTTATGGTAGAATAACTCTGACTTTGGATGGGGGCGTAGGCTCTTCGGCGACACCTTTTAAGGTAACAGTTCAGAGCGGCTCAACGAATATATATCAAAAAACGGTTGGCGCCACCCCAACTCTTACAACTATCCAAGATTGGAACCATTATGCATTTGTTCTTCAGAACAGCGGAAGCGATTTTCATATTAAATTATATCTTAATGGCGATTTAGATGATGATCAAAAAATAGCTTCTAAAACTTTTACAGAGATTAGCCAAAAGGGTATAATGGGCCGCATCGGCGCCCTGCTGACAGCATCTCAGCCAAATCCAAGTTCAATTATATATCCGCAAGCAGGAAATATCGCCGGCGGCGGAAAATTAAGTGGCTCTCTTGACGAATTTAGATTTTGGAAAGCGGCCAGAAATTCACAGCAAATTAATAGAAATTGGTTTGACAACGTTGATGGTGGCGCTAATACCGACATTTCAAATACAACATTAGGAATATATTACAAGTTTAATGAAGGAATTGTTGGAAGTAGTTCTATAGATAGTCTTGTGTTAGATTATGCCGGCCGAATTAGCAATGGCGTATGGACTGGCTATGACACGTATAGTAGAAATACCGGCTCGGCCATAGCATCCGCTAGCGCAGCAATTTTTGAAAGAGAAGATCCCATTGTTAGAACTCGGCATGCAAGCTATACCTCCCTTAGTTCTTCTTTAATTGCTAGTGGTTCATTTTATGATCTTAATAATAATTCTTCATTTTTAAGTTACGCACCAAGTTGGGTGATTGAAGATCATGAAGCAAATGGTAATGATAATTTAAAAATTGTTTCACATATTATAGGAACATATTTTGACAAACTTTATTATTTAATTAAAGAAGTTCCAAAGCTAAGACATTCGAATCATGTTTCTGCGTCGACGAAACCTTTGCCATTTGCGAGACATTTACCGCAATCATTAGGCATGTACATGTCAGATACCTTCATTAATTCAACTGTGGTTGAAAAATTATTAAACAGAAATGAAACTGATTTATTTGAAGGTTCAATTGAGGATACAAAAAACGAAATTTATGTAAATTTATATAATAACCTTACAAGTATTTATAAGTCCAAAGGAACATCAAGGGCGATAAAAAATGTTTTTAGATGTTTTAATATAGACGATTCGTTGATCAAGTTTAAGCAATACTCAACAAATCAGACATATGAACTAAACAACAATGCCCTGCAAAATAAAATATTCAAAGATTTTATAAACTTTAATACAGCAAGCAATGTGAATGCTGTAGTTTATCAAGCTATTGATAGCTCAAATTCTGATAGTCGCGGATATATTTCCGGTAGCTTCGGTGGCGAAGTTGAAGGGGTTGAGCAAATTTATGGCGCAACAGTAGAAGCAGAAATAATGTTTCCGTTTTATTTCCCTAATAATACTTCTGCAGACGCCATAGATCGAAATCCATTAAATATTTCATTGTTTGGTATCTCTACGGTTGATACTGGAAGTGCAGGATCTTTAAGCGGCACTGATACAACAGATTTATCTGTAGATAACTATGCTAATTTTCAAGTGTCCGTGATTAGAGAGGAGCCAAGATCTAAAAATGTTTATTTTAAACTAACTTCTTCTTTTTCGCCCCATCCAATACCGCTATTAACAAGTAGTGTTTTTTATAATGTATATGATAATAATCTTTGGAATTTTTCTGTGCGCGTCAAACCAAGCGGATATCCAATGTCTGGATTTGTTAGTGGCGCCACATCGTATACTTATGATGTAATATTTAAAGGTATAAACAATGTTTTAGGAACGGTTGTTAATAGTTTTGAAGTTTCAAGCTCTATTGGTTTTGTATCTGGTTCAAATTTTGTACGATCACCAAAAAGAATGTACATTGGCGCCAAGAGAGAGAATGTAACAGGCAGCGTCCAACAGACATCAGATATTTTAGCATCTAACACAAAATATTGGACTAAATTTTTAGACGACTATTCGCTAACACAACACTCAAAAGACACGTTTAATCTTGGAATATCCAGTTCGTATCAAAATATTTCAGGCTTAGCTCACAGTGGCTCAAACTTAGATCTATTAAACAGAAACACGCTAGCGTTAAATTGGAATTTTGATAACGTTACAGCATCCGACGCGTCTGGTAATTTTATTGTTACTGATTATAGTTCCGGCTCGGCGCTAGCAAGAAGAAGTTATGGCTGGCTAGGAAGAATAAGCGGCTATCAACATTCAGGATATGGTTACGGATTCATCGCTTCTTCAGACAAAGTTATTAATAAAAAAGAAATAAATGTATTACAAATTGTTGACCCTGAACAGTCAATAGCATCTGAGATGATTAATATATTGGACGAAGACGATAAAGTCTTCACACCCACTCAAACAGTTCCAAATTATCTTTTTACGCTTGAAAAAAGTATGTACGGTGCAATTTCAGAAGAAATGTTGACATTTCTTGCCGGCGTTGTTGATTTTAATAACGTTGTCGGCGCCCCTGTCAATAGATATCGAGAACGATACAAAGACCTTGAGAAACTTAAAGAAGCATTTTTCAGACGCGTAACTAAAACCTCTAATGTTGAAAAATTCGTAGACTACTATAAATGGTTTGATGACGCAATTTCAGTTATTGTAGAACAGTTAGTTCCGGCTTCGGCAGATTATATTCCCGATTTAATGAACATTATTGAGCCCCACACACTAGAAAGAGACAAATATCAATCAAAATTTCCAACATTGGAGTTTAAAGAACCAGAAATTGAAAATGCTCCGATAAAAGGAATTACCGAAAAAGTTTATAGCTGGAGAGCAGGTCACAGCACGATTCCACATAGCCATAGAGATACCAATAAACATATGCTATATTGGAAAGACCGTGCCGAAAGAAACGCAACCGAAATAACATCCAGCAATACAACTGTAGACACACAAAGGGAAGCAATTAGAAAGGTCGCGGTTAAAAATCCTGGTCTCACAAGTTCAATACCATCTCTACAAACTCTTGGTGGAACAAAATATTTAGCAAACAGATATAAGAGAAGGACTTTTCAAAAAATATTTATAGAGGAAGTTTCTAATCCTCTTTCAAGTGCCTCGTTTTTACATGGCGGCGTTAATTTTGAACCTTCTAAGAACATACATTTCACATATAATGCACTTTATCCCGCTGGTCCCGTTGATAGAACCGATGGCGTCCTTATTCCGCAAAATGTTTTGTTGTCTTGGATGGACGATTTGGTAAAAATTCCAGCCAATAACGATCCTAAGCCTGGAGACGATAAGGCCAAGAGGCATGTAAAAGTTCTCCATGGTCGCAACTATACTGAAGGTCTTGGGTATCAGTCTGTTAAGTCTTCTATGGCATTTCCTTTCAATATTATTAGCTCATCGGTAAGAACCGGTTATTCAAAAATAACATATGAAAGACTTAGCGGCAATGTAACTATTACAAACTTACATAATGACGTGTACGGCGTAGACATGGATAAGCCCATGCAAGGGCCCTTTACTGAATATGCGGTCGGTGGCCACCAATCTAGACATATTAGATTAAATACGGGAAGCGACAGCTGGCAAAATCGTCCCGAAGCCTGGAAATTGTTCATAGGCGCCCGAGCAGATCCTTTAATTGATTTAGATAATTCCGGAGCTATTGGTATGGCCGGCGCCGATTATCCTTGGCCAGTACACTACCTTGCACCCGGCCGTCTTGCTTATCCAATGACTGCTTCGCAAAAAGCTGTATATTATAGAGATTTTGTTGCAAAAAGACCAGTTAATATCAGAAACATTAAACATGCCACTGGCTCTACGGTCCTTGGAAACTATAATAATAATTATGATGTTGTTCATACTTTTGGCGCCTATTCAAATCCAAGAGGATTTATTGAGAATCAACCTTCATTGCCGACGCAAGCTTTTCAAAATACTGCAACAAGCTCTACTTCAATAAGAACATTACTGAACATTAGAAGAGCAGACATGGGTCACACTGATTTGGTCGGTGAATATTCCAATTCATATTTGACTAGTGCGACAAATAAATCAGTAATAAGAACTAAGTTTTCTGCTCCTGGCGGTATTGAGACAAATACTCCCGGCTATACTGATATTAGATCGGACGAATTTTCTGTTTATAACAATATCAATTATAGAAATTTAAGTGTAAGAAGGCCTTTCCAGGCGCCATCTGGCAGCGGTTCATCCTCGTGGGGCCTAGGTAAAGGCACGACTGGTATCAGAGTCTTCGATATTCATGGGAAAGATTTTGGCTTAACTGCCCACCTATCTAGGCATGCCGGCAAATTTGGAAGAGATTCGGTATTTCAAACAGGAACACTTAGTACACCGGGAATAGCAAGAAGCCTTCAGGCTCCAGGCGCCTCATACGATCAATTGCCTAGTTTTAATAAGACTAATAGAAATAGAATTGATGAAATTAAACTTAGATTAAATAGTAATGATGGTGTGACATATGATGCTTTTAGCTCCTCAGTGCATGACAATTATTATGTAGCCCAACAAATACCAAAATCAACTCTTCAATATTCATGGATTAGTGCGTCGTATTTAAGATTAAATGAAAGATTTGGCATTGTTAGGCCCGGATTTCGATTGAGCGCCTCAAGTGGCATGAAGAATTCAATTGATTTTGTATCTGCTAGTGAATTTGTTTTGTATTATGTAGCTGCCACGAAACAAAGAACATTTGGTACGGATAGACGATATGCGCTTCCTCAACAATTGGCGGCCGACTTTGTTGGGCTAAATACAATTGTTGTTGATACCTTAGTGCCCGACTCGGCCACCCTAGGAAGTTCAACAACAGCCACAGATTATATTAATTCTGATTATGTTGAGCTTGTAAATTCAGAAGGAAGCGCTAGCATATTAAACGCCCTTCTATTAAATCGTGGCGGACTTTATGGATATCCATCTTGGCAACAAATGAGATATGCTGATCACAAATTAGTAAGAAACTACAGAGAAACAAATAAATTACACTTTATAACTTCTACTGGCTCTTTTAACAAGCAAGTAGAGTATAGTATGCCCCCAGTATCATTAAGGGGCCGAGCGCTGGATGTGTGTATGGATGATTTAACAACGTATATGCCCACTGTGGCTTCGACGGGCTGGCCCCCCACAATGGAAATGGCTTTGACCACATCCATACAGACATACAGAGCGGATTTTAGTAACAATTATGTTTATTTTAATTTAGATTTACTAGAAAACGAATTTAATGTAGATTATCTGAACGACATAACCGCCGGCGAACAATTATTAAAACTTAGCAATAGAAGACCAGAATTTAATTTAAACTGGACCATATATAGAGAAAATATTTTTCCGTCTCAAAGAAACGAATTTGTATCCCAATCAAGAACAAGAGTTGGATATGAAAACAAATATTGGAGAGATTTAGATACCAAGCGCAATGAGCTTGGAGCTACATTTGAGAATAGTCAAGATATCCATGTTTCGCAAAGTTCTTGGATTTTAGATGCTCCGCATGATTTCTTATCAAGAACGGGCCCTACCTTTGTTTCATACTCGGCCGTCCCGCTAACAACTATTGCAGAGTTAATCGATGCGCGCAACACCTTAAGACGCGGCGGGTTTAGTTCCGCTTCTGCTGGCGAATTGCAAAATACTTACTTTACTTTCTTTACTTCTAGCGACGAGGGCAAATATACGCCTTCACTAGGCACATTTGAAAGAGGAGGCGTTTTAACTCCCGGCGCCTTGTACGCTAGAAAGCAATCAATTTCATCTCCACGATCTGTAACTAGTCCTTCCGGTATGGCTTGGCCGCATACTGGCGCCGGTACTCCTGGCCCATTTGACGCCCTTAAGCAAATTGATGTTTGCGCAGGCGAAGCAAAATGGGAAGCAGGAGAAAAAGCAGGAATTATTGACATTAGGTCTGCCGCCTCTCCGGATTCATTTATAATAACAGAACTAACTGACTTTACTTCAAAACCAAGCAAGCCGTGGTTTAATGATTATGACGAGTTTAATTATTTAGTAAGAAAAGTAAGCACCGCAAAAGAATTCGCGGTTGTTCCAGAGTTCAGAATTAGCGAACACGTAGAAGATTATATTAGATTTGGAGCCCTTGCAGAAGACAAATTCGATACATTTGAAATTCCTGGCACAGAACTGAGTAGCTCACAAGATGATTTTTATATAGATTATTCAAATTCTGAATTT